>C687J35174_10012227_pt1 | contig 10505 bp, 6 predicted proteins | sample RifCSPhighO2_01_FD_35174 | JGI IMG/M metagenome (IMG submission 35174) | reverse complement strand
ACCGCCAACGGCCGTCCGGGGGTACATCATTTTATCGGCCGGGTTTTTAAGGATCTCTTCAACCGCTACAAAACCATGCGGGGGTTTCTGGTGGAAAGAAAATCGGGTTGGGATACCCATGGTTTGCCCGTGGAGATTGAAGTAGAAAAAACCCTGGGGCTGAAATCGAAAAAAGAAATCGAAAAATATGGCATAGCTAAATTTAACCGACAGGCCAAGGAAAGCGTCTGGAAATACAAAGATGAGTGGGAAAGATTTACCAAGCGGATCGGTTTTTGGATCGATTTGAAAAATCCCTACATCACTTATGATCCGAAATATATCGAGTCCCTCTGGAATATTTTCAAAAAGGTCTGGAATAAAAAGCTGCTTTTCAAAGGCCACAAAGTGGTGCCGTTCTGCACCCGTTGCGGTACACCCTTATCCAGCCATGAGGTGGCTCAGGGATACAAAGAGGTGACTGATAAATCGGTCTATATAAAATTCCATCTGTTGTCTAATCAAAGATTTGGTCCACATGTAACTCAAGACCATGCTTATATCCTGTCTTGGACTACCACCCCTTGGACTTTGCCTGGGAATGTCGCGCTAGCCATAGGAGAGAATATTAAATACAGCGCAGTTCGTATTGATGGCATCAAAGAGTTATTAATTTTGGCCTCTGATTTGGTGGATAAAGTTTTGGCTGGGCACACCATTGAACGGGTCCATGAAAATATAAAAGGAAAAGATTTGGTGGGTGTGGAATACGAGCCGCTTTTTGAAGTAGCTTCTCTGAAATCTGAAAAGGCCTACAAAGTTTATCCGGCGGATTTTGTGACGACTACTGATGGGACCGGTATTGTACATACCGCCGTAATGTACGGAGAAGATGATTATAATTTGGGAGTAAAAATCGGCCTACCGCAACATCATACCGTAGATAAAAGCGGCCATTTTACTAGCGAAGTGGGGGAGTTGTCGGGAAAGCCGGCCAAAGACAGGGAAACAGACCAGATTATTATCAATTACCTTATTTCCAAGAACTTATTACTCAAGGAAGAAGAATACACCCATGATTATCCTTTTTGCTGGCGGTGCGGCAATCCACTTTTGTATTATGCAATGGATTCATGGTTTATCGGTATGTCGAAGTTGGAGAAGGACTTAGTTAAAAATAATCAAAAAGTAAACTGGTATCCGGGACATCTTAAAGAAGGAAGATTTGGAGAATGGCTGAAGGGAGTAAAGGACTGGGCGATTTCCCGCGACCGTTATTGGGGTACGCCTTTGCCGATCTGGGAATGTCTGCCTACGGCAGATCTCCCGAAGGTAGACCAACACCATATGATTATCGGTTCTTTGGAAGAATTAGAGAAAAATCGGTATCGCTCTAAAAACACTTTTTATATTCTTCGACATGGCTTGAGCGCCAAAAACGGGGAGGCCAACGGAGGAAAGGAACTTTTTGCTTCTCGGTTGGAAAATGATCATTACGACTTGATTCCTGAAGGAGTGGAACAGATAGATAAAGTGGCTAAGAAAATTAAAAAAGAAGGGGGACTGGATTTCATTTACTCTTCTCCTTTTTTACGGGCCAAACATTCAGCAGAGATTGTTGGTCAGGAGCTTGGAATCGAAGTGGTGATTGATGGACGGCTAAAAGAAATCGACGGCGGCAGTATTCGGGAAGGTAAAGAATTGGCTGTCTATGATGATCAGCGCATTACTGATTTCGAAACCAAAAGAGATGATGGAGAAAGTTGGAACGATGTGCGGCGAAGGATGTTTTCTATTGTAAAAGAACTTGACCAAAAACATGAAGGAAAGAAAATATTGTTAGTTAGTCATGGGGACCCGCTTTGGCTTTTGCGAGGTATTTCCGAATACCTTTCCGAAGAAGAAATGTTGTCCAAAAAAGTTAATTCTTATGTTGAAAAAGGCGAATTCATAAAACTTAATTTCCCCAATTATCCTTATAACGAAAAAGGAGAACTTGATCCGCACCGGCCGTATATAGACGAAGTGATTTTAAAGTGTACCAAATGCGGCGGACCAGCCAAGAGAATTTCCGAGGTGGCTGATGTGTGGTTTGATTCCGGAGCGATGCCTTACGCTCAATGGCATTATCCCTTCGAAAATAAAGATCAATTCAAACAAAACTTTCCAGCCGATTTTATTGCTGAAGCGATCGACCAAACTCGCGGTTGGTTTTATACCTTGTTGGCCGTATCCACTTTATTGGACGACGGTCCGGCTTACAAAAATGTGCTTTCTTACGGCCATGTTTTAGATGAAAAAGGACGAAAAATGTCTAAATCTAAAGGCAATGTTATAGATCCTTGGACGGTGATTGATCAATACGGCGCTGATGCGGCCCGCTGGTATTTTTATACCGTCAATAACCCCGGCGAGCCGAAGCTTTTTTCTCTCAATGAAGTGGGCCAGCGTTGGCGTGGTATGGTGATGACTTTCTGGAATACCTTCCGTTTCTTCGAATTATATAGTGCCGATAGCCCACTTATCCACACGCAAGGTCCAACCTTGCGTGTGGATAANTGGATTNTGTCTCGTCTGCATCAGACGATCAAGATGAGTACGGAAGCGATGGATAACTTTGATTCTTTGTCTGCTTCCAGAGCGATTGAACAATTTGTGGTAGATGATTTTTCCAAGTGGTGGCTGCGGCGCTCGCGCGCTCGTCTAAAAGAAAACATCTCTTTCTTCAGATTTATTTTACTGGAGATTTGTAAATTACTGGCGCCATTTACTCCTTTTATAGCCGAAAAAGTGCATCAAGAACTTCATCGAGGGATGAGCAGTACCGAAAGTGTGCATTGGCACGACTGGCCGGAATCAAACAAGAAATTTATCGATCTGAAGCTGGAGGAAGAAATGGGTTTGGCGCAAAAGATTTCTGCGGCCGGATTAGCTTTGCGCAAAAAAAATAACCTCAAAGTAAGGCAGCCTTTACGGAAATTTATCACTCCGTTGGCTGCCGGTATCTCACACCGTGAAATATTAGAGTTAATTAAAGACGAACTGAATGTCAAAGAAATAACAGCCGGTCCGGAGGAGTTAGACTTGCATCTTGATGATGCTTTGAAATACGAAGGCTGGGCCAGAGAACTGATCCGACAGATTCAAGATATGCGTAAAGAGGCAGGGTATAAATTTAATGATAAAATTACGGCTCAATGGTATGCGGATGATGAGGAGTTAAAAAAAGCGATGGCTGAATGGGGTCCATTTATAAAGCAAAATAGTTTACTGAAAGTGTTTGACCAGCATACTCATGCTGAACCAAAAAACTTTGATATTCAAAAAGAATTCGAACTGGAAACCGGCCGTAAAATCTGGATCGGAGTCAGAAAATAGGGTATAATTTGAAAATGTTATTACAGGGAATCGTTGTCCGAAAAACTGAATCCGGAGAACATAATCAGTTGGTTACTCTTTACACTAAAGAGCTTGGGAAAATAAAAGTTTTAGCAAAGAGCCTGAAGAAAAACACTTCCAAGCAGGCCGGACACCTGGATCTTTTTAATTTGGTGGATTTTGTGGCGGTGGCGGGAAAAAATTATCCGATTATTACGCAGGCGCAAAGTTCGGAAAATTTTTTGGATATCAAATTATCCCTTCCCAAATTAATGGCGGGATTTTTTGTTCTTGAGTCGTTTCACCGGTTGGTCTATGAACAGGAACGGGATGTTGTTCTTTGGAATTTTTTGATTGGGCAATTAAAAAAAATAGAATCTGCTTCTGCCGAAAAACGCGGCTTAGATATTTTACTGGCTGAATTTAAAAAAGAATTATTAAATGTACTGGGTTACCGTCAAAATATCAATGAAAAAGAAATTGATTATTTCTTGCAATCGCTAAGTTCGCAAAGATTTTTATCTTTACAATTAATTAATGGATAATCACAACCCATTCGAAATCAGGATGCTGGATTCTGTTCCCACCAAATCATCATTCAGTATGAACCGTCTTTTAAAATGGGTGCTAATTTTGGCTTTGACAGTAGCGGCAGGCGGGGTGGGTTTTTTTCTTTTCAGCCGTTCAACTTTCAGTCCCAGCAAGGTGGATTTTAAAATAAATGCGCCGGAAGAAGTTTCTTCGGGGGAAAAAGTTACCTACTCTGTCGAATATCAGAATAATAACGAGAAAGTTATTAAGGACCTGCATCTGACTTTCTTTTACCCTCCAGACGCGGTTGATATTCGGGATGGCCGTTTGTCCATCCTTCAAACAGAAAGCGTAAAACTAGATGATTTAAATCCTGGAGAGGAAGACAAAATAGAGTTCTCGGCTTATTTGGTAGGTAGCCGAGGAGATCTTAAAAAAGCCCGAGCGGTACTGTCTTTTTACGGAGAAGCTATTCCTTCGGTGTTTAAAAAAGAAACTATTACCGCTATCAATATTTCTTCTTTGGCCGTTTCACTTACTTTGGTTGCTCCTCCCAAGGCCGTTTCCGGGCAGGAAGTTACCTACCTCTTGGATTACCGAAATGAATCAACCGATGATCTTTCCGATTTGAGATTCAAATTTACTTATCCCAGTGGTTTTGTGCCGACTAAATTTTTACCAGACCTTTTTTCTTTCAAAGATATTTTGGATCTGAAAAAATTAAAATCTGGAGAAGGAGACCGTATTTCCATAACTGGTATTTTGCAAGGCGAGGAGAAAGACGCTAAAACTATTTCTGTATCCCTCCAAAGAAAAGTCGACGATATTTATATTGACTTTGAAAAAGCTTCGGAAAAGACCATAATTTCCACTCCCCCTTTGACTGTACAAGTTTTGGTCAATGAACAGACTGGTTATAGCGCTGGTCTGGGCGATGACTTGGAGTATAAAATAATATTTACTAATAACACGGAGGCGGATATTTTCGGTCTAACTGCTTCAGTCAAAATGGACGGATCTATGTTTGATCTTAATTCCGTTCAAACTAACGGAACATTTGATAGTTCCACTCGGACAATCAATTGGGATGGGTCCATTTCTCCTCTTTTAAATCATCTTGCTCCCGGACAAACCGGAGTAGTGTATTTTAAAGTTAAGCTAAAAAACGACTTCCCTGCCAGCGGTACAGGAGTAAAGGATTCAGTAGTTAAGGTTACAGCTAAAACAGGAGCTTCGGATTTGTCAGCCGAATCGCAATTAGTCACTAAAATTATCGAACCTTTAACTCCTTCTCCCGAAGTGATAGAATAACCCAACCATGACAGACAAAAATCAAAACCTGATGGAAAAAATTGTCAGCTTGTGCAAAAGGCGGGGTTTTGTTTTTCCCGGTTCGGAAATTTACGGCGGACTGGCCAACAGCTGGGACTTGGGACACTTAGGCAACGAGCTTTTCAACAATCTCGGCAGTTTATGGTGGAAGAAATTCGTGCAGGAAAGGCGTGACATGGTCGGCATGCGCGGAGCCGTTATTATGAATCCCAAAGTATGGGAAGCTTCCGGACATTTGCAGAGTTTTTCCGATCCCTTGAGAGAGTGCAAAATTTGCCATGAAAGATTTCGTTCGGACAAAGAAGACGAGGTTAAAGCCCATGAGGAAACTCACAAAGAAAAGGGTATTTGGACGGAACCCAAAAACTTTAATTTAATGTTCAAAACCTTTATTGGTACCACGGAAGATGCCCAGTCAGCGGCTTATTTACGGCCAGAACTAGCCCAAGGAATGTTTACCGATTTTGGAATGGACTATGAAACTACCCGAAAAAAATTGCCTTTTGGTGTGGCTCAAATCGGCAAAGCTTTCCGTAATGAAATCACTACCGGCAACTTTTTATTCCGCACCAAGGAATTTACTATTGCCGAACTGGAGTATTTCGTAAAACCAGGAGAAGAAGACAAATATTTCGCCGAATGGGCGGATTTTATGGAAAATTTTTTAGTTAACGATCTTGGGTTTAAAAAAGAAAATATCCGTCAGTACGAGCACCCCAAAAAATCGCTGGCTCACTACTCCAAGGACACGATTGATTTTGAATACAAATTTCCTTTTGGCTGGGGAGAACTGATGGGCTTGGCTTCGCGGACTGATTTTGATTTGAAAAATCATGAGGAAATGTCAGGGCAGAATTTGAAATACAAAGATGCCGAAACGGGTGAAGAGTTTTGGCCTTTCGTGGTCGAACCGACTGTTGGCTTGGAGCGTCTGATGCTGGCTTGTCTGCTGGAAGCTTATAGCGAGGTCGAACCTCGCTCGGGAGAAGAAGCAGTGCATGAGAAAGAAGTGGTTTTGAAATTGCCCAAATCTTTGGCGCCAATAAAAGTAGCAGTTCTTCCTCTTTCCAAAAAAGAAGAACTGACTAAACCGGCTCAAAAAATTTACGCGGAGTTAGGCAAGCACTTCATGTGCCAGTACGACGAGACTGCCTCTATTGGCAAGCGTTACCGCCGGCAAGACGAAATCGGCACGCCTTATTGTGTTACTTTTGATTTCGATTCCCTCAATGATCAAAAAGTTACAGTTCGTGATAGGGATACCATGGGACAAGAGAGGGTATTGATTAGCGAATTAGCCGATTATCTCAAAAATAAACTAGCTTAGATTTATCAAGGCCCGACCTTTTTAAAGATCCCCGCCTTCGTCAAGACTATGGCGGGCAGGCAAGGTCGAACCTTGGGGAACTTGTTTAAATCTGATATTTTGTTTGTAGTTCTTACAAAAATTGGAAGAGGAATTTTTGTGAAAATTATCAATGAAGAAGTAGATTTGGGCGGAGCGGGAGGAGAAGCGCAAGTCAAAACCCAGTTCCGCAATATTTTTCCGGGAGTCGGCGGGACGATTATGGTCCAGCAGCCGATTATGTCTGCTTGGCGGGAGGAGTTCAGTCAAACTCAAGGCAACGGTAAGAAACTTTTTCTGAAACATCTTGTTTTAAAAAAACTGGATGATTTCTTTACTCGCACTGGACGATATTTTTTTCCTCATATTACTCGACCATTGGGGTCAAGCAATGGAGGAGATAAAGAAGGTTATTGGTATCAATGGGTTTTTGGTCGGGATGATTTCCCTTGGGAATTTCCGGGGGCAGATTATCGAAAAGAGGTTGTTGGTTTGAAGGAGTGGAGTAAATTTACCAGTGCTTTTGAGGAAACCGGAATAAATTTGGCCATGGATATCTGTGTCGAACAAGGTGTGACTTCTCAAAACGTTATTCACGAAGCTTATAAGTCCTTTGAAGCCAATCTTAATTTTTGCTGGAAGAGAATCGATTTTGGAGCGGGGTCGATGGGAATTGATTACGACAAGTTGTGCAAGTTTTTTGAACTTAACACCACTTCTCTGTGTGAAGTTTTGAGGCCGGAACGTTTTGCTTTGCTGGTAATGGCGGCCCGGTATCTTTCGGGAAAAATGACGAAAGAATATTGCNGTGAANTGGATCGGTTGACAGCNGATTACCGCTTGTCCACCTTAAAACAAAATACAGCCGAAATTTTGTTGCCGTAAACACTCTTTCAGAGTGTTTTTATTTTTATCTTTTTATATAGACAATCTACAAATTCATTGGTATAATTACAATCTTTATGGTAAAAACAAATCATTTTGAATACTTTACTTATCCTAATGGGTTGCGGTTGATTACCGTGCCGATGGAGCATACCAAGGCGGCCACAGTTTTGATAATGGTCGGCACCGGCTCACGTTATGAAACCAAAGACATCAGCGGAATTTCACATTTTCTTGAGCATATGATGTTTAAAGGCACAGAGAAAAGACCGGGCTATTTGGATATCTCTATGGAGCTTGATTCAATCGGAGCAGAATACAACGCTTTTACTTCCAAGGAATATACCGGATATTACGCTAAGGCCGGAATCGAAAACTTCGATTTAATTCTGGAGGTGGTTAGTGATATTTTTTTGAATTCCAAATTTGATTTAGACGAGATCGAAAAAGAGCGTGGAGTGATTATTCAGGAGATCAATATGAATTTTGATAATCCNATGCGTCACATCAGNGATATTTACGAGGAACTGCTCTATGGCGATCAACCCTTGGGCTGGGATATTGCCGGAACTAAAGAAACTGTTTTAACCATGAAGCCGGAAAAGATCAGAGAATATTTTAATACGCATTATTTTGCCAAAAATACAGTGGTAGCGGTAGCGGGCAATGTTGATCCGGATAAGGTTAGAGAGCAAGTGAACCGGTATTTTTCCAATATGCGCCAGCAATCTATTTTGAAACCATTGCCGGTGGTAATTAAGCAGGATAAGCCGGGATTGAAAATTTTTCACAAGAAAACAGACCAGGCGCATATCATTTTAGGAGCAAGAGGATATGACGAGTCGCATCCTAAAAAAGAAGCGCTTAAGTTAATGGCCGTAATTTTGGGTGGAGGAATGAGTTCTCGTCTTTTTGTGGAAGTGCGAGAAAAAAGAGGGTTGGCTTATTATGTTTCAGCCAGCAGCGATTCGTATAAGGATGCCGGTGATTTTTCTGCTTTTGCCGGATTGGAAAAAACGAAATTGCACTCTGCTTTGGAGGTTATTTTGGAAGAATTTAAAAAATTCAAAAAGGAAAAATGTTCTGCCGAAGAGTTGCAAAAAGCCAAGGACTATCTTAAAGGCAAAATGGCCATCAGTTTCGAGTCATCCGACGATTTGGCTTCTTATTATGCTACCCAGGAGCTGCTTCGGCAGCAAATACTTACTCCGGAGGAAAAATTTGAAAAATTAAACAAAGTAACAGCAGATGATGTCTGGGAAGCGGCTAATGATATCTTTCAGAACAACAAATTGAATTTGGCTGTTATCGGACCGATCGAAGAACAAGACATGTCTATTTACGAACTATTAAAGATATGATATAATTTGCTTATTGACCAGAGGCGGCGGGGAACAGTTTTTGTGAAAACTTGGAACAAAAACTTTGTTCACCGGAGCCTCTCAAGATGGTTTAATATGCCAAACGATCAATCGGAACAACCAGTGGTGATGTGGGATGTATCGGTGGCAACGGTTGCTAAAGTGGTCGCGGTTTTGCTTTTTTTTGTAGTGGCTTATCTTTTGCGCGATATCTTTATCGTCCTTCTTTTTGCTATCGTCATCGCTTCGGCCATCACCCCTTTTGCTGACTGGGTAGAAAGCAAAAAAGTTCCTCGCATTTTGGGAGTGGCTTTGCTTTATTTATCAGTTTTCGTCTTGGTAGGATTTCTCGTTTCTTTGGTAGTGCCTTTTGTGACCGGTGAAATCAATCAGTTGATTGAAGATCTTCCCAATTTTATTGACAGAGTTTCTACTTCCTTGGAAAAAGCCCAACAGACTTCCGGAGGCCGTTTTGTTGATCTTTTCAGCGAGATCCAGAATCTGCTGGATAGTTTTTCCAGTTATCTGCAGGCATCTTCCAGTTCCGCTTTTGGTTTTGTGGTTAGTGTTTTTGGCGGACTCTTTTCTTTCTTGGCAGTAATTGTAATTTCTTTTTATCTTTCGGTCATGCGGGGAGGGATCGAGAATTTTATCCGTTCGGTCGTCCCAAATAAATACGAGTCCCATTTTTTGAACATTTGGAGAAGGTCAGAGCGAAAGGTGGGCCGATGGCTTCAAGGCCAATTGCTCCTAGCTTTGATTGTTGGTTTAGCAGTTTATGTGGTTTTGTCTCTGATGGGTATAAAGTTCGCCCTTTTGCTTGGTATCTTAGCTATGATTTTGGAGTTAGTGCCGACAGTCGGTCCGGTTTTGGCGGCGGTGCCAGCGGTGATTCTGGCTTTTACTCAATCACCCATTTTGGGGCTTTGGGTCATTGTGGCTTATGCGATTATTCAGCAGTTGGAAAACCATATTTTAGTTCCGATTATTATGGGCAGGACGGTGGGTCTTAATCCCGTAGTGGTAATTTTATCTCTTTTGATTGGTTTTCAGCTGGCCGGAATTCTGGGAATGATCCTGGCTGTGCCGGTAGCGGCAATTATCGTTGAAATTATAGACGAGTTTAGTTCATCCAAGAATCATAGTCATGCCTAAACTATACATTCTCGCCACTCCTATCGGTAACCTTGGAGATATTTCCCTTCGTGCTTTAGAGGTTTTAAAGCAAGTATCGGCTATAGCGACAGAAGATACCAGAGTTACATCTAAACTGCTCTCGCATTACGAAATAAAAAAACCTCTTTTTGCTTATTCCTATCAAGTTGATTCTCCAAAAAATAATAAACTCTTTTATTTATTAAAAGATGGAAAAGATGTCGCTTTGGTGACAGATGCTGGCACACCTGGAATTTCTGATCCGGGCGGAAAAATTGTGGAGCGNGTGACTAGGGAGTTTGGCGATCAGGTGCAGATTATTCCCATTCCAGGATCCAATGCGGCGCTGGCCGCTTTGAGTATTTCCGGTTTTCCGGCTGACAAGTTTTTATTTTTGGGATTTCCTCCTCATAAAAAAGGCCGTCAAAAGTTTTTCCAGGAAGTAGCCGATTCTTCGCATACGGTAGTTTTTTACGAATCGCCTTATCGGATTATCAAAACCATGAAGGAGTTGGCTTCTAATCAAGAACTGAAAGAAC
>C687J35174_10012226_pt1 | contig 10506 bp, 13 predicted proteins | sample RifCSPhighO2_01_FD_35174 | JGI IMG/M metagenome (IMG submission 35174) | reverse complement strand
ATTCTCGAAGAGTCCATCCAGGATCTGAAATTCAACTACACGACGTTTATCGCTGCAGAAAGAGCGAAGTAACAAAAACCCGCCACAGGGCGGGTTTTTGTTAGGAGTTCCTGAGGTCTATCGTGCGTATTCGATGACACGGGTCTCGCGGATGACGGAGACTTTGATTTCCCCTGGGTACTGCATCTCTTTTTCGATCTGGTCGGCGATGTCACGCGCGAGTTTGCGTGCCTCGAGGTCGCTGATGAGCTCAGGTTTTATCATGACGCGGACCTCGCGCCCGGCGGAGATGGCAAAACTCTTTTCGACACCAGGGTGGTTGTTGGCGATGGCTTCGAGCTCTTGGAGGCGCTTGATGTAGTTCTCGACGGAATCGCGGCGCGCGCCCGGGCGGCCGCCTGAAATGGCATCTGCCACTTGCACGATCATGCTCTCAGGCGTTTCGTACGGATACTCTTCATGATGTGCCTGCATCGCCTTGATGACGGCTTCGTCGACACCGAATTTCTGCAAGATACGGCGGCCGATCTCGACGTGCGTACCCACCACTTCATGGTCCAAGGCTTTCCCGATGTCGTGCAGAAGCGCTCCGGCACGGGCGACCTGCACGTTGGCACCGAGCTCTTCCGCAAGCATGGCTGCAAGATTGGACATCTCGACGGAGTGGTCGAGCACATTCTGCCCGTAGCTCGTGCGGAAATAGAGGCGGCCTAATATCTGGAGAAGTTTCGGATCGAGGTTCGTCACTTTCGCAGCGTAGGCGGCATCAGCGCCTTTCTTCCTGATGATGTTGTTGATCTCTCCCTCGGCTTTCACCACAGCCTCTTCGATCTTCGCCGGCTGGATGCGGCCATCGAGAATGAGGTTCTCAAGCGCGATGCGTGCGATCTGGCGGCGGACCGGGTCATAGCACGAGAGGGTGATGGTGCCTGGGGTGTCGTCGATGATGACATCGACGCCGGTCACTTTCTCAAAGGTGCGGATGTTGCGGCCCTCTTTGCCGATGATCTTGCCCTTGATCTCGTCGTTGGGGATGGAAATGGTGGTCGCGATGACGTCGGAGACGACAGAGTTCCCAAGGCGGTGAACAGCGGTGGTGAGGATCTCTTTGGCGCGCGCTTCGAGCTTCTCATTGCCTGAGATCTCCAACTTACGCATACGGCCCTCGATATCGCTTTCATAACGCTTCTCGATTGATTTGATGAGATCCGCTTTCGCTTCATCTGCCGAAAGGCCGGCGATCTTCTCGAGTCTTTCCTGTTGGCCGCGGATCGATTCCTCCGCTTTTTCCTTGAGGTGCTGGACTTCGAGTGCCTTTCCTTTGAGGCTTTCGTTCTCGGAATCAACATTCTGCTGGCGCTGGTCTACCATCTCTTCTTTGCGGACGAGGCGCTCTTCGGTCGCTTTCAATTCGCGTTCGCGCTCTTTGTATTCGCCCGTAAGCGATTCGCTTTTCGTTTTCGCTTCGTGTTCGGCTCCTTCGATTATTTTCTTCGCGGTCTCCTGCGCATCAAGCTTCATCTGCTTGATCTCAAGTTCCATCGAGCCGCGCTTACCGAGGCTGATAATCCATCGGAGGAAGTATCCGAAGCCGATGCCTACGACGCCCGCGAGGGCGAGGAGGACTAAAACTAATTTTAATGACATACGCGTCGGTTTTTTATTTCCGATCCGCGCACGAATGTACGTCTACTCAAGGATTATCGCGACACAAGAGTTTCGATTGAAAAACACAGCGAAATAACCGCTTTCAAGCCGTAGTTGGTGTGCAGAAAGGAAGGTGACAACATAATAGTAAGGTGTGTCAGCACTATAGCATGAAATAGGTTTTAGGGAATAGGTGTTAGGGGCTAGGGAAACCCTTGTTTTAAGACCTAGAACCTACCACCTAGAACCTAGCCCCTACTCCAGCACCTTATCAATCACGCCGTATTTCTGCGATTCCTCTGCGCTCATGAAAAAGTCGCGGTCGACGTCTGTTTCTATCTTCTTTAGGCTTTGCCCAGTGTTTTTCGCGAGTATCTTATTCAAGCGATCGCGCGTCGCGAGGATGTGCTTTGCCGTTATCTCGATATCCGACGCTTGGCCTTCTGCACCGCCGGATGGCTGATGTATCATCACTTCCGCATTCGGCAGCGCGAAACGTTTTCCTTTCTTTCCGGCTGAGAGCAAGACCGCCCCCATCGATGCCGCCATGCCGACGCAAACGGTGGAGACATCCGGCTGGATGTGGTTCATGGTGTCGATGATGGCGAGTCCTGCGGAAACGTGTCCACCGGGGGAGTTGATGTAGAACGAGATGTCTTTTTTCGCGTCTTCTGAGGCCAAAAAGAGAAGCTGTGCGACGATAAGGTTCGCGACATGGTCGTCGATTGCGCCGCCCAAAAAGACGATGCGTTCCTTAAGGAGGCGGCTATAGATATCATAGGCACGCTCGCCCATAGTGGTCTTCTCGACGACCATCGGGACAAGCATTTGTGCGGTTATTGGTGTGTTTTTCATATGGAGGCATGGTATCACAATGGGTTTTGTGGTGCTATGTCGCAAGTCAGGAGATGGCTTGAGATATATGTTTTTTATTGTATATCATCAATTTATCCCTCGTCTTTCATTGACAGCTCATGCTGTATCAGTAGTATTCGGATTACCTGCCCGTGGATACGGGTTCAAGTTCCGCAAAACCTGGCCTCGCGCCAGGTTTTTGCTTTATATACGTGATGTACTTTTTGATGTCCTGGGCGTTGATAATCAAGTCGGCGGCCTCTCTGATTGATTGATCAATAAAACCTCCTTTCACTAATATGAACTTCTTTCCCCGTGATTTCAGATAGCGGGCCAGATTCACAAAGTCAGCGTCACTAGAGAACAGGCAGAAGGTGTCATACTTGTCGATGTTTCTCATCGCATCAACAGCTATTTCAACGTCGAAATTGCATTTCGGAATTCTTACGTAAGCCCCTTTTTTATCTTTCACCACCTCGCGAGTACTTATAGCTGCCTCCCCATCGGTCAGATAGTGCCGAACGTACCTTATTTTCTTAGTGATTACTCGATGCTTGCCGAAAACATGCTTGGACTTAACAATAAACGACGTTTCCGCCCCATCGTATCCGAAATAGAATCTTGCATCTTCACCGATTGCATCGCAGAAAATCTTCAATTTCTCGATATCAATTCCAAGCATTTTGTCGTCCTGAAGGGTGTTCCTATCGGCGTCTTGTCTGTCCTCCGCGAACCAATACGTAACGTTGCCGAACTCAATGTACGAATGAACCCTTCCATAGGTCTCGTCAACCTTAGCTTCTGAGCGTATGAGCTGGCGCTTTAGTTCAGTTTGATCCATCGGGGCGCAGTATACCAAAGCGCTCTACGGATGTAACGCTTTCGTTTCCGTAGAGAAAGATACTGCTGATACACCCATCAGAAACCTTTTATTGCTGCTCAAGCCACGTGATGACCGCTTCGTTGCGCAGGGCGTGGGAGGTGTGGACGGTATAATTAAAATATGTCCGAAGAATCACCATTGAATGGTCTCGAAAAGAAAGAGGGAATAGATGATAATGCGCGGAAGTTTACTCTGGACGTTATCGATTCTGATTTTCTCAGACGACAGAAAGCAATTTCATACGATCTCACGGTTGATTGGCTTATTACCGATGCTGCGAGTGAGAAGAAAATCGTCCACAAGAAACTTGATACTGGGGAAGTTCAATATTTTCTGATTGAAAAAGTGATTGAAGGGGAGAAGCGAAAGACCGATAAGAAAAGGATCTCTGAAGAGGAATACAGAAGTCACCTCGGTTCATCAATGCTGCGCGTTGAAAAGAGACGGTTTGAATTCGATCTCACGCAAAATAACCTTTTGTTCAAGGTGAAATATGACGAGTTTGCGAATAGTAAGGTTCGAATGGTGGAAGTCGATGCTGATACAGAAGCGGATAGAAATGCATTCAGGCCGACTGATTTCCCATTCAAACTGACGGAAGTTACCGGAGATGTGCGGTATTACGGATATCACGTGAAAGAAGTCATATGACGATCGAAGAATTCTATTTAGGTTCGCAGAAATATATCGAGATTTTTGACGGCTTTGCGAAGAAACATTCACTCGTCGGCATTACTAGGCCCGACCATATCTGCTGCAAATGCAGCTCTAAGGAATCGTTCGAGAGTATGCGGGCGATGCTTGAGGGTGAAAGTGCGTATCTCTACCAATCCATAATCTCGCAGCGTCGTATTGCCATCATTAAACTCAAGAAGGGAATCGAGACTGCGCTCGGCACGATTCATTTCCTTGAACTATCCGACCAGAGACCGGACGGCTCACAGCGTGACGGATTCGATCATATCGAGGTGTATCCGACCGGAATCACGTATGAAGAAATGATCGCGAAACTGGAATCATCGGAAAAAGTGATCAAAGTCGAGAGGCCGCATCACACGACTCACGATATCGAACTTGAGGGCGGATTCATTTTCCGCTGCACCCGCGGCCCGCTTATCGAGAAGATAAAGGATTCGGAGATGACGTAAAAACCGCCGGTGGTGTGCCGGCGGCTGCAGTCGGGCTTCGGCCCTAGTCGTCGCAGAGGATGCCGAAAGCTTGAGCGAGCCAACGGCCACATCGCATCTTCAGACTGGATCTCCTGCGTTCGACGACTACGATCGGTTTCCGATGTTCCGGCGGCTCTGGTTCGAAACAATTAATGGGCAGGAGCCTCTGCTCGTGGGAACGTTCTTGCATCGATCAGTCCTCTTTCTTGTGTTTCCAGCAGAAGAAAGCATCTGCCTAAACCAACCCTAGCACGGAAGTCTTATTTCTGCTCCTCCAACCAATTGATGACCGCTTCGTTGCGTAAGGCGTGGGAGATTTAGGTTATTCCTTTCCCATTTTCCAGAGCATTGCGAAATAGTGCCTGAAGCCTTCGACGATCTTGGCGCTTTTTATCTCGACAATCCGCGGAGTCTCATCGAAGAGCAGAATAGCTACGCGGTCCGGCCAAATCTGGGTTGCGATAGGTTGTGTGAACTCTTCAGGAAGGTACTTTGCCTCTACGTATCGTCGTTGCGTATACCCAGGCTCGACTTTTCGTTGGTTCTCATACATGAGGAGCTTGTGAGAAATCTTTTTACTGACGCGAATATTTTCATAACGTTCAAAGAAAAGACGTTGTCGAGCGATCTTGAGAAAAGCATCTCCGCCGGCACCAAGTATTTCTATTTCTGCTCCTCTCGAACATTGCTTGAACATCTTTAAATGGAACGCTTGCACTGCTGCGACCCCGTCATAAATCCGTATTTCGCTTATCTGCCTTTGAATTCCCATGTCGGCATAAATCTTGGGCACGAGCGATTCAACAATCGCTTTTTGTGACTCGATATGCAGACGAAGAATATCAGGGTCGGTAATGTTAAAGTGTTTCCTGCCATTTCTATTGGTGACTAACACTGCGCCTCTTTGTTCAAGTCTTTTTAGCAGGTTGTAGAGAATCTGTTTATGTACCCTTAGTTTCTTTTCAAGCGGTCCGATGGTGGTTTCACCTAATTCGACGAGAGCGCTATACAAACGCGCCTCTTTCTCAGAAAACCCAATTGATATAAGCTCCTGCAGCATGGACGATTCCATAGTCAAGAAATATTGACCATTTAAGACTTCATATTGCCTCAGTAGATACATTTAGTCAAGGATTGGTGACGGTTTTCCTGTTTACTGATATCAGGTCGTCCCGCACAGTGGTGTCGGTTGGCGGACAACTGGTCTGCCTCATTTGGGAGAGTGTGAGCATGACTGAGAATAAATCGAGCCAAGCCCCAGACGTGGCTCCTGGGATATATCACATCCATTACGATTTCTATCAGGAAGTCCCACCAGAGTTTCAAGAGAAGATCCGCGAACTCGGTTTCTTCGAATCGGACTTTACGGATTTTCCGGATGGGCATCGCGGTCCGGCTCGGCATTTCACTTTCAAGACCAAACGCAAGGACTTATATCTCGAGCGCTGGCCCGTAACGGTCGAGCTTGGGCAAAAGCTCGGTATTCCCGGATATCTTGAAGGGGAGCAGGTGATTACCGACGAAGTCATACATGCTGCGTCCTCGCTTGATGAGATGGTACGTGTTCCTTTCCGTCTTCATCGGGAACCTCTCACTGCTGCAGAGGGATTCCGGGAAACTGAAATCCATCTGACCTATCGACAAGAAGACTCAGACGAAAGGGTCTGGCGGATGATGGCGGAGTGCGGTATGGCAATCGCGATCATGCCGAAACTCAAACGTGGCCGCAACTATCACGCGCTCATCTTGACGGCACAGGGCTCAATCGAGGTCATCGAACCGCTCAAGGCCGCCCTCAAGGAGTTCTTCGGGCGCTTTGGCGGCATCAACTATGCCGACATGAAAGAAGAGAGGGTTCTCAACTACCATCTCTTCGGGATTACTCCGTCCGATCTTCCTCCGGTTGTACGGCGGATTGAATGGGTGTGAGGCCGATGGTCGTGAAGCAGAAAAAATGGAGAGGGCCTAACCAGCCCTCTTTTTATTGCTTCTCCAACCAATTAATGACCGCTTCGTTGCGCATGGCGTGGGAGATGTGGGCGCGCAGTGACGCGTCGTCGGCTGATGCGTAGTGTTGTTTGGCGTGTTTGATCTCGGTTTCGAGTCGTTCCGGTTCGGCGTCGAGTTTTTCTTGACGCGCGATATCCGAAAGGACGAGACGCATCTTGGCGCGGTTATCCGCCGCTTCGTTCCATTGGGTGCGGATCTCTTCGCGAGTCTTTTTCGTCTCGGCGAAATATTTTTCCATCGTAAGACCCATGCGCTCGATATCTTGTTTCATCCGCGCTTCCATGTCGTCGAGTTCGTATTCCTTGAGGATGGCGGGGTAGTGTATCTTCGAATCTTTGACCATCTCATCAAGCATCCCTGCGCGGCGTTTTTCCGTTTCGCGCATCTCTTTTTCCGTCTTGATGTTAGTGCGCACCACCTCGGTGAATTTTTCCGAGCTTTCGTAGCCAAGCGTTTTTACGAATTCGTCGTCGAGGTCGGGAAGGTCCTTCACCTCCATCTTCTGCGACTCTTCCATCGCTTCCTGCGGAGGGAGGCCGAGCTCGACTTTCGTGATGCGCGCGCGTTCGCGCTTCAAGTGATTGAGCGTGTCCGCGTGTTCTTCGTCGGTGACCGTTACTTCCGTCTTGCTTGCGTTGTGTTTCTTCGCGATAGCTTTGTAGTCCGCGATTTTCACTTCAGGCGCGAGAGGTGCGCGGGCGGTGAAGACAATTGGCTCGGTGGCAGGGAAGCTTTTTGGTGCGCTCTCGACGGTGACTTGCGGAGAAGCGACGATGGGCGCGGCTTCTGCGGCAAGCATCTCTGGGAGTTCATGGTGGATGGCGTGCTCTATCGTGCGACGGAGGATCTCCGGCTCGCCGACCGAGCGGATGACGGCCTCTTCGGGCGCTTTCCCCGGGCGGAAGCCTTGGAGGTGCGCGTCTTTCTTGAGTTCCAAGAGGACGTGCTTACGATGTTCTTCGAGAGACTCTGGAGCGATTTCGCCTTTGAGTTCGAGTTCCCAACGCTTTTCATCGCGGGTAACGGTCGGTTTTTTGGACATCGCACAGTTTTAGCACACTTACTGGGGTTTATAAACTGCGCCCAAAACCCATACACTCCACCCAAACTTGTCGTGAGATAACGTTTTGGCGTCACATCTACTTCAATATGTATTCACGCGCTTTTGTTTGCTGCGCGATGTTCTCTCGACCTCCAATCCCAATGCCGTCTCAAACTTACAACGTCCCTTTGGTGGGGACGTTGTAAAAGGAACGAGGGGTACCTCGTACTAAATCTAAATATTATTTAACTCAGCGGAGTTCTGTGAGTTCATCTGATCGATGTTCATCGCGTTGAAGTCGGCCTCGATGGAAGAGGTATCGTCCGATGAACTCTGCGGTGGGAGGCCTGCGGAAGTGTCGCTCTGCAATTCTCCGACTGGNTGCGAATANTCNTNCANCNTNATCNCGTCGCCAGGAATATANGGAACNGTATTCTGCCGNTTCAGNTTCGCNCCCCAGAAATAGAGGCCGCCGGCGANNAGAAGGATNATGACGATGNTGGCTCCCGCGATCGGGCCCACGCCAGATTTCGGTGCTTCAGGCGTTACTCCGCTCGCACGTTCTTCGGGCGAGACAGGCGGCATCTGGCTGCCGGACGCGACAGGATTCTGATTCTGTGTGAAGGGATCCATATGTTTGATTGGTTCTACCCAGTAGGTGATTTTGTTAAATCAGGGGCTAGGGATTAGGTTCTAGTAAATACTACTCTGAAGTTTGAGAGGATGCCGATGCGTCGACTTCAACGGAGGTGCCAGCTTTCGGTTTGTTTTCTTGCGCGAGCGCGACGAGTCCGCGGACGACTTTCTGAAGCGCCCCATGCGCCGCCTTTATGCTCGCCTGGGCCTCTTTGATGAGAACCTGGAGCTGCGATCTCACGCTCTCCCGATCAGCTGAATCATCCACGCTTGCGACGAAGTTTGCGACGGCCTGCACATCCACTTTCGCTTCGGCGTTAGCTGTCTTTGCAAGTTCGAGATCAGCTTCGACCGTGGCAGTTGCAGCGCCTTCGGCTTTTAGTTTCTCGATACGTGTCTCGATACGCGCGAAGAGCTTCTCGAATTGCCGCAGCGCAAGCGCGAAACGTTCTTTGATGAGGCCCGCATGCTGACGGACGAGGTTTTTGAGCTGCGTGCGGATGCCGGTCGTCGAGGCGATGCGCGTCTTCGCGATATCGACGCGGGCATCGAGCGCATTCTTCATCACGTCGCGTTTCTCGCCCGGAGGAGCATTCTGAAGTTCTACCTTCGTGTTGGTGCGCAGTTGCACTTTCGCATCGATGGCATTCTGCTTCACTTCGCCCATCTTGGCGCGGATGAGGTCGAGCGGTTTTATCGGCTTGTTCGTCGGTGTGACGTTTACTGTCGCTTCAGCTCCGACTTCGGCGCTTGCTCCGGATTCCTGCGCGAGCGCGAAGCCGACAAAGGAAAGCGTGACGATGATAACGAGGACGAGGGGGAAGTGCCGGAGCGCTGCTTTTAACATATGGGGGGATTAATGACTATGCACACAGCATAGCGCCCGTCTGCCGCAGGCAGACGGGCGCATCTGTGCATAACCTCTTCATGTTCATGCCGTTGTCCATAGGGCGCATCGCGTGCTACGATGCCCGCCATGGATTACAATAAGCTTTATTCGCCCGGCGACCTCGATACTTTCGTGATCAATACGGTCATCGAGATACCGGAAAAATCCATACTCAAAGTTGAATACAACCGCGAGAAGGCCACCTTCGAACTCGACCGCGTCGAGCCGGCGATTTTCGCAAAGCCTTCCAATTACGGCTTTATCCCAGGAACGCTCGACGATGATGGGGATGAACTCGACACGTTGGTGGTTTGCCCTGAGCCGCTTCCCATGGGCGTCGTTGTTAAAGCGAAGATTCTCGGTGTCCTAAATTTCGAGGACGACGGGGAGAAAGACCATAAAATCATCTGCGTACCGACAGACGACAGGGATAGTGGAAACCGCGTAAAGAGTTTGGAGGACTTGGGCGAGCAGTGGAAGAACAAAGTCGAATACCATTTCAATACGTACAAAGATCTCAAGAAGCGGGGAACAACGAAAGTGCTCGGCTACGGCGGTCCGGACGCCGCCGTGAAAGTCATCAAGGAGTGTATTGAGCGTTTCGGAAAGTAACCCTTACTCTTTGTTCAGAAATCGCAAAAGCATAATCGCGCTGCGATCCTCCTGGATGCGGCCGTCGAGACACATCTTTTTCACTTCTTCTGGATCGGTCGGTAGCGCGGTGATGTCTTCTCCTTCGCCGGAATCTTCTCGTTCGCCTTCGGTGTGCGAGGTGACGAGGAAGTAGAAGAGGTCCCATTCTACAGAGGTGCCGCATTTCGATACTCTGAGGAGTTCCATGTTCTTCACGATAACGCCGACTTCCTCGCGGGCTTCTTTGATCGCTGCCCGGTGCGCGGCATCCACGATATCGGCACCGGTTTTGAGGAACGAATTGTATTCCTCAAGCGTGTCGAATACTTTTCCGCCCGGCAGACGAATGTCGTATCCTTTGATCTCCCTGCGGGATTCTTTCGTCAAAAGGATTTTCCCACTTTTCATCGGGATGATGAGGCGCGTGCCGGGAGCACGGCGCGCGAATTCGAACATGATGTCTTTCTCACCGACCTTCATCAGCTGCTGGACGACCTCGATCATCTTTCCTTGATACACGATTTTCTCAGGGCCGGAGGGAATAGGGGGCATGATAAATGGAGTGTAGCAGATTGACATATCGAAGGGGAGGGTGTTATCTGTTGCCGGGCATCCCGCCCTTGATGGAGAGTCACATGCTGACAGAAGGTCAGTTCTACACGAAAATCGAATTGGCGCCCGACTGGTTCCTCAAGAAAGCTCGGGAGAAGAAAGAACCAAGCAGGATGGTTCATGACGGCGA
>C687J35174_10012215_pt1 | contig 10510 bp, 8 predicted proteins | sample RifCSPhighO2_01_FD_35174 | JGI IMG/M metagenome (IMG submission 35174) | reverse complement strand
CTACTTATTATAGTGGCGGGAGTGGGCCTGATTGCTTGGCTTTTAGGAGTTGTTTCTTCCGGATATCTAGCTTGGCGTCCGAACTTTTTAGATAAAGGCATCTTAGCTTTAGTAGCGGCATTTGCCCTCGGGACAATCTTTTCGCCGGCACCTTTTAAAAGTCTTTTCGGCCTTAGTTTTAGTTTAAGCAATTCCCTGGTATCAATATTGGCTCTGACCATTTTGTATTTTTTAGTGGTTAATAACGTTGATGACAAGGGAAGAATGCTCCGATCTTTATTGGGAGGTTCAATCGTACTCGTTCTGCTCTATGGCCTATTGCAATTATTCGGAGTCCATATTTTAAGGTTTTCCTTTGCCGTTTCTAGAGCTTTTAATACTGTTGGTTCAGTAAATACTCTCGGCATCATTTCAGCCATAAGCCTGCCCTTTTTCTACAAAAGCCACTTCGACTTAGACTGGGTACGAAAGATTCATTTGAACAAGATAGGACTGGTTTTGTCCCTGGCGGTGCTAGTCGTTCTTAACTGGTGGGTTTTTTGGGTTATCGCCATCGCTGGTATGGTAGCGATGATTATTTTTGAGAATATCAGCGGCAGTAGATTTAGAATGACGAAACTGATTTTACCCATGACAGTTGTGATTCTCGGAGTATTCCTGATGATCGTTAATATAGGCTTGGGGGCCATTAGAAATAATTTACCGGTTGAAGTGGCGCCTTCTTTTAGATTATCTGCAGATATTGGAATCGCAACCTTGAGGAACAAGCCCGTATTTGGTTTTGGTTCTGAAAACTTTTCTCTCGCTTTCGATAGATATGGCGCAGGCACATTGGCTAACTCGACTCTGTCGAATGTAAAATTCTTTGATGCCGCTTCAGAGATCATGACTTTAGCGGTCCAGGGCGGACTAATAATGCTGGCAGCTTTAGTTTTCTTTTTCTGGTGTTTGGCAGTTGTCGTGCTTAGGTTCAGGCGCCATGTTATGGATAACCAAGACCCAGAATCAATTAAAGAAAACGTAGGTGTTTTAGCTTCTTTGACGGCAATGGCCGCCGGACTATTCCTGTATCCTTTTAATCTGACCCTGATGACATTTTTCTATCTGTTTATGGGCATGGTCGTACTATTCTTGTTTGATAAAAACCGCAAGGAATTTAATATCGAAGAGAAGGCTTCCCTGTCCTTATCATCATCACTCGGTTTTATCGGGGGGTTGATCATGGTTTTAGTTGGAGTATATTTCGGCGTCACCGCTTACTTAAGCGATGTTAGATATACCGAAGCCTTAGCTAGCAGCAATAATGATGAAGCTGCAGCCAACTTGGTGGAGGCGGCTAACTGGAATAATCGGGACGAAAGGGCATATCGCGCAGCTTCTCAGATCGCCTTGAAACTACTGGCGGCCGAGATAGACAAGCCGTCTGGACAAGAGCGTAACGCCAGAATTCAGAATTATATTGCAACATCAATCAGCTTAGCAAAGCGAGCTACTGAAATTATGCCTCAAGAAAGCGAAGACTGGACTAACCTCGGATTTATTTATCAAAACCTTATATTATTCGTCGACGGAGCCGACAGGCTTTCAGAAGAGGCGTATCTAAGGGCGGCAGAATTGCGGCCTGGCGATCCCAATCTGAACTATAGGATAGGATTGCTTTATATAGCCAAGCTTGATTTATTGGCCCAGCTTGTTAATGCTAAAAGAATCACTGCCGCTCAGGCTAACGGAACTGCCTTGGACGCTGTAGGCAAGGCAGAAGAGAATCTTAGAAAAGCTGTTGAGCTTTCGCCTAACTTCGGTCTGGCTATCTATAACCTGAGCATAATTTATGAGCGTCAGGGCAAGGTCAATGAGGCGATTAAAGAACTTGAAAAAGTACTGCCAGCTAATAGCAATCAGCCAGGATTGGCTTTTGAATTAGGTTTATTATATTATCGAGCTGGAAGAAAAAATGATGCGTTCAACGCGTTACAAAGGGCGGTTTTTCTTGCTCCGGATTATGCTAATGCCCGGTGGTATTTGGCGCTGATCTACGAAGAGAGAAAAGATCTTGATCCGGCCATAGAACAGCTGGAAAGAATACTTAGCGCTGAAGTAAATAAAAATAATCAGCTCGTTATCTCTAAACTTCAAGACTTAAGGGCAGGCAGAACCAAGATCCCGCCAGGGAATGTTTTGGACCAGCAGCCTATTCAATAGTGGACGAATCGCTACAACGCTATAAATACTACGCAATCGCCACGGGAGTGGCGATTGCTTTAGGGATCATTATCCCGATCGGCCTTCTCTACTCTTCGCCTCAAAGGAGGAATTTCGAGCCGATCGAAATTCGTGTAGATGGTGGCGAGGGACTTAATATTATTTCGAGCAAACTTAAAAATGCCAACCTTATTAATAGCGAGCTGGTGTTCATTGGATATATCAAAATACGCGGAGCGGAAGATAACTTAAAGGCCGGCCGGTATATTTTTTCTAAATCGATGAATATTTCTACAATAGCCTCGCGGATAATCAACGGCCAATCAGAATCAGAGGATGTAGAGGTTACTATACCGGAAGGATTTAATATCTGGGAAGTGGACAAAAGATTCTTTGAATCCGGGTTGATTGTTTTGGGGGATATATCCGATGACTATCTGCATAAAGAAGGCCATCTGTTCCCCGACACTTATCGATTTAATAAAGAAACTTTAGTTCAGGACATAATAAACACAATGGAGGTCAACTATTATGCGAAAGGCGTCACTCGCGGCGATGAGGTTGTAATCATTGCCTCTCTGCTTGAAAAGGAGGCCAAGACAAAAGAAGACATGGAACTTGTTGCCGGGATAATTTATAGGCGCTTAAAACTGGGTATGCTTCTCCAGGTCGACGCCTCGGTTGCTTATGGTTGGTGCCTTAAGCAGGCATCTCTGCCGGGCTATAGAGGGTTCTGTGATGTTACCCAAGCCCCCGTAGCTTCGGAGATTGGCATAGATGGACCCTACAACACTTATATCCGTCCGGGTTTGCCCCAAGGGGCTATTTCTAACCCCGGCCTCATAGCTCTTCAGGCTGCCCAGAATTCTAGATCAAGCGACTATCTCTACTATCTTTCGACCCGTGACGGGAGCCAGATTATTTATTCAAAGACAGCAGGGGAGCATGTGGCGAATCGAAGGAAGTATCTGGGATTGTAGATTAAGATTCATTTTCTTCATCGCCTTCGCTTCTTCAACAAATACTTCGATATTTACTCATTTTCTTGGATAAAAATTGAGCCTCGTCGCCCAGTAACGCATACGAATGTACGTTACTGGGCTCACACTCCATTTTGTATCCATAAGAAAATATCATAAATATCTTGTATTTGTGGGAAGAAGCTCAAATGGATTCAGAAAATAAATCTGAACCTACAATTGGGAGGGTGTTTTTAAAATGAAGAAGCCCGCCTCGCGATTTCTCGCTTAGCGGGCTCTGAACTACAGATTCCGAAGGGCTTCTCCTACCACCCGGTTGCTGTCCTCCATGATGACAGCAAATCTGTGCTCTTTCTGACATTCTAGGCAAAGAACTAACGAACAACCCGATTCCGGATCTTTCTTGCTCTTTGCCCTAGTTTTCTTCTTGCAACGATCGCAGTTACTCGTGGTTTACCCCCTGTCTCGACATTGAATATTATGGCATTTTTAAATAAAAAAGTCAATGTTTACTAAAAAGGACGATTTTGCTATTGTATAGCTACCGTAGACAGCGGGCAATATATGTAAGCCCCGCCGAGGAAATCCAAACTACTTAGGTTTGGTCTGGGTCGATCTGCGGTGAGCAGATTTTTTGTTAAATTAAATCGAAAAACAATGAAATCAAAAGCAAGAAAAGGCGAAGAGTTGCAGAGCCTTAAGGATAAATTACCAAAGTCAAAAATCTCGGTTTTCACTTCTTTCTCGAAAGAGGGGGAGAAAGGTTTGTCCGTGGCCCAGGTTACCCAACTTAAGAGGTTACTGCGCTCACTTGGTTCCGAATATTTTGTGACCAAGAAAACTTTAATCGATCTGGCCCTTCGACAAGCTCAGGGTAAACAACCAGGTAATAACTATGATGGCCCGAATGTTTATAAGATGGACGGGTCAATCGGTATGGTTCTGGGCGGCGATGAGCCATATACTGTGGCAAAGAAGATTTATGAATTTTCGAGAAAGAATCCCTCGCTTCACTTTTGGGGAGCGTTGATGGAAGGAAAATTTTTGAGCAAGGAATCTTTCCTGGAAATAGCAAAATTGCCATCGAAAGAGGTTCTTATAGGCCGGTTGCTGGGCATGCTTACTTATCCGATGAGAGGATTAGCGGTAGTATTATCCGAAGTGGCGAAGAAGAAACAAGTCATTTCGTAAATTTAGAATTTTCCAATTTAGAATTTAAAATGAATTTTCAAAACTAAATTTTCAAAACATTGAACATTGAAAAATTATTCATTGATTGAAAATTGAAAATTGAAAATTGAAAATTATTTGTGAACAAAGATGAATTTTTAAAGCAAGTTGAATCGATGTCCGTGGCCGAGTTGAATGACTTGGTCAAGGCATTGGAAGAGAAGTTCGGGGTTTCCGCCGCGGCCATGGCCGTTGCCGGACCGGCTGCCGGTGGAGAAGCCGGAGTAGCTGAAGAAAAAGATAGCTTTACGGTTGTCTTAAAGGATGCCGGAGGAGCAAAGATCCAGGTTATTAAGGTTCTCCGAGAAATAACCGGTCTTGGACTCAAAGAAGCCAAAGAGATCACCGACAAGCCCGACTCGAAGGTTAAAGAAGGCGTCAAGAAAGCCGATGCTGACGAGATGAAAGCTAAGCTAGAGTCGGCTGGTGCCACCGTAGAACTCAAGTAGTATATTCATATATATTAAGCAAAGACCCCGACCGCGTGTCGCTAAAGCTTTAGCGGTGGCGCAAAGGGGTTTTTGTTTTTGGGCCGGATGAATGGATTATTTATAAATAAATGATAAGATAAGTGGCAGTTCTTTGAACTTGGAGAAAACGATGATCTACTGGTTAGGGTATCTTTTGACAGGCTTCGTGGTTGCTCAAGGGGCAGCTGTTATTACAACTCTTTATCTTCACCGAGGCACGACTCACCGGGCGGTAACCTNCCATCCCTTTTTAGAGTTTCTGTTCCAGCTTAATTTATGGCTGACCACCGGTATCAACAGAAAAGAATGGGAGGCCGTTCATCTGTGCCACCATGCTCATGCCGACGTCGAGGGCGATCCTCATAGTCCGCTTATTCTGGGATTTTGGAAAGTCCAGCTCTTTAACGCTTTTTTCTATTGGCGGGCATCGAGAGATCCCAAGGTTCTCTGGTATGCTAGGCACCGTCAGCCGGTAATGCTTGAGAAAATTATTTCCAAAGTTTGGGGTTCCGGACTTATCGGGCTTGCTGTGGGTGCTAGCTTTCTATATTTTACGTTTGGGTTAAAGGCTACTCTCATCATCGGTCTCGTCCACATTTTCTTATATGCATTTTTCTTGAACAACTTGATAAACGGATGGTGCCATTATAGGGGCTATAAAAACTACCCTAAGGTTGTCGCTTTCAACAATAGGCTTATCGCTTTGCTGACTGTCGGCGAAGGCCTGCATAACAATCATCATAATTCGCCTGGCAATCCTAAGCTTTCTCACCATTCCAATGAATTAGATCCGGGGTGGGGGATATTAAAGATACTTTGTTTTCTCGGCCTCGCCACTATTGCGAGACCGGCCAAAGCCGATCAATGATCGGCTTTTTTAGTGCGGACTTGTATATAAAAATATAAATTCTACAATCCATCCATGATAAAATCAACAACTCAACAAGGGCCTTCTGGTTGTGCGCCTGCATGCGTTGCTCAAATTTTGGGCATTCCCTATATGAAGGCAGTTCGGTTATTTAAGGGCGGTATGGTAAAAGAAATATATCGAGGTTTTTATTGCAGGGAAATTGTGGCTGTACTGAAAAAGAGGGGCATAGGTAGTGAATTTAAGTATGTGAACAAAAAGATCGTTAAAAAAATATATAAAAACCGAACCATAATATATATAAAAAGATCAAAAAAATATCCTCAAGGACACTTTCTATGTAGATCTAATGGCATGTGGATGGATCCCTGGATCAATATGCCTAAAATGAATCCAGCTAAGAGCGGTTTTCGAAGGAAGCTTCCAGGAAAACCTATGTACGTTGTGCTCAGCGATCTTCAGTAGGTCGCTTTGTCAAAAAATGAGTACGACCAAGAGATACTACCTTCTCTCGCGCATCGAGGAGGAGGCGGGCATGGTTCAATAATAAACGGCGAACCACTAATATTAAACGGCTCACATGGTGAGCCGTTTAATATTAGGTGAGCGACCGACCCGATGAGAGGAGGAAGTACTGAGGCTAGAAGGTCGAATGTGCCGTTTATTATTGAGAGCCGACGACGAAACGCAGCGAGGTAGCCTGCTGGGTCAAGGCGAAGGTTCACCGGAGGAACTTCCAGGGAATCGCCTGCGAACGGAGCGGTAGAGAGGAGATAGTATCTCTTGGGAGTTAAAGTACAGTCTAGGGCTTAACTTGCCAGATTTTATTATCCTTCATTAGTAGATAGACAGTTTCATCATCCGAGAGGGCTGCATCCGCGATTGAGGACCCTTCGCCGACTTTAAGAGCCTTTACGACTGAACCTGAGTCCTTGCTGATCGCATAAATTCTGTTCAGGTTTTTGGCAACTAGGTACAAGTAAGGAGAGCCGGAGGTTGTTAGCAAGACATTAGATGAATCGACGGGGATAGATGTGTTAATTTCCGAAGTTCTCGCCCCTTTGTAGTAGGTAGTTAAGATTCCGCTGGTGCTAAGGATAAATATCCGACTGTCTACGGCCATAATCAAGGGAGCGGTAGGCAAGGCCGTATCTTTATTCAGCCAAACAGTAGCGGAGCTTTTGCCGTCGGCGGCATCCATAATCTTGTAAACATTATCCGATGTCAAAACGTAAAGATTGTTCTGGTAAGGAGACATGCTAAGAGGAGTACCCGACAGGGAGAGGGTCGAAGTTTTTAATATTTCGCCTTTTCTTGCTATGGATCCTATTTTATCTCCCGTCTTGTTGATAAGGGCGATCAATTTATCATTTCCCAGCATATATCCTGGATCGAAGTCTTTAACGGCAGTTATGCTATCCGTATTGCCAGAAGAGATCTCGGCTATCTTACCTCCGGTATCGTCAGTTTGGAGAGTATAGACAAAAACTCTTCCTTGAATTGCAGTTATCAAAGAACCGGTTCCGAATCCTTCCGAGAGTTGGTAGAAAAGGACGGGGGATGCTTCAGTGGCCTTATCTATCTCATCCAACACCCTTAAAGCCTCATTTTTTACTTTATTTATTTTTTCTGATTGTGGAGGGTTTGATGCGAGGATCAGTAGAGATTCAAATATATTTCTTCGCGCCTCAAGCAGATTATTCTGGTCTAAATAGCTTTGGGCGGAATCAAGTTTAGGCCCGACCTGGTCTATCAAGGCTGATGCGGCTCTGTCTTCGGCGTTATCAATGCCCGGTATGGGCAAAGAAGGAGCAAAAGTGAATTTTGCAATGAGAGCCAGAATAATTACGGCTACGATTGATCCGATAGCGATTAATTTTTTGCCGGATAATGTACCGTTCCCGCGTCCCATTCCCATCCTGTAAACCCTGCTAGGTTTTAAGCCATTCAGAATAGAACCGAGGAAGCTTCCCTTTTTAGCCGATGAAAATTCGCTGGGCCTTATTAGAGAGGATGGCTCGGGTGCCCCCTTTTTCTCTGAGGATTTCATTTGGTCAGATAATACGCTGGGATTTCCTGGATAAAAAACGTTGCTTTCTTCTCGTTCGGGCTTAGACGGAATCGGCGGGGGAGTCGGCTTAGATTTGGATTTGGCTTCAGTCTTCGATTTAGATTCTGCCGGTCTTACCATAGGCAATTCTTCTTCCGGTTCCGTCTGGATAATTTTGGTAATTTTGGCTACGACCGGCTGAGCGGTAGGTGCGGTTTTTATCATTGAAGGAACTCGTTGGCGCAATTCCTGGGGCTGAGGAGCGTTTACAATAGCCGGTTCCGTGTATCTGTTTATTGAAATATGGATTGCGGCACATGAGAACTTGTCGTTGCTAGTTTTTATATCGTTAATCTTTTCTGAAAACTCATCCCTGCCCAGCTTGATTAAGAAATTTTTAATATTTTTCTCTCGAGCCGTTATGGATCTGCCTGGGTAAAAAGCCAGCACTTTATCTTGGGGCATTACCCGGCCTGAAATAATGTTTGAAAATTCCTTCTCCTGGATGTGCTCTTTGCTGAACAGATTTATGTTGTTTAGGATATCTATGGTCTGGCCGTCTCTGGCTAGGATGATTTTGAATTTACCCAGGCGGGATATAAAAATATTTTCCCCGGCAATCGCAAAAATTCCGATGTTAACCTTAGTTTCTTTATTGCGGAAAAAGTCCTGAAGGACTTCGTTTATTCTTTTGAGCGTTTTGGAGAAGGCTTCTTTGGGGGCAGAATCAGCTTGGGCGTAATATTCCCGCTTGGCTAATGAGGCGACCAGGTTGACCATGTATGAGGTATCTTCGCTTGCAGGCTGAACGTGGCCGACAATAAAAAGAGCGCCTAGCCCGTTAGCGGCGCTACCCTCATAATTATATGAAAAAACATCAACGTGTCCGTCGTCCTCTTTGCCACGGACGACTATCTCTTTTGCTTCTGGTTTGATTAGTACTCGTTCCATCTGGAGTCTTGATTTATATGCCTACTTAGGTATACTTCCATTGTAATTTATTTTATATAAACATGTCAAAAAGCCAAATCCGGTATCCCGTCTTAGAGAAACTCTTTAACTCCAGGCTGCGCATAAAGGTTCTTAAGTTTTTGTTCAGAAACGGCATTGCCAAAGTTGGCCCCAGGGACCTTTCAAGAAGAATTCAGGAGTCGGCCGACGTCGTTATTAGAGAGATGAAAAATCTTGAGAAAATAGGAGTTGTTGAGAAAGACTAGCTAACCATGGTCAATAAAAGAAAGAACAAAAAAAGAAAGTCAGTCAAGCTGAGTGACAGGACTTTTTATACCCTCAATCGGGATTTTGAGTTTTTTGATGAACTAAGAAGTCTGATCTTAAAATCATCTCCGGCTGAGAAAGATAAGATGATAAAAAAGATTTCCGGTTTAGGGCGGGTTCATTTAGCTATTTCTTCCGGTGTTTTTATGAGTGATAAAAATTCCGCTGGAACTCTAGATTCGGATGTCGATCTGTTTATCGTTGCCGATCATATTAATAAAAACAAACTGCGCTCGTTTCTTAAGGCCCTTGAAGCCGAAGTCGGTAAAGAGATTCGTTTTGGTCTCATGGAGAGGCAGGAGTTTCAGTATCGCCATGGCATGTTTGATCGTTTCGTCCGGGTACTTCTCGAAAGCCCTCACGAGAAATTGATTAATAAGTTGGGACTATAATTGTAAGTTTACTCGGGCTCGTAGTTCAGTGGTAGAACGCGCCGTTCACATCGGCGAGGTCAGAGGTTCAATCCCTCTCGGGCCCACAATTCAAAACTTTTCAACTTTTTCGCTGGGGACAAGTCGGAATGCTCGCCGCGCCTCGCGGCGCGGCGAGCAGGTCTTGCTGTCCATTTCCAAAAATTGATGGGCAGGTTGTGTCGGGGGTTCGCCTGCCCGTTTATTCGCCTCAGGAGAGCCTAAGGAGGGATCCCTACAGCGATCGATCTGATGAGGGGAGGAAGTACTGAGCAGAGTACTGCGAATGTGGATACCACGTATTAAACTTTCTGGAATTATTGATGTTAGTTTCGGATAGTCTTTGATGTTATGATACACCATAACATTGCTCTAATCTTAAGGAATGGGATTTATCGGGATTAGCTTCCGTATTTTCTTCGGTGCGGGGGCGTTGACTTGTCAACGTTATCTGTTACTTTATGGTCAGAACCTTGTAAATCTAATCGGGAGACATTCGTGGTAAAGGCAGTTTTGTTCGACTGGAACGGCACTCTTCTTGATGATCTAGGACTGCTAGCTTACGGTAGTGTGGTAAAGATATTTGAATCTCACGATATTCCTTCGCCGACTCTTGAGCAGTATCGTCAGGAAATAGCTGCTAAGTTCATGGATTTTTATTATCGGCACGGCTTCGTTCCTAATTTTTCTGGACAGGGCCCGGAAGGGGACGCTAAGGCACTGAATAAAATAAGAAAGCAATATTATCTGGATCATGACCACAAAGTCAAAATTCGTCCAGATGCAGTTCGAACGGTCCTTAATCTGAGAGTGATGAAAATCAAAGTCGGAATTGTCAGTGCCGAGATAGAATCAAGCCTTCTTACGAAACTAAGCTCGAGCGATCTGCATAATCTTATCGACAATCGATTCATCAGAGCGGAAGCCTGGGGAGATAAAACTGCAGCTCTTCTGGATGTCTGCCAGAGGTTAGGCGTTCCTCCGGCCGATGCTCTTTATGTCGATGACACAGTTGATGGGGC
>C687J35174_10012212_pt1 | contig 10511 bp, 9 predicted proteins | sample RifCSPhighO2_01_FD_35174 | JGI IMG/M metagenome (IMG submission 35174) | reverse complement strand
TCGAACCTAGAACCATTCGGATATAAGCCGAACGCTCCGCCATTGAGCTATGGGCGCCTGTGCCTGTAATTATAACATTTAGGCTTTTTAGATTCTAGTTCTATAATAATCAGAAATAGATTTAATCCCCATCATAATCTTACTTTTTAGCTCTACTCCACCAACTGTAATCTCGCACGTTCCATGCCCAAATCCCTTGTATGTCAAACTCTTTAAAGTAGTTTTCTTAATATAAGGCTTATTAAACTGCTTTGTTGGCAATTTTAGCTGCCTAGACCAAAAATCTGTCTCTTTCTTAATATTCATATCTATATAGAAATGTATTCTTACGCGGAGCTTGCTCTTGGAAATTCTAAGAATTTTTGTCAACCAATAAATGAAAAATCTTTGTACTCGAGGGTCGCTATTGCTTATTGAAACCATCGACGAACTTGCCTTTAATCCTTCACCCCAATACAAGAAAAGGCCAACTAAGTACAGCTCTCTTTTTGATAACGGTAGCCACAGTTTTTTTTCGTCGGTATACACTTTTTCCAGACGATCTTCCCTTTTTTTACGCATAGTTTCACGATAACTCTCTATCCTTTTTTCATTTCCGCTTGTAAGCCTTTTTAATCTACGCGCAGAAAGTGGATAGTTGCGTAACCACAAACTAAGCGAGCTTTTGCTTACTCGAAGTTCTTTTTTGATCTTAGAATAACTTTTTCCTTGGAGACGTAATTCTATTGCAAGTTTATGTTTCTCAATAAGTGGGGCAGCCATGTGAATAGTTAGTTAGTACTTACTATTCTAGTGTACGGATGTATTTTGAAGAAGTCAAGTTACAACTTTGCCCTTCTTTCAATTTCTGTTTCAGCTAAAGATCTAATATCGATAGGCCATTCCGATATTTCTTTTAAAACCATTTCTCTTATCACGTCTCCTTGATCGCAAAACATATTAACACCGAGTCTCCAAGCTATTTGATCGTCTTTTACAACTTCGAATAAATCTCGCAAATGTTTTATACCAATTTCAGAAGATATGCGCCTTAAACCTGCAAACGCAGCCAGCGCAAACATTTTGTCTTTCATTTCTTCCGCAAAAAAACTTTCTAACTTTTCTCTGCTCATATCTGGAGGGTTGCTTATTGCAAGCGCAATAATAGCCATTCTTCTTAATCTCCTGTTTTCTTTAGAAGATTTATCAAAATCCTGACAAGAAATCAAATTATATAACCTAGTTGAAATATCAGGCCTGGCAGGAATACACTCAAAAATTAACATCAATTCGTCTAAAGCTTTTCTTTCAGTACCTGCTAACCTGTTGTCAGAACCACATTGCTCTGTCCAAGCCTTTAAAATCTCTCCGCCTGCTTGAGAGACTCTTTCTTTTAATTGAGGGGTACCCCACCTTACTAAGACATCCGTAAAACGAAGCATTAAACTGCGCTCCATGGGATCTGCTGACCCAACATCACTGGGATAAATTCCCCTTGCTACAAGGGATAACCATGCTGCTGGATCCTCTGCACCTTCAAAAGAAGCCAAAACACTCGTTGGACGAGGAACCCTCAAACGTTCGGGTGTGTTATTCATCCCCATAGTATAACATGGGATTCGTGTAAACAGTAAGACATAAAATAGTTACAGTTTTGCCCGTCTTCCGATTTCAGCCATAGCTTGCCCTTTTTCATCCTTGTCCCACCTNTTTATTTCATCTAATAATTTTTGATAAACGTCATCTCCTAAACGACTAAAAGTAGAAACTACAAGCCTCCAACAAGCATCGTCATCTCTTACAACCTTAAAAAGGTTTCGCAAGTGTTTTATTCCTATATCTGGGGATAAACGACACAATCCCGCCAACGAAGCTAGTGCAAAACCTATATCTTTCATTTCTTCTGCGAAAAAATTTTCTAGTTCTTCTCTGCTCATATTAGGAGGATTACTTGCGGCAAGCGCGAATATTACTATCTGTCTTAATCTTCTAGCTTCAGGCGTAGGTATTCGAAAATCTTCATATTTCAATAAAGCGTATAATTTAGGTGAAGTATTGGTTTCGGCAGGAACACATTCAAAAATCGATAATAACGCAGTTAAATATTCTCTATCAGAGTTTATTAACTTACCATCTAGATTATGCTTTCCGAGCCAATCAGTTAAAATCTGCCCTGCGGNTGAAGAAACTCTTTCTTTTAAGTCTTTTGTTCCATTTGCAATTAAGGNTCCTCTAAAACCACTAACTATTGATCTATCATGATGGCTATGCGTAAAATCATAAGGACCATTATCTCTAATAACGGCATCCAACCATGCCACAGGGTTCTTGGTTATATTAAATGAATCTAGAATCCTCAAAGGGGGTGTTCGCCGTCCGCCTGTCTCGCTCATGCTTCATAGTATAGCACGTGCATAATACAGATACTAATTTTAAAGATAGAGCGCCCGCAAACCAATACTTTACAACTTACAGTTTTGCGCGTCTTCCGATTTCAGCCTCAACCAAGGCTTTGTCGCAGCCGTACTTGAGGCGGGACATTTCCTTAATAATCTGTGCCACCCTATCGTTTTTATTTGCTCAAAACTTCTGCGTTTAGGTCGTGATATCCGCCAAACCAACTCATTAAACCCCCTAAAGTATCGCTATATTCACTAGTGTTGTTGCTTGGAGGCAAATACACGCTTATTGTACGTTTCGAGGAATTAAACCCTGCTCTTGATGCTTCTTGGGGGAGAAGTGAAACCGTCTTTGAGCTGTCTGCTCCGGTTGCGACAACTATTTCACTTCCTACAACCAAAACAGCACCAACTGCTTCTGCTTTTTCCAAAGCAAGGCGAATTATAGCACGGTAAATATCTGGCGTCTCGGAAGCGGTGTAGACCGGCTCAAGCAAGATTGCCGGTTGTTTTTGCCCATCATTTGTTTGAATGTGAGTCAATTTGGCCATTGCACGACCCAGCACCTCTCTTCTCTCGTTTTCCACATTAAAAACACGCTTATTGGCGTCCACTACACAAGCCGGCAAGCAATAGTTGAATGCTCCACCCCGCCAAGACTGACATGTTTCCCGAGGCTCAATTCCCGCTTTCAATAAAGCTACCGGGTCGTCCGAATCGTATGCCCGCAAGACAGCTACAGTCTCTAATTTTGCTTGGGTAGTAAACACTTTTTCTATTTGATCCAAATCCCGCATGGGCTGGTCCAGACCGGACAGTACACCCATAGCGCTCTTTGTTTTTGCCGCGATTGATAAAATATCTTGAGGTTTGAGCGAATCAGGGCTTGCCGAGCCAAGCTGAACAAACCCTTCAATTAAGCGCAGTTCGGCGTCAACAGACCGTTTTCTCACTCCTAATTCTCTTTTCTCATTCTCCGAGGAACTTGCTTTTATCTCTCCTATCAGGGTTTTTTGCATTTCTCCAAGCTGTTGAGTCCTATCGGGCAAAAAGTCTACTTTATATATATCCTGAACATGAGCCCGAGCTTCACTGACAATGCGTTTTATAGCGTCAACCGTGGCTTGGCGCGCCTCAGCTCCTTTTTGCGCTTGAACGCTCAAGACTACTTCCGGTACCGGTTCGAGCCAAGCCTCCCTCTTGTCTTCTGCTAGTACACTAAGCTGTTCTTTCGACGCCTCAAGGCCCTCTCTCCACGACTTAAAATCTCCAAAAACAATATGCCTGCCTATTTCCCGCACTACCCCTTCTTCGCTCGAACGGGATAACTTACTCATTTGAGACAGAAGGCTGGGTATTATTTCAACAATATTGCTCTCGACTAAGTAAGGAAGTTTCTCGCTAACTAAAGCTTTCTCGTCTTCTCCCAACTCCATCTTTTCTGTAACAACAGTAACCACTTTTCCTCTAAGGTCGGCTATAGTTTCCTGAAGCGTGGTTTTGGGGTCGTAAGAAAATTCGCCAAGTCCATCTAACGTTTGTAACAGCCGGAAGGCTTCTCTTACCCTAGCCGAATCTTCCCTCGCTCCTGTGACAAAACCCAAAATAGACTCTGCAATTTCCCTGCCGTTTTCTTTTCCGCTCAACATCAACAGACCTTCAGACATGGCGTTTCTGGCCATAATACCCACTTTCAAGTCCCGTGTATTATAAAGTTCGCGCAACTTGGCAATTAAGGCTTCGTCTAATTTAATTCCTTCGCGAGCAACAATTTCAGGAAACCAAGCATCGTTTCCATTTTCAGGGTGAACAAGAGCTTTAAAAATGACAGGTGTGTAAATTCTCCAATCTGCAACTCCGCTGGCTGCAACTACCGAAGCAACGCTCTCGATATTTTGTAACAATAAGCTTTCTACTTTAGTAGTATCTACCCAATCACTAGCTAAGAAAAATGCGCGCAATTCAGTATCAGTTATATTTACCCCCTGTTGCTTGCCAATAATTTCGGCAATTTGGGTCAATTTTTCCAGCGCAAGATATTTTGGAGCTTGCGAGATGAAGTTTGACTTGTTATAACCATCAAATAGTTGATAAATACTGTCGGAGTTTTGTAGCCACTCAATTATAATCCGTTTATCAAGAGGAGAAGAAGCTTCTATGACTTTACGTAAATCTTCTTGAGCCAGCGGTTTCTGAACTATTTCCTCTATAGCATAAGCAACTTGATTACTTGTATGCCCATCAGGAAAATGCCGAAGATATTCTATCATATGCGGTATTGCCCGAGGGTCTTGCATGAGATAAAAACAATGACTTGCACTCGTTCCGTCCCAACTTTCTACTCCCCCATTAAAGAGAGATTGCAAAAACTGTTCGTGCACAACATCATATAACGCTCTTATTTGTTCAGGAGTTGGGTTAATCGCTACCCATTCTTCTTCACTAAAATCTTTCATCACCCTATATATTGCTTCACCTTTACCATGAAACGAATCGGGGAAGAATTGTGTAAAAGAAATATATCGGTTCGACTTATTTTCATAATCCGTCTGCAATTTTGTAATTTGCTCGAATGTTGCCTGATAAGCTTTTTTAGAATCATCGTCTGAAACTGCTGTCGCCATTATTTTGATTGATTCTGCCAAATTTATGCCTTCTTTGTAAGGAAACTTACCTACAATATCTTTGCCAAACAAATCGCGACCATATCTTCCTAAAGCTTCAAGACAAATTCCCTGAAGTTCCACTTTTACTTGCTCCATGCGTTGATATAATTCAGGATTTTCCCCTCTGCGCTTTGGCGAAAACAAAAAGTGTTGTGTCAAGGCAACTGCCTTAAAAGCCCGAAGAGTGCTTTTGTATACTTCTTCCGGGTTTTCCACTTCATCCCTATCAAATTTATCTCGTCTTAACCATATTTCTTCATTTTGTTTGTCTAAAAATAATTGCAGTTTCTCGACATTTACAGGATCTCCCTGAACCGGCATAAACTCAGCGCTTGTTACCCCAAAAGGAGACAGGACAAGATCGACATCTTCTCGAACAATGTTTCCCGGTTTAAATACAAATCTCAATAAAGGGTTTTTAACCCTTGTTTCAGCCGCCGCTTTATAATCAGCAACCGCGTTTTTTAGAAGCTTTAAATTTGGAGATTCAGGCTTTTCAAGCTCTTGGTTTTCAATTGGTGCAGGGGCAATAGAAATTTCCATTCTTACAGTTTTGCACGTCTTCCGATTTCGGCTTCTACTAACGCTTTGTCGCGGCCGTACTTGAGGCGGGACATTTCCTTAATAATCTGTGCCACTCTGTCGTTTTTACTCGCATTCACCTGTACCATGTCGCGGGTTAAGTCAACTGAAAATGGAGGAACAGGCTCATTATTTACAATTGTCTTCATGTAAACATTGAAGCGCTCGATGTTTAAGAGATCGTCTTCGTCAAAAACCGGCTGGAATTCGCGGGCTAAATAATTAGCGTCTGTCACGCCCACGCGGAAAGCCATCAAAGTCCCGACATTGCCAAAGACTGCGTTTTTGACCTCTTCGTCCATCTGTCCGATAAATTGGTTGGCAACACAAAGCGAAAGCCTGAATTTGCGCGCTTCAGAGAGAATTTGGGCAAAGTCGGGCGTGGCAAAGTTTTGAAACTCGTCAACATACATGTAAAAATCCGTACGCTGTTCCTCGGGAACGTCAGCACGAGACAAGGCCGCCATTAAAATTCTAGGGATCAGGATTAGCCCTAAAAAGCTTGAATTTTCCTCCCCCAAGCGCCCTTTAGAAAGATTAATCAAAAGAATTTTTCTATTATCCATTACTTCGCGCAGGTTAAGTGTGGACGTACTTTGACCAATAATGTTTCTAATTAATTTATTGGTGACAAAGCGCCCGAATTTAGAAACGATATAGTCCAAAACCTCGGATTTGTGGAATTCTGCGGTTTGGGCAATTTGGTCTGTCCAGTAACGGCGGATCATCGGATCCTTTAGCTTTGGAATAAGCTCCTGAACAAAAGCAGGGTCAGTCAAAATACGGACAACCTCAACAAATGTCGCGCCGGGAACTTCGTAGGCAGTCAGCATTGCGTTGCGAACCGAATGCTCAAAACGCGGCCCGATAATGCCGGTTTTGTACGGATCATAAAGTTTATACATTAAGTTAATGATTGCCGAAGATACAAAATGCATTTGCTGTTCGCTTACCGCCTCCAGAAGATTTAGACCAATTGGCCGCTCTTCGTCAGCCGGATCAAAATAGATAACGTCTTCTGCGCGTTCTGGCGGAATCATGCGCAAGATATCTTCAATGGCGTCGCCGTGCGGATCCATAAAGCAAAGCCCGCGCCCTTCCTTAATGTCCTGCATGATTAAATCTTTTAAAAGCTCGGTTTTACCTGTTCCTGTTTTTCCGATAATGTACATATGGCGGCGCCTGTCATCGTCCTGGATATAAACCTGGCGCTCTACTCCCCGATACGCACTCTTGCCGATATAAAGGCCGCTTGTTGCAATTTGCGCCGGAGCAGGAGCGCGTTTGGCGTTAAGCCAGTAAATGTGCGGGGTCGTAATCTGTTTATTGGGTAAATGAAAAACTGTTGCTAACTCTTCGGAGTTTAAAATCATCTTTTGATTACCAAAGAAATGTACCATAGGGTGATAGCGGTAAAGGAAATCTGAGACAAAAGCGCCTTTGTTGCGGATTTTTCTGCCTTTAAATCCGTTTAATTCTCCTGAAAATTGTTCAAAGGAAGATTTAATGTTAGCCAAATGAGTTTTTGCCGCCGCTTCATCTTGAGCAACAACTACTGTTCTAATTGTTACTTCAAACCCGGGCTTAGAAAGCTTGTTGTTAATTGCTTCCATGGTTTTTGCGTCGACTTTATAAGAAGCTTTTTCCGGGTCTGCCTCTGACTTTTTAACTCGGGACAAATAGCCCTTGCCTTCTTTTTTCCAATCGTTGTCGGCTGGTGAAAGCAGAACCTGGACGCCAACTGCTTCCCCCTCCTCCATTTTTGCCAAAGCCGAAGTTAAGGAAGAAAGTGGGTCTGTGGCTAAATCTTTATAGATTTTGATCGGGTTGAAGCTGGGATTTCTTAACTGGACAGTCGAGTAGGCAACCTTACCGTTTTCAGTAAACAAGTTATATTCCCCAACTTCAATAATTTCCGCGTCTGTATATGCCCCGTAAATTTGTTTTTCGACCAAATCGTGCAAACGGCGCGGACACCAAACATAAAAACGGATATCTTCAGATTTAGCTACAAGCTCAAAAGAGATTGTTTCTTGTGTGTCAAACCTCTGTTTCCAACCACCTTTTTTTATCGAATAGAGAGCCGCGAACATTTGTTCTGCCGCGTCAATTTTTACTTCGCTGTCGCGCGGAACAGCAATTTGCAAAAGAATTGAGTCTAAAGACCTTGGTTCTCTTTTTCTGTGCTTGAAGATTGTCAAAACCCAGTAAGCCAAGATCGACAAGACTAAGCTCAAAAGGCCAAATGCGATCAGCGCCATGAACGCGCTGATAACTAATTCTGTTAGTCTGGTAGTAATATCGTCCATACTTAAAAATTATTTTTGTCTGTAGACAACACGGATTCCTGCTAACGCCGCTTTTTTCGCAATCCTTATACACCACACTGCCAGCCAGTAAATAGCATCGACTATTTTGTGGTGCAAACCGTGTTTAATTTCGTCTTCCGCCAGAGGCAAGGTGATGGTTACTTGCTGACTGCCCGAAGGGGTTAAAACGACTTGCCCAGAATCATCGGTCACTGGTTCACTTCCTGGATCGCGCTCTATTTTATCCAAATATCCCTCAACTGCCTGCTCTTGACTCTCAATCCGAGCCGCCTCGCCGGGCTCTTTTAGTTTTTCTTCAATTAAGGGATGTCCTTCTTTTTCCGGAGCAGAAACCATACAAGGAGATTATATCACTGTAGGTGGATGTTTTTGTGCTTGGGAAGAATCAGGGCTGTCCTATATACATAATAGACATTCCGTAATCAGAAACATCTATTGTTCTACCATCCACTTTCAGCTCGTAGCTACCGCCTGGGTTTTCCGGATCTGATAAAAATTTAGCTTCGATATATGGACTAGGTTTTGTTAGTTTTTCCACTTCAGAAATGTCTGTCAACCTTGTGGTCTTCTGTGTAACTATGTCGTATCCATAAAACTCTTCCGGAGCAAATGTCGCCTCGCATTCCTCACCTGAAAGGTACTTTCTATTTCCATAAACAAGCCTTCTGTTGTCTGAAGCCCATCCATAGCTGTTTATTGTTTTCTCTCCTAAGGTATCTTTATCAACCAATATGTCTTTATTTATTTTTGTGTCAAAAATTCTAAGCTCCCCAGACTCTCCCCCACCAAGTCCGCATTCCCATTTGACATCTCTATGCGAATCAATGTTCATATAGGCCAAATATCGACCGTCTGGAGTATGATTTCCTGGTGATACTGATAATACTTTTAGATTTAAGCCATCTACATTAATTTGCCAAAGATAGCCTATATATTCCGAAGGGTAGGAGTCCCTCATATATATTTTTTGATCATCAGATGACCAAAACTCAGGAGTTAACCAACCCAGACTCCCCACCTCTTTTATATTTTTTGAAAGAATTACTTCTTGCTTGTTATCATCAAGATCAATAATCATAATTACCACCGTGTCTTGACCTTCTTTGAGAGAGTATCCAACCGGTGTGTTATAAAGATCATTAGAAATATTAATAGCAACCCTTCCGCCATCATGAGAAACAGCAAAACCGAAGATGTAATTCTGCCCCCTTGCACCTTGATAAAGCTCTTTTCTCTCTCCAGTTTCGAGATTATAAGCTAAGAGGCTGTGTTCCATATTAACAAGAACTATATTTCTTTCTTTTACAAGCTTAAAATCGCGTGGGTAATTGTTTACATCTCCTACTCTAAAAATCTCTTTTTTATCCGAACCATCTAAGTTGGATTGAATGACTGAATATATTGGATATCTCCTATTGCCACTATCATCAATAGAGTCTATCTCTTTCGCATAAACAATCTTGGAGGATTCGGTCTTTTTTTCTTGAGGAGTATATTCAGAAGAATCACTAGTTTTGTTCCCTCTCCAATAACTTGCTCCAAAAACAATCAAGATAACAAAAATCAATATAAGAAAAGGTAGGAGAACAAAACCTTTTTGCAGTCTCACATAACCAGAATAGAGCAATTTACTTTGCTTTACAAATTTCTATCCCGAAATTGCCGGCTCAAGTTTCATTTCAGTTTCTACACTTGACAGAAGTAAATAGTAATGTATAATGTATGGTGTATGATTCGCAGACAACTTTATATTACACCTGAAATAGACAGGGCTTTAGAAATTGAAGCTAGGCGTCAAGGTAAGAGTGAGGCTAGACTCGCCAGAGAAATACTAGGCAAAGAGTTAAAAGTTAAGAACAAATCTATTTCTGCAGCCGATGCTTTAGTTAGAATGGCGCAAAATTCTTTTAAGGGTCCTGGTGATCTTTCTACCAACCTATTTGACTATCTCTATGGTAAAAAGTCTCCTAATTACGGTCCAAATAAACCGAAACTAACTAAACAGGAAATGAAAAATATAGAATTTTTTACCGATGCAAAACTCAAAAAAACTTCTAATTGACGCAGACGCATTCATTGCTTTAAATGATGGTAACGACCCAAGTCATAAACAAGCATTAGTTTTGTCAAAAGTAATATCTTTTGAAGAATATCAACTTATGACTTCAGACCCAGCTTTGGGAGAAGCAATAACAGTAATAAGTCAAAATATAAACCTCAAGCAAGCAGTAAGTTTTGCCGAAGGTATTCTTGTTACAAATATAGAAATCATAGAGCCCGATTCAAGTCTTCGGAGACAAGCTCTTGATATCTTTAAAAAACAAAACTCCAAAAACTCACGGTTCACAGATTGTGTCAACATGGCAATTATGAGAGAGAAAGGCTTGGACACAATCTTTAGCTTTGACGAACATTACAAGAAAAATGGTTTTAAAAGATTTGGAATAGACGAATAATTACTTTGCTTTCCAGATTTCTTCCTTCTTTTTCTCTAACCTATTCACTTCCCTCGCAATCATGAAAAGAGCGTCTGACAAGCGGTTAATGTAAATTAG
>C687J35174_10012210_pt1 | contig 10512 bp, 10 predicted proteins | sample RifCSPhighO2_01_FD_35174 | JGI IMG/M metagenome (IMG submission 35174) | reverse complement strand
CAAAGTTTAAAAGTTAATTATTTTAAATTTCGGAAGGGAGAGGAACCATGAAAAAACCGAACACGATTATTATCAAGCGGGAGGATTTTCCCAAGTGGAGAATCCCGCTTCCCCAAAAAACCGGCGGGGTACATATTCCAAAAACTGGATATGACAGAAGGAAAGATAAGGTCGCGCTACGTCGCGAGACCAAAGAGCTACTTTCATAACCAGCCCGAGCAAACTCGGGCTCTTGTTTTATATAAACCCGGCCAATCAAAAACCCCTTCGACAAGCTCAGGGGTTTTTGATTCGAAACTACATAGCAGCTTCAACTTCTTCCTTGATATGCGGCATCATCATTTCGTTCACTTGGTCATCTGACATGCCAGCAACCTTGTCGGCATGTGCTTCCTTGGCATGAGCCATCATATCGCTCATAACTTGAGCATTATCGGCACCAGAAGCCACGAAGTCGCAAGATACACTTGGATCAATATCAACACATTTTAATGTTTTCAATTTATAAATAAGCAGCAAAAGCAACGTACAAAATAATTACGTAGCCATTCCAACTTTTTAACAAAACAAATCGCGTAAGCGATTGTCTAAAGAATCTCTTTCGACCTTTTTGATTATAACACACTGCCAATGAGTTTACAATAATTTCAATATACAATAGTATAAGCGAGGTTTAATAAAAAGGAGCTATTTAACAATGCCCGTCAAATGCACACACAAATGCACATGTTCATGCCATTCCGAAAGAGTTCCCAAAAAACACGTCGTTGCGTGCTGTTCAACCTGCAGATTGTGCGGAAATCGTATCATCATAAACCTCAAAGCATTGCACGAAATACAGTGCCACGGGAAAAGAGACTAACACGTTCACGAAGTTTAAATCAGGATTATACCTGGTTTTTTAAATGGACAAAAATAAAAAATAATTGTAGAATATTAATAATGATTCCTCTGACTAGAAGTAAGAAGACCATCTACGTTGCCATGTCTGGTGGCGTAGACAGCTCGGTTGCAGCAGCGCTTATCAAGAAGCAGGGATTTAATGTAGTCGGAGTTTTTTTTAAACCCTGGAGTCCGGATAAGAATATAAGTTACTGCAATTGGAGAGAGGATAGATTCGATGCCATGAGCGTTGCTGCTAAACTTGATATAAAATTTAAAACTTGGGACTTTTCAATAGAATACGGCAAAAAAGTAGCTGACTACATGATTAATTCATATAAAAAAGGTATAACACCTAATCCTGACGTTATGTGTAACAAAGAAATAAAGTTCGGACTATTTCTTACAAAAGCTCTTTCTGAAGGAGCAGATTATATAGCGACCGGGCACTATGTTCGTAAAACCGAGATATCTTCAAAAAGCTCTAAAATTTTTAAATTATTAAGAGCAAGGGATGTAAACAAAGATCAGAGTTATTTCCTGTGGACCCTAACTCAGGAACAATTAAAGTATTGTCTTTTTCCAGTTGGTGAATACACCAAACCAGAAGTAAGAAAAATTGCCAAAAAATTTGGATTGCCAAACCACAGCAAAAAAGACAGCCAGGGAATATGTTTTGTTGGACAATTAGATATCACCGATTTTCTAAAAAATTATATCGCACCTAAAAAAGGAGAAGTTAGATTGGCAAAAACGAAAATAGTAATAGGGACGCATGAAGGAGCGGCCTATTATACTATCGGACAACGACACGGATTTAAAATAAGCGGCTCCAACAAACCACATTTTATTACATCTAAAGATCTTGATAATAATATACTTTATGTAGCCGGCTCAGAAAAAGATACTAATCTTTTCCTGAAAATAAGCCATGCTGCTGAGATCAATTGGATCAATAAAAATGCAAAATTCCCACTCAATGTGAATGTTGTAACACGTTATAGAAATAAGGCCCAGGCAGCAACCCTAAGTCGATCAGATAAAAAAAATGTCGTGATAAAATTCCAAAAACCCACAAAAGCAATAACACCGGGCCAATCCGCAGTATTCTACAAAGGACAGGAAGTTATTGGTGGGGGAATAATAAATTAATTTTTTACAAGTAGTTCAATTAGACTTTTACCTGTCATATCCGGAGGTTTGGGTATACCCATTAATTCTAATATGGTAGGTGCTACATCTCCCAGTATACCAGCGACACTGGAAGTTTCTTCTGTAATCCGAGAATTACTTTTTTCAATTTCATATTCTCTACCAATCAGATAAAGAGGTACCGGACTATCATCATGCCTTGTCTCCTCCTCACCACTACCTCTATAAACCAGGGATTCCGCATTTCCGTGGTCAGCGGTGACGATAAGAATCGCCTCCTTCTCAATTAACTTAGAAAATATTCTTCCCAACGCCCGGTCTACCGCTTCAACACCGGCTAGAGTGACATCATAACTTCCAGTGTGAGCCAGCATATCAGCATTAGCCAAATTAAGAACGATAAAATCATATAGCGAACTTTCTAAATAATCTATGACCCTATTTGCAATCTCAGCACTTTTCATCTCTGGAGCAGATTTATGGTCTTTGTTTGAATCGATAAACACGTCTACCTCTCCAACTAATTCACCGTCCCTCAAACCATTAAAAAAATAGGTAACGTGAGCATATTTTTCAGTTTCAGCTATGTGCAGCTGGGTTTTGCCGTTTAGCTGCAGGACCTCTGCTAAATTGTTAGGCACCGAAGGAGGCAAAAATGCTACATGGGATCTAGAGCCCCTCAAATATTCCGTCATTGTACACACATATAAATCATTAAATTGCTTTGATTTAAATAATGAAAATCCATCTTCTACAAAGGGCCTTATGATTTGTCTCATGCTGTCCTCTCTAAAATTGAAGAACACCAAAGAATCAGCATCCTTAATTCCCTTAAAATCATGGTCAGCAACAATGGGCTTCATGTTTGAATCATTTAGACCCCTGGAATAATTGGCGGAAATGAGAGAGATAAAATCTGAATCTACTGAGCCCTTGCCCTCACTTATTAATTCATATGCCTCCTTGGTCAAATCCCAATTATTATCCCGATCCATTGCATAATTTCTACCCGCTAAAGTTGTAATTATATTTTCATAACCATAATTTCTAATACCATCCTTTAGTTTTAAGAGTAGTTCCGGCGCCTCATTGAGACCAGAATCCTTACCATCCAAAAACAAGTGCATGGATACATTTTTTAAATCATTTCTAGAAGCAAGGTCTAACAATGCCAAAATATGAGAGAAGTCGGCATGTGCCGTACCAGAGGTAAGAAGACCGATCAAATGAAGCTTGGAATTATTTTTTTTGGCATGAGCGATAGAATCAACGAGGGCTGAATTTTGAAAAAAAGAATTGTCTTGTATATCTCTATTAATTCTGGATAAATACTGCTCAACTATTCTGCCTGCCCCAATGTTGAGATGCCCCACTTCACTATTACCAGATTCTCCCCAGGTCATGCCAACTGCCAAACCGGATGCCTGAAGTAAAACCATGGGGTATTTTTTTGAAAACATATCCATATTCGGTGTCTGGGCCGCAGCTATTGGATTACCTATTTTTTTCTTACTGTAACCCCACCCGTCCAGAATCGCCAAAACAAAAGTTTTTCTTTTATTGTTCATACAGTAAATATAACAAATAAGGGAAATTAATGGTATCGAATCTTTGTTTTTTCTTAAAATTGACTTATTTGCCATTTAATACTAATATTAAGGAAGGTCTAGTTTTATAAATCAAACTTAAAACAGCACAAACTAATCTTAACCTTCTCTGGCCTACAACAGTGTCGGCTGACATGATTGTCTGCCGAAGGCAGAGGATATTAAATCGGTTTTTATGCTTAATCTTATAAATGAACATTGGAATATACTCCATAATAGGGGGCATTTTAGCCTTAATTTCTGGCTTAGTGATAGGATACCTTCTCAACCTGTTTCTAACCAATAAGCGTATAAGTTCAGCTAAAAATAAGGCTGAAAACCTTCTCGTTGATGCAAAAAACAAGGCTCAGGACATAATCCTCGAGGCTAAGAATAACTCCTTAAAAACACTGGAGGACTCTAAAAAAGTAGAGCAAGAGAGACACCAGCAATTACTCAGGATTGAGGGCATGCTCGGCAAAAGAGAGTTAGAATTGGATTCCAGGTCTAAAGAAATAGACGTTAACAAAAAAAATGTTGAATCAAGACTCCAAGAAGCTGAAACATTGAAATTAGACCTTGAAGTTAAGCTACAAAAACAGAATCAGGAACTTGAAAAAATAGCAGCCTTAAAAAAAGATGAAGCCAAAGAGATTTTATTTAGAAATCTTGAAGATGAATACAGGAAGGAACTTGCCGACAAGATGCGCAAGTTTGAACAATCTAACAAAGAAGAATTAGATCGCAAGGCCAAAGAAATACTAACAACCGCTGTGCAGCGTTATGCAGGTTCACACATATCCGATGCAACTACCACAGTGGTCTCTTTGCCGTCAGACGAAGTCAAGGGAAAGATAATCGGAAAAGAGGGTCGCAACATAAAAACCATTGAAAGACTTACTGGAGTTGATATAATTATTGATGACACCCCAGAAGTCCTTATAATATCAGGCTTTGATCCGGTACGTAGACAGATAGCCAAGTTAACCGTAGACAAACTTATTGCTGATGGCCGTATTCATCCAGCCAGGATAGAGGAGACGGTAGAGAAGTCCCGCCTTGAAATAAATGATAAAATAAAACAGGCAGGCGAAGCAGCTTTGTTTGAAGTGGGGGTTGGAGCAGTTGATCCCAAGCTGACATATCTTCTCGGTCGTCTTGCTTTCAGGACAAGTTTCGGCCAAAATGTATTACTGCACTCGATAGAAATGGCGCACGTTGCTGGGATGCTGGCATCAGAGCTTGGAGCAGACTCGATGGTTGCAAAAAAAGGAGCATTGTTCCATGATATTGGGAAGGCAGTTGATCATGAAGTTCAGGGTACCCATGTTGAGATAGGCCGCAAGATCCTACAAAAATTCGGTATAGATGAGAAGGTCGTGGCAGCAATGGAAGCACACCATGAGGAATATCCTTACTCAACTCCAGAATCACGCATAGTACAGGCTGCTGATGCTATATCTGGTGCTAGACCAGGGGCAAGGAGAGACACTGTAGAAATATACATAAAAAGACTTGGCGACCTAGAGAGGATAGCTGACTCATTTGAGGGAGTAGAAAAATCTTATGCTATACAAGCAGGAAGAGAATTGAGAATTTTCGTTACACCTACAAAAATAGATGATCTGAGCGCATTGAAATTAGCAAGAGACGTAGCACAAAAAATTGAATCAGAAATGAAATATCCTGGAGAAATAAAGGTTAACGTAATAAGAGAAACAAGAGCAATAGAATATGCAAGATAAATTAGGAAGTAGAAGGTAGAGAATAGTTTTTACTAAATTCTAGCTTCTAGATTCTAACGCAGAAAGGGGGTGCTATATGCCAATTAAAAAAAATCAATTTGTACAGACTTTGGCTGAGAAATGGAATGTCTCCAAGAAACAAGCAGGAGAGACACTTGATGGTCTTTTGGAAGAAGTAGTTAAGGCCATGAAGTCAGGTGATAAGAAGTTAAATTTGAGCGGTTTTGGGGTTTTTAAGGTAGTTGATCGTCCAGCCAGAACTGCCCGTAACCCAAGGACTGGAGAGATGGTGCAAGTAAAAGCCTCAAAAAAGGCCAAGTTCACACCAGCCAAAGCTTTAAAAGAAGCTGTTCTATAAAATTTAGTATTTCGGATCCGGAATATTTAAATTTAACACAACCCCGATAATATCGGGGTTGTGTTTTTTGTTCACAACCTGCTTGTTTAATTTACAAAAGTGTTTAAATTTATATCATAGAAAGTTGATCCTTAAAAAGAGGTTTATTTTTATGAATAAGGCGGGTATTTTTTTGAGAAGTGGGTTCGGTAATCTTGGCCTAGGTAGCGGTGCCGTACCTGTTCTAATTAAGTCTCTAGATGCACACAATATACCGATCACCAGAATAATTGGCAGCTCGGCCGGATCTTTCGCTGTTCCGCTATTTTCGGCAAGAGCATTTTCTGATGTTTCGGAATCTTGGATGGGATTAACTCCAAAGAATATTTCAAAATTTCATCCCATTCAAACCATAAGTCACCCCTTCAAAAGATCCTCGCTGCTTGATTCAGAGCCACTAAAAAGATACATGACAAAGTATTTTAATCGTAATCTAGATGATATCTTTAGCCCATCAACAATACCATTTGAAATAATTACTACGGATTTGAAAACAGGAGAAACGGTATTTTTTCAAAACTCGCTAGATAACAAAAACAGACTTCTGGATATATGTATGGCCTCAGCCGCCATCGTTCCATTCTTTGAACCAAAAAAAATAGATGGTCAGGTACTAGTTGACGGTGCATTCTCAAACGACATGGCCATCCAAAGATTAGTAGACAGCGGCTGCGATCTCATCTTTGTAATAGACGCCTATCGAGGATACCCTCCAGTTTTCAGCGAAAATGACCCCAAAGAATCAAACTGGCCAGGATTTTTAAGCAGGGTAACTCTGATAAACATATATCACCACTCCCGCTTGCGCCTTGAATCTGCGCTAGAAAAACGAGGTAATTGCAAAATAGTATTTATTAGACCCGAGACAGATTTGCCCTACATTCTTTTTTTAGACTTTGATGAAGAGATCAAAAAAATGCTCACTCAAATAGGTTATTGGTCAGCAAAAAAAGCTCTCCACGAACTGGGCTTAGATCTTAATAATATTTAACAAATTACCGCGGCAATCTTGCCGCTTTTTATTTATTGGAGCGAGATGGTCATTGATATATCTTATATCCTAATTTTAGAGAATGATTGAAGTCAATTAAAAAGGACCCATCGGGGTCCAAAGGTGACTAGTCGTGAATATGGGACAATGCCCAACTAATAATATTATGTAAATCTTCTTTCGGTGTGAAGCGATCGCTCATAGATGAACGTGCTTCTCCAGCAACATAAACCATGTAATTAGGCGATAGGAGAGGCCAACTTCGTAAACTCAACAGGTTGACACGAAAGAGTCCCTGAGGAGTTCCGGGAGGTCCACCATCGATATATCCCCAACCACTTGGAATGATTAGTCCTGGTTTAAAAATCGCAACTACCCTTGCCATATACCCTTCATTGCCCAGAATAGAAAGTCCACCGTAGATTACAGTCTTTTTTTCTTTCAAAGCTTGCTCAAGAAATTCAATACTTTTTTGAGGATAACACCCTTCAAAAGGTATGGTTACCCCAGCGGGGACAGGCAAATCCCTAGCTTCTGTTGATATCACTTCCCGCTCCTTTTCAACAAACTTATAACATATTATGTAAGTTTATGGATAATTAGTCAATATTATGGATTTGAGTATCCCGGAAATCTTTTTATAGCCGGGCAAGGGGATTCGGCTTTACCTCTCGCCTCGCCGTCGCTCGGCTTGGTCTAGCCACCTGCTCGCGATCCCGCAAGCTTGCGGGATAACGCTCCGCCGTTCTCATCCCCACACAAGCCAAGCAGTTGGCTTGCTTTGCCCGCAGAGATAAATTAAAACCATCTCATTAAGATGGTTTTAATTTATTCGGAGCGGGCAAGGGGATTCGAACCCCTGTCCTTAGCTTGGAAGGCTAATGTACTACCACTGTACTATGCCCGCATGATATTTAATCCATTAAAGAATATCAAAAAACTCTAAAAAATGGAATCTATTATTGATTCGGCATCTTTCTTAATTTTTGTATTCATTAGTCTAGCCCTAAGATCATTTGCTCCTGGCCAGCCGTTAATATACACCTTAAAAAACTTTTTCATGACATCAAAATTTTGATCCTCACCCCAAAATTGACTAAATAGTTCCAGATGTTTTTTTAAAATTTTAATTTTCTCCTTCGGACTTATGATTTTTTGTTTTTTATTAAAAAACCAAAGGTTCTTAAATATTCCACGACCAATCATTATTCCATCCAATCCATATGTATCGGCCTTAGAGTAAGCATCGGCTAGATCTACAACATCACCATTGCCAATTATTAATGCATTGCTTCCGTGAACCATTTCGGCAATCTCTCCAAGATAATCCCAATGCGCCGGAACCGATGACATCTCCTTTCTGGTTCGCCCGTGAACAGACAGGGCTTCGATATCCATTTCTAGAATACGAGGAATCCATTCTTTAATCTCGATTTTGTTGTAACCCAACCTGGTTTTTACTGAAACAGACAGAGATCCAGCACCGCGTTTTGTTTCTTTGATTATTTCCTGCGCTAATTTTGGATTCTTTATCAATGCCGCGCCACCTCCTTGTTTCTCGACACTTCTATCGGGACACCCCATATTTATATCTATTCCATCAAATCCAAACTCCTGAGCTAGTTGGGCACATTTATAAAAATTATCCGGCCGTGATCCAAAAAACTGAACTATCAAAGGGCGCTCCACTGAGGTGAATCGCAAAAATTTTAGCAATTTATCCCTGCCGCTAGAAAACAACCCATCGCAAGAAATAAACTCATTAAAGAAAATATCCGGTTTGCCGCATTTTGCAACAATTCGCCTAAATGGTGAATCAGTCACATTGGCCATGGGTGCTAAAACCATTATCGGCTTACTGTTTAAATCTTTCTTTAATTTTTTCCAAACGTTAGACATAAATTGATATCTTAATAATAAATAAAGGCTTCTCACCAAAACACGCCACAGAATGGCGTGTTTTGCATCTCAGTCGGGCTGCCGAGAATCGGCTTTGCCTCTCGCCGCCTTCCGGCGGCTCGGGCTAGCCACCTGCTCGCTGTTTGGATCGCCCCATGCGACCCAAACAAAGCTCCGCCGTTCTCCTCTCGCCACAAGCCGAGCAGTCGACTTGCTTCATCCCTCCTTCATTTTACTCAGTCGGGCTGCCGAGAATCGAACTCGGTTCTCACGAACCCGAATCGCGCGTACTACCGGTGTACTACAGCCCGTCTTCGCCTGCCGTAGCAGGTTACGACGGACAAAGCCCGTTTAGACTGCGAAGGCAGGTTTCACTAAAGTTTCGGTCGTCAAGATACAGTCGCACAAAAGACCTAAAACAAAAATAATTTTAAAGGTTTAACCTGGTCGGGCCGCCGAGATTCGAACTCGGACTAAAACGTCCCAAACGTCTCGTGCTACCGTTACACTACGGCCCGCCTTCACTAAAGTTTCGGCGGGCAAGCCCGCTAAAACCTTGCGCTTAATTTGTCTCTTGTTACCTTCACCTTGCTCAGTCCCCTCGGAGGGAATCGAACCCCCATCAAGACCTTAGAAGAGTCCTGCTTTATCCATTAAGCTACGAGGGGTTATTTTTTATATATTTTTTTCATTTTCTTTATAAGTTTTCCGCCTATGGCAGTTCGCGCATCTTATTTCGCATTTAGCTATTTCGGCACATACAGACTTCCAAGAATAGTGCCCCGATCTCATTTCCGAAACAGATTTGAATTTATTTCTCCTCCTAATATGATCAAAATCAAGAACCCTGTAATCTTTTTCACCGCAATCAATACATTCATTTTTTGATAAAAGAAGGATTAATTTTTTTCTAATTCTTAATCTGTGCTGTTTTTGAGCTCGATAAAGATCCTCTCTGTTTTTGTATGGCATATTGGGGTTATACCACAAAATTCTAACCCCTGAAACCCACTTCTATCTCTTCAACTAAAAACGGCATAAGAACCGAATTATATCTCATTTTGGCTTGTAAGTAAACCTGGGTTGGTTTATTGTTTGCCCCATATAGAACATTCAAAAGTTAATGAGGCGGAAATGAGTTCCAAAGAGAAATATTACCGAATTAACGGTGGCAAACCCTTAAATGGTGAAATAAGCGTGTCTGGCGCAAAAAACGCAATAACTAAACAACTTGTGGCTTCCGTGCTTACTTCGGAACCGTGTATATTTCATAACGTTCCAAAAATAAGTGAAGTAGAAACAGTGTTGAATATACTTACTGAAATCGGCACATCTTATGAATGGTTAAGTCGATCTACACTAAAGGTTCGGACTAACAAGATAATTAATACGCGCATTAGCCAAGATTTCCAGCATTACAATAGGATACCCATTCTACTCATAGGTCCACTACTGCACCGCGCCGGCAGAGCGCATGTTCCCATACCGGGTGGCTGTAAGATTGGTTCGCGACCGGTTGATTTTCACATAAATGCGCTAAAAAGCATGGGTGCAAACATAGATTCCAATGAACAGTATTACGAAGCATCTAGTAATTCTCCCTCCGGCTTTGGACTTGAAATACCTCATGCAAAAGGCAACGGCCCCAATCTGGTTCATATTAATCTACCTTATCCCAGCGTAGGAGCCACCGAAAATATTATCTTGAGTGCAGTTCTTGCACAGGGCACCACCGTTATATCAAATGCGGCTACCGAACCAGAAATTTGGGACACAATATCGTTTCTTAAAAAAATGGGGGCGAAAATAATCAAGGAAGGCGAACGAAACATCGCTGTATCCGGAGTTGCTTCTTTGCGT
>C687J35174_10012181_pt1 | contig 10525 bp, 19 predicted proteins | sample RifCSPhighO2_01_FD_35174 | JGI IMG/M metagenome (IMG submission 35174) | reverse complement strand
GAGCCCGCTCGCGGACTCGCGGGCCCCTCGCCTCCGCCGCCTCTTTCATCCTTGTCTTTTTTCGCGGGGGGAATTTCAAAAAATGGTATGGGCGGCGGGGCGAGAAAATTTTATAAAAAAGAACATCCGCCACGTGGACGGATGTTCGCTAGGTTGATTTTGGAGTCTTACGACTCGGTCGATTTGCGACCAGCCATAAAGATTTTGGTGAGAAGAGGCTCGATACCGTTGTCGCCAGCTTCAATGGCGAGGCATAGCACCGAAACAAAGGCATCAACGCCTACGGCTTCTTCCTCGTTTTCGAGAGAGATGAAGTCAATTGCGACTTCATCACCGCCGCCATCTTCGATGCCCTGTTGCGCTTCCTGTAAACTGCGTGCGTCGCCTACGAACTGGACGGCGAATTCACCGTTGAGATTTGTAATGACGAGGCCCATGCCCTTCCTTTCTGCTCGTGCTGAGGAACCGATAACTGCTACATACACTACTACAGTTCAACTTGACTGTCAAGGGAAATTGTGCTAGTATCGAGCTGTTATACTTCTATTTATGTTGCAAGAAATCCAGAATTTGGGGCTTTCAGAAAAAGAGGCGAAGGTTTATCTTGCTGCGCTTGAGATAGGTCGCGCCACTGCCGATCAGCTTGCTAAGCATGCGAAAATTGTCCGCCCAACGACCTACCTCCAAATAAAATCCCTTATGGATAAGGGGCTCATGAGTACCTATGAGGAAGGAAAAAAGACGTATTTTGCTCCCGAATCCCCTGAACTTTTAAAGCGTCTCCTTGCGCGCCAAAAGGACTCAATAACGACCAAAGAGACCGAACTCACACGACTACTCCCGGAGCTTTTGCAACAGTTTGGCAGTGCAGGCGAGCGGCCGGTCGTTAGATTCTTCCCTGGCAAGGAAGGGATAGCCTCCGTTCGCGAAGAAGTGCTTACAACTAAAGAAAAGAAAATGTACGTTCTTTATTCTCCCGAGAAACTATCACGTCTTTTTGGAGAAAAATATCTCGACGACTATAGCGAACGTCGTAAAGTGCTCGGAATTCATTCGCAAGCCATTTATACCTACAAACAAAATTTCAATCCTGCAGTCTTGAATGAGTTAACAGAGAGAAAGGTATTTGAGAGCGGGACGCTACCCTTGTCTATAGACATCTTTATCTTTGATAACAAAGTTGCACTTTTCTCGTTGGAACAAGCACTCTTTGCTTTAATCATTGAAAGTGAGCAAATTGCTTCAAGTATGAAGCATGTTTTTAATTTTCTTTGGAACCAGGCCAAATCTCCTCAGTCATAAAGTGAAAGACCGGAAGAGCGATATGCTCTTCCGGCCCCATGCTTCGTCCGAGATTAGCCGCTATCGTTGACGTAAGCGGCGCAATCGAAGAAAAATGCACTCATGTTTCCCATGCTTTGACGCGTATGATTAGGCGCCGTCGCCGGGCATTTCCATCTTGAGTCTCATGACCCAATTCCTTTCGCGGATCGATTAAACGTCCCAGCGAAGGGTTACTTCCAAGTGCATAGGCCACTGTAAAATCCTCCTACTGGGTATACCCGACTTGGGTACGGGTCCGGGCAGTTAACCCGAGGCACCCTCGAAACCAATCAAGAGCACCTACTGATAGGTTAGCATAGTCAGCATAAACTGTCAATAGGCATCTCGATAAAAGTCATACAATACTGACATCTAAAGTTCAAGCATACATGAAAATATGGCTCCAAATAAGGCTATTCAGGCGCTGCAGAGCTATGATTTGTCATTTTGACTTGACAAAAAGAGGGTATGGGTATATACTCGCGTTTGTCAGGTTGAGCTGACGGGTTCACTGAAATTTAAATAGTTCAGTTCGTGATTCCTAGCTGGGCGTGAAATAGCCCGTGAGCGGGACAAATCGGCGCATTAAATGCCGTACCCCTCCTCTATTTCCGCTTGGCATAGGGATTGCGAAAGCAATCCTGTTTACCGACGGCGAGAATTTCCAGATTCTCTACGTCGGGCTTCCCCGGTCTTTGGGCCGTAGCCCGGGGAGTATCGCAGAGGCAACTCTGCGAAGGCCACGTCTATGAGGTAGCTGTCATAGATGGGAAGGGGCTGTGCAACCCAAAAGCACAGGAGTCAGCGGAGCTCGCACGGTAGCTATCGTGCAAACCCGGGAGCACTGGAAAGCTCCTGGGCCGCGCGTTCTTTTCGTGAGTATTGGCTTAATGCGGGCCCGGATACTTCCGGCGAGCTGTCAGCGTGATGCCAGAGGCCGTGGCGACCTCAAACTATCGCCACTTCTACTAAGCGTATGAATCATTCGTACGCTTACAGAAACGTCGCAATCCTGCGGCACAACGGAGGTTCCCATGTCCAACAACATGCAAGTCTGTTCGTTTTGCCGCAACACCGGTAAGGGCGGAGCCGAGTGGCTCCTGCAAGTACCGGGCGAGGGCGACCGCAGGGTGCACAAGCCCTGCGGCGAGAAGGCCGTCGCCCTTGCTCCTGCGGGAGTGAAGGCGCGACTGGCCCCCTCGCCAGAACTGCGTGCGCGGTGGCAGGCGGAGCGCGATGAGCGCGACGCAAAGGCCTTTTGGGCGGAGAAATTCGCCCAGGCCGAGGCTCGTAAAAAGAGCCCGCCACCCGCGCCCGAGGTTCTGCTTGCGGCAGAATAATTCTTGCAAGGCGCGTCTTGCGACGCGCTGTTCTCGAGGTAGCACTTCGAGTTGTGAGCATGTCCTGCTCGCATAAAAACAAGGCCTGGTTATGGGGGAACCAGCGTATCTGCTCCGCTCTTGAGTTAGAGCGTAAAGGGATACGGAACCTGCACCCTCCAACTGTTCTTTCGGGTAAGCATCTTTTGCTTGCCCCTTCTTTTGAGCTTGCGATGCAAATCGTTAGCTCATCGAAGACAGGGATCAAACGGCTACCAACAGGAGGGGAAACCTAAATGCAGCCAGCGATCGTGAAGACCGAGACAGGACACGTTCTCGGCACCCATTCGTGGGTCGACGGTTTCAAACCCGTCATGTGTCCGTCCCGTCGCCTCTGCGAAAGCAAGGCACAGGCTCATGCTCTTTGGCTTGAGCGCCATGTCTCTTCGGAGGCTGGCCTCGAGTTCATCGACGCATGGCTTGAGGGCCGCACCGTGCTTTTCCAAGTTGGATAAGCGCGTGGCGGGGAGCGACTGATACCGGCTTAGCAACAGAATCGGGTATCTGGGTTTCGTAGCGACCTAACCAAACAGCTACATAGAGCGGAAATATTTTTCCGCTCCTCTATTCAGCCCGGGAATCCTCCTTGGCTGATTGAGAGGCTTGCGCGAAGCCCGGTCCTGACCAGACCAAAGTTCATTCTTGATACGAGGTCGCTCCTCCTCAAGACGTGAACAATGCGCAGTCCTACCAAGCACGGGACAATGGAAGTGCTCGGCGGACTATGCGGAAGGAGAGCTCTGCATAAGCCCGTTTTTAGGTGCTCTGTCTACATTTGTAGGCAGGCTCTCCGCGAGAGAAAGGGTCTGGTCACCTTTTCTCTCGTGTGCCCTATCTTCACTGACCAAATAGATCTTTAACTCTCGAGGCTCTGCTTCGAGATCTTTATTCAGCTCGCGAATCGTCGTGAACTGATTGAGCAATGGGAGACGGCAATATCACATTGGTGCATAGCTATCAGAGCCGGTGCAACTCCGGCTTGGCAATGGGAGAAACAAATTTCTCCCCTTTATTCAGCTTGCGAATTGTCGTGAGCTGATTGAGCAGAAAGGAGACCTCCATGCTCAAGTCGACCACGCTTAACCTTGCGCGTCCTACGGGCGTCGTGAGGCAGTCCTTTTCGCGGAGTGAGGCGAAATCCTCTGCGAAAACCGAGCCCGAGCGTACGCTCGAGGTAGGCCAGACCAATGCGGTCTGGGGTCGGGCGGGTCACCGTCGCGCCAAGCACAAAGCTTGGGAGTTTCAGGGGATTCTCTAAAAATCTCCACTTTATTCAACCCGGAAACAATTCTGGGTTGATTGAGAAGGAGACTCGCATGACCCCTGTTCAAGTTGAAGGTGTGGCCATCATCACCCAGATGGTTTACGTGAGCATTGTTGGGTGGGTTGTAATAGCCGCGATCGTCGGTCACTGGCTCTACAAAAAATTCAGAATGACCGACCAAGAGCTGCGTGTGGCGAAAGAATACCGTCGCATAAAACGCGAGGAGCGCATCAATAGTGCGCGATTTCGTCCCCGCCTCTAACTCGGGAGAAACAAATTTCTCCCCTTTACTAAGTCCTGAAGCAATTTCGCTTGAGGACTTTGAGAGAAGGAAATACACAATGGTAGAGAAACAAGAAGCTCAAGTGGTTCAGTGCCCGACGTGCGGTGCAGAGGAGGGTCTCTTGCTCGAGATCACTGGTCGGCCCATCCACTTCGTCGCGAGCGGAAAGATCGTCGTACAGCCCAACGGGGATGTTTGGGGGATTAACCTCGACGAACCCGACGGCTTCGATATCAATGATGAGGAGCAGTGGGAGCTCGTCTGCGCCAAATGCGATCACCGGTTCCCGTTTCCGGATCCACCACCTTCGGGCGAGACATAATCTCGCCCACTTTATTCAGCTCGGAAATGATTCTGAGTTGATTGAGTCCAAATCAGGAGAAGCAAGCCATGTCTCAGACACTTGAGCAGAAAATGCAAGAGATTTTTGGCGATTGCAAAACTCAAGAAGAATTCGAAGAGAGAATCACAGCTCTCAACAATCGCGAGCTAGAGATTTTCCTCGCTTATACCAGGCAGCAAGGTCTCTACGAGTATAAGCACTAAGGGGAGGATCCACTTCTCCCCCTCTATTCAGCCAGCGAGTCTACTCGCTGGCTGATCGAGATTTTGGGCAATCCTGCCCCATCAACCAAAGGAGCTCTCTATGATGCAGGTAAAAGAACTGATCGCGTTACTGAATCAGCTTGACCCTAACCTGGGAGTCATGGTTGAGGACGAGCACGGCCCGCAGCACTTCAGAGCGGGTGGGTTCGCTGCAGATTACGGATTTCTTCCACAGCTTGTGCATTATAAGCACGATGCGCATGGAGAATTCCTGATAATCGCGGCAGCTAATCGAGCCCGCTACGGCGAGAAATCTCTAGTTACCAAAGAGGTAAGAGATCCGCGCCGAAGGTAGTAGTGATGGAGCGAGCTGACATCGCGCTGCAACATTGACTCGGGAGAATTCACTTCTCCCCTCACTTCAGCCCGGAAATGATTCTTGGCTGATTGAGAAAGGTTCTCACAATGATTGAAGTTCTCGCCGCGCTCGTTCTTTGGCATCCTGAGTTGTCGCTCGTCCCGCTCGTCGTCGGCGTGCTGATTCCGGCAATGGGGCTCGGCTTGTTGGAACGCTCCAGCAGTCTGCTCGTCGCCTGCATCGTGCCTGCAGTCGTCGCCTTTGTCGGGTGTTATATAGGGTGGACGTCGCTCCTCGCTTCTGTCGAGGCAGAGAGCATCTTCGATCCTGTGGGCTTCGTCGTCTTGCTCGGAGCTTTCGGGCTCCTCGCATTCGGTGTCCTGCTCGGTTTCGTCACCTATTGGCGCTTCTTGCCAGGCGCCGATAAGGAGGTGTACGAGCCCGAAGTCGAATCAGTTCGACGCAGGTGGCCAGACTCACCCGACCCTCAGCCGGGGGATTAAATCGGCCGGTAACTTGGAGAAGTACCGCAAACTTCTCCACTTTCTTCAGCCCGGAAATGATTCTTGGCTGATTGAGTTTCAATCCGCAGGGAATGCGGCCCGCACCTCGGGGTCAGGGGTATAGGAGGACTATGGAGGCTACCACCTTCACCTCTGGGCGCGCCGTGGGCGTGCTCGCTAAGGGCGTCGTGTACGTCCTTAAGAGGAGCAGTAGCCGTTACGGGCTGATGCTTCATGGCGGCCGTGGGCAGTTCTGCTGCCAAGACGGTTGTTGCGACCGCGGGCTTCAACCCGATGTTGCGAATGTCGTCGAACAGGCGAAATCAGTGGGTGCTACGAAAGTGGTGATCCGCACCGGCCAACGTGAGTTCTACGTTCGCCAGATTGCCGGCTTGCCGGTTGAAGACGTGGAAGACCACGTCGGCGAAGTTGCTGAAGGCATCTTCGTCACAAGCCGCTTCTAAAGCGGTCAGGGAGAAGCTCGCTTCTCCCCTTTATTCAGCTCGCGAATGATCGTGAGCTGATTGAGATTCATCAAAGGAGAAAATGATGAAGATTCTGGTTGTTGAAGACAATCCAAAGCACCAAAGGGACGTTCGTACGTTCCTCAAAACCATTCCCGATGTTGAGCCAGTATTCGCCTGGTCGCTCGAAAGCGCGATCGAGAACATGGCGGGCGTTGACGGTGTCCTCTCGGACATCTTCCTGCCGCTCATGGACGCAAGACGTGGCGAAGAAGCGCAGCATCCGATTGGTGTTACCGTGCTCATAATTGCGCGTGAACGCAACATCCCCTGCGTGCTTGTCACGGCAGGATATCACCATGGCAATAAGTATCAGCCGGTGTGTGAATTCCAACGCTCGATTGGTGCCCCTGAAATCGTCGACGGTGTCGACGGGTCCATGAGCGAGGCGGAAGCGGAGACCAAGAACTGGCCGAAAGGACTCGGAGTCCTGCGCGGCCTCATCCAGAACAGGAGAAACGAATGAAGAAGGTCCTCGTACTTGGCAGTGCTCATTGGAATTTCGTTGTTGAAATGATGCTTGCCAAGTTTGCTCCCGAGACCGAATTCAAAGTGGTCTACTGCGAATATCAGGGAGACCTCTTTTCAGGTAACGGCAAGTGGATCGAAGACCCACTCGATGCTTTTCTCGAGCTCGAGCCCGACTACGTCTTTCTTCACTATGAGCCCGTCAATGAAGAAAAGGGGCCTTGGTGGAAGGTGTGGAAAGAGGTGGTCTCGTGTGCGACGCCGACTCAAAAAATCTATCGATTCGGCTGGATGCAGCGGCGCAGTACTAACTGGGTTGCCGAAAGCAACATCGTGCGTGCGAGAGGTTCCGAAGAAGTGGTAACGGATTACATCCGTCTACCCCTTGGTCCCGACGAGTTTCGGAAACTCGTGCAGGAATAAATTTGTACCTTGACTCGGCAGAAGCAATTCTGCCCTTTATTCAGCCCGGGATTATCCTTGGCTGATTGAGATTCAGGAGAATCCAATGAAAATGTTTATCGCATTCATTTTGGCTGTTGTGTTGGGTTCGAGTGCATTTGCGGCTCAGAGCTCCTTCGATAAGGCCCTCTGCCCTGGACTCGAAAAGGTCCAGATCATATGCGACTTCTCGAACAGCACGGAACCGCGCAAACCTCATTCGAGTTCAATTGATGCGAACGGGAAGATTCATGTCTACGGCGCCGATGGACTCGAGCCGTGGTATGAGAGAGGCCTCAATCCGAAGTCACTCAAGGAGGCCATCGAAGCCGAGAAAAGTTTTCTCGGCGCGAGCAACCCTTTCTGGAAAGGTCATCCGGCCAATCCAGCAACATGCAATGCTCTCAAGGACGTTGGACTTACGTGCGACTACAACACGCGCGTGACGCTCTCGACATTCTTGACCGTCAATGGCAAGGGATTATTCCCCGCTATGGGCAAAACAAACCCCTATGTCTTCGACGACAACGGCAAGCTTTGGGAAGATCGCTCGGACCGACCGGACGACGTCTACATCGGCGCAGCCGTACAGAATCCGATGCTTGCCGCCGCAGTGAGAAAAAACGCCAACCTGTTCAAGAATGGCGATATCACTGCCGACGACGTGCAGAATCGCTGGCGAAAGTAAATCAAAGTTTTATGTACCTTCGGGCGAGATGCGTTTACGCGCTCGCCCACTTTATTCAGCTCGCGAATAATCGTGAGTTGATTGAGATTCTAATGGGAGAAGACCAATGCGGAAAATGTTTGTTGAATTCACCTCGCGCAACGAGAAGGGTCAGAACCCTGTTGAGATGGCGCTCAAGGTAGTCGCCAAGGCTTGCAATTTTGAGCTCGTCGAGACATCGGCCGAAGCGGAACTAATCCTCACGGATTCGCCGCCGAAGGCACTCGACTATCTCAAAGAACATGAGTCGGCAGTGATTATCATCGGCCTCGACCCATTCACTCGTAAAAATGTCGAGTCCGGAGCGCGTTCGCTTGAAAAGGCGTACGCAGGTCGTGTGTATGTACGGCCGCTTCTTGACCTTGAAGGCGAGAAGAACCTCGTGGTCTGTCTCATGGAAGGAGAGTTCAAATGAAGATTCTTTTGGTCGATGACTTGAAGAAAAACCGCGAAGCCGGTATGGCTGACCTCACTGCCATCGGGCATGAGGTTGTGGCCTTCTCCGGTTATGCCAAAGCGGCAGTGGCGATTACGGAGTCGCGTTTCGATGCGGCGCTCCTCGACCTCCTTATGCCCGCCGAAGCAATGATGCTCGGCTCGAAAGGCCTCGAGCATCTGGGACAAGAGTTCCCAGCTGGTCTTGGGTTGTCGATGTTTGCGGCAGACAGGGGCGTGCCTCTTGTCGCCGTTGCCACCGACATGAATCACCACGACCATCCGGCCTCCGCGATGCTCGACTGGTTCCACAATCGGAAGATGCGCATCAATGACAGCCTCGTGCTGTGGATGCACTCCCCGATGAAAGCAGAGGGTATCAAAGATTGGGGAAAAGTCCTCAAACAGCTCGAGAGCGGCTGATAACGACTCTCATTTCTCGCAGGAGACAGTAATGAAGCATAAAGTTCTTTTACGGCGTTCCGCGATTGCGAAAGATCTCGGGACGCCGAAGTACCGTTCCCGCGTGGTGCGCGATAAAAAGCACTACACCCGCAAGGGACGAAGAGTCCGCGATCACCAAAATGGTCGCGGGCTTTTTCTTTTTGGGAAGCTGGTATTTGAGTTAATTTCGGCATAGTACAATCAAATTGATATGAACTATTTCATTTTGATTATTATTGTCGCCGGTGCAGGAGTCGGAGTTGGAATGTATCTCGCGCGACGCAACAAGAGCCAGGGCACTCTGATTGATAAGCAGATAGAAGCAAAGGCACAAAGCATGCAAAAGATTCTCGATTTCCTACAACGAAACGAGAAAATCCAGAACAACGACGTAGAAGAATTAGTTGGGGTATCGAACGCAACTGCCGAGCGGTATTTGAATGAGCTAGAAAGAGAAGGCAAGCTCACACAGCACGGCAGTATCGGCCAAAACGTCTTCTATACCCTGAAATAGAGCTTCCCGCCCATTAACTCAACGCGTTGAGTTAATGGGGTAAAATCTACTTATGCCTCCTGAAGAAACTCCTGCCCCAGAGCCTGCTCCGCAAACTCCTCCGGCGGAGCCGCCACAAACTACGCCCGAAGCCTCTTCCGCTCCTGCCGAAGCAACCCAAACCCCCGAAACGGCTCAAATACCGCCAAGTGAGCCGATAGTGATTGAACTTAAGCCGATTGCACCCGCTCCCGAGCCGCCGTCTTCGGCGGCTCCAGTACAAACCGGCATTCTGCACACTGCTCGCGATCTTTTGAACAAAGCTCGAGTTGCGATCCAAGACCGTAAGCGCAAGAAGCGAGACAAGATAATGCAAGCACTGAACGCCAAGAATAAAATCACCAACGACGAAGTCGAGAAGCTCTTGCATGTGTCTGACGCAACGGCAACGCGCTATCTCTCGGCACTCGAAAAAGAAAACAAAATCAGGCAAATCGGAAAAACCGGAACTGGAGTCGTGTATCAGAAAGTCTAAAGGGAGCCGCCGTCTGCGGCGGGCGTGCGCGCACGGGTGGGAAAAGTCCGCGAGTCTTCGAGCGGACTTGGGGCAAGCATTTGCATTCAGCCTCTGGGGCTGTTTCCGCTATGGCGGCCATGGCTAAAGGACGAGCACCGCAGCGAGAAGAAGACACTCACTCCCAAAGCGGAAGCGACACTGCCAACCTCTCTAATGAAAACGAGAAAGGGGGTTGTGCGATGGGCGGACTCCGAAGGAACGAGGAGGAGCCCGAGCTGGGGGAAGGACACTTCCTTCCCCCAAACATGGTTGCCGCCCCGAGCACCTGCGAGCACGCAGGAGTGCGAGGAACAGGCGGCTCTTATGAACTTAGGTGCTCGTAGCCATAGCGGAAACAGCCCCGAGGCGGATGCCGAGGGGTGGATTGCCTTTGCCAATGGACCGACAACACAGCGGAGAAAACAGACCAGAGAGCACACAGGTATTGAACGGCTCACTTCTTCCCATATGAGCCGATTTTAGGAAGAAGTGAGCCGTTCCCCGAGCCCCGCCGCCCATACCATTTTTTGAAATTCCCCCCGCGAAAAAAGACAAGGATGAAAGAGGCGGCGGAGGCGAGGGGCCCGCGAGTCCGCGAGCGGGCTCTGCGCCGAGTCTGCGAGGCGCGATGAGTCATGGTGTGATATTCTGGGCGAAATGAGTTCGAGCAAACTCGTATAACCCCACATGACGACGCTCTTTGCTTGGATGTACAAACATGAGCGGCACCTCTCGGCCGGGGCAGTGCTCGCTGGCTTCATCTTCGATAGCATCTTTTTTG
>C687J35174_10012179_pt1 | contig 10526 bp, 19 predicted proteins | sample RifCSPhighO2_01_FD_35174 | JGI IMG/M metagenome (IMG submission 35174) | reverse complement strand
GATATGGGCATTAATCAAAGACAAGCCCTAGAAACATTAGCTGTTTTTTCAGATTTAAGGATTGCAATGGCAGTAGTAGGGACTTATAAACATCCTCCAACAAAATTGGGTCAAACTTTTGGAGATTATGATCATTATCTTACCCAAATTATATATGCAATATCAGGTATATCTCCCCCTTCTGATGAGCTTACTTTATATGAAGATGAAGTTGCAGAGCGGACTACAATGGTTTCAGAAAGAGAATTACATCAAGATCGTTATAGGGACAGACCTTGGAATTCTAGCCATTTTTATGAGCATTTAGCATCCAGATTAGGAGAATAAAACTTTTAAGCAAAAACTAAAACTTTTATTTTAATTAAAATCATTCTAAAAATGTAATACTCTTCCTAATCTCTTAGGTAAAATGTCCCAAAACATGCCTAAAACGTAATATTTCCACCAAGTATTACATTCAAATTCAAATTTTGCCACTACAAGGCTTGTACATAAACTATATAAACTAATTCGTCTAATGCTAATTAGATGAAAAATGATGAGGTGATAGAAAAAGTAGAAAGAGAATTAAAATTGTTAGGGCTTAGTCCTAGAACCATTAGCTCTTATCAANTATATCTTAAAGAACTATTCAAATTTACTGGAAAACTTCATTCAAGAATTCAGTTTAAAGATATTAAGCAATTCTTAGAATATTTAACTTTAGAAAAAAACTATTCCGGCTCAAGTTTAAACATCGTGAGATCAGCAATTTCTTTCTATTATGAGAAAATGTTAGAAAAATATCCTNTTAGTAAGATAAGGGTTAAGAAAGTAGGCAAAAAACTTCCAGGAGTCTTAACAAAACAAGAAGTAAAAAAAATAATTGATGTAGCCGATAGCCTAAGAGATAAATTAATAGTTCAAATAATGTATTCCTGTGGTTTAAGGGTTTCCGAAGCTACAAACCTAAAATTAGAAGACTTAGATACCTCTAGAATGGTTGGCATTATTAGGTCTGGAAAAGGAAACAAAGATAGGGCAATTCAATTAAACACACCATTAGTAAACAATATTGAAGCTTATCTCAAAACTAAAAAACTACCTTCAAAATTCATATTTTCAAAAACAAATGGAACACCTTACACTACTAGATCTTTTCAGATTATCATAAAAAAACTAGCAGAAAAAGCAGGAATAACAAAAAGGGTCCATTCCCATATATTTAGACATGCNTTTGGAACTCATTTAGTTGAAAAAGGAATAAACATTGTAAGGGTGCAGGGAATGATGGGTCATTCTAATTTGGAAACAACAAAAACTTATGTTAATCTATCTGCTGAGCAATTTAAAGGAGTTGGAAATTTATTGGATGATTTGGAAGAAGAATGAAAGACACAATATCTGTCAAGACAATAGAAATGGTGCANGACATATTTCAACAAGGAGATGAAAGATATAACGATTATCAAAGTGCAATAGATGTTGCAGAATTCATAGATAATAATGCAATAATAGTAGAGAAAAAAGAAATAGATGCTGTAAAAATTCCTAAAAAAGAAATAGACGAAATAAATGGACCTCAGCAATATTACAAAGCACTGGCAAAAAGAGTCTCAGATAAGAAAGGTTACAGATTTATAGGCTATGAAAAAAATTTCCCTGGCGGAATAGTTGATGNTCTAGCAGAAGATACTTCCGGAAATAAAATTGCCATAGAATGCTGTTCATGCAGGATTTCCAAGGCAATAAGCTACTTAGAAGAAGAAAACACTATTTTATGGATATTATCTATTTCAGATNAACCAATAGAAGTTACAAAATACCCCCTATTTATAATCAAAAGAGGCCCAAATTGGGATGCTGTCTATAAAAGATATAATGGCTGGAGAATAAATTTAATTAAAAACGTTAAAAGTCCAAGGGATTAACTTTTTTTGTAAATATTGTCATGATGGTCATAATCAGTAAAATAAATGAAATCTTTTTGTTTATCATAAGAAAACACAAGCACAAAAGATTTTTTAATATGTACACTTTTAAATAATTGTAATGGATTCCTCAGGTTCTTATAATGCTCAGGATCATCACAATTAATAATTTCTTTAATTTTATTCAGAATCTGCCCATAAGCATCTTTATCTTTTTTTGAAATTTTCTCNAATGTTTTTTCTAGATTTTTGCTTAATTTATAAGGACGAGCCATTTTAACCCGACTCTATTTTCTTTCTCAATTCTTCTATAGATCTAAAAGTTTCACCATAACCTTCTTTCTCAATTCTCTTTATTTTTTCAATATATTCAGGCCTTAACTCAGGTTCTAGAAGTTCTTCTCCATAGCCCATAGTTACTAGTTCTATTGCTTCTGACTTGTCTTTCAAATTATGCTTTGCTTTTACTATGTTTAATATATGATTTGCATTCTTGCTAATGTTTATTATTGCCTGTACCATATTAACATGATATTAATATAATATTTATAAAGTTTTCTACACACTATCATAACCACATAAAACAATATCTGGTTTTTTAATACCTTTAAAATATTTGCAGATTGAGACATTTTTAACAGCGCATTTATGTTTATTCGTATTTTCTTCTTCATTCCAGGGGCATTTATCCTGTTTCCAGGAAACATCTTTTTGTGTTATTAGATCAATATCCATGTTTGCACCTTTCAGTTGTTTCATAGAATTGTCCTAAATTAACAAATCTTAAAAACTTTCTTGTCTTATAAAATTCTGATGTTAAAATGAATATGGTAGATGTAATATCTTTCGTAGTTTTGTGGATTATAGCCAGTTTGATCTGGGCCATATGGTTGGATGGAGTTTATACACCGATAGCAGGAGTAATTACCGCAGGTATAGCTTCTGGCGGATTTAAATTAATATTCCATAATAAATAAAATGGACAAAAAAACAAATCTCCACGAATTAAAAGAAAAAATAAAGAAATTTTGTGAAGAAAGAGACTGGGATCAATATCACAATGCAAAAGAGTTATCTATCGGGATTATTACAGAGGCTTCTGAATTATTGGAACATTTCAGATTCAAATCAGAAAAAGAAATAGAAGAAATGTTCAAAAACGAAAAGAGAGAACAAATTTCAGAGGAATTAATAGACACTCTTTACTTTATCTTGAGATTCGCACAAAAATACAATATAGATTTAACAATCGAATTAAATAAAAAGATGGAAAAGAATCATAAAAAATATCCAATAGACAAAATCAAGGGAAGCAATAAAAAATATACTGAAATATGAGACTCTACGAAGACGCAGTTAAAGCATTCAAAGAAGATGTAACACAAAATAAGATAGCAGATAAGATTTCAAATAGATATCAGGATTATTATAAAAAAAAAGCAAGTATTTCAGAAGTTAGATCTTGGACTAATTCTTTAAATTTTGTAAAAAACGTCTTAGAATACGCACCCATTGAAGAAAATAAGATTATTGTTGAATATGAATTACCTTACTCGGAAAAAAGAATAGATGTTTTAATATTTGGAAAAGATGCACAAGGAAATGAAAATATTGTAGTTATAGAACTAAAACAATGGTCAAATGAAAATGTAGATGATTCTGAGCATGAAGGTAATGTAAGGGTAGATTACGGAAAAGCTAAGGTGGAGTTGCCTCATCCATCTTTACAGGTAGAAGGGTATTGCTGGCATCTAAGGGATTTCTTAACTGTTTTTGATGAAAAACCACAAATCTTACTAAATGCTTGTATTTATTGTCATAATTATAATAAAGGAGAAAATGAAGTTCTTTATTTGCCCAAATTCAAAAAAGACCTTGAAACTTATCCGGTCTTCTCAAAACAAGAAATGAAAGACCTTGGAGAATTTCTTAAAACAAAATTATCCTCAGACTCAGGCTTAGAAGTTTTTGGAAGATTCACCCACAGCATTTTACGACCTTCTAAAAAATTAATGGAACATACAGGAGAAATGATTAATGAACAAAAAATATTCAACTTAATTGATGAACAAATTACTTCCTATAATGCAATTATGCATCAAGCTAAAAATTTAGCTCAATCAAAAGAAAAATCCGTTATAATAATTAAAGGCGGACCTGGAACCGGAAAATCTGTAATAGCCTTAGAAGTAATGGGGGAGTTATTAAGAAGAGAAATTAGTGTTATCCATGCAACAGGTTCTTCAGCATTTACAAATACTTTAAGAAAAATTCTCGGACCCAGATGTGCAAACCAATTTAAGTTCTTCAATAGTTTTATTGATAAATCAAAATTTAAAGAAAATGAATTCGATGTTTTAATTTGCGATGAAGCACATAGAATTAGAAAAACAAGCGATAGTATGTATACACAAAAACATCTTAGAACAGGAGAACCGCAAATAAATGAACTTATTAGGGTAGCTAAATTAATTATCTTTTTTATAGATGAACACCAAGTTGTTAGACCTAATGAACTCGGAAGTGTTAATTTAATAAAAAAAGCGACAGAAACTTTTGATGCTAAAATTTATGAAATGCCGGAATTAAAAACACAGTTTAGATGTGGTGGCTCAGGAAATTATTTAGAAAAAATTGAAAAAGTATTAAGGATCTACGAAGAAGGTGCAGACATCGAACTCGATGAAGAAACAAAAATGGAATTCAAAATTGTAGATTCTCCTCACGAATTAAAAAGATTAATTGACCAAAAGAATAGAGAAAAGAAGAATTCAGCAAGAATGGTTGCAGGGTTCTGTTGGCCATGGAGTAAACCGAATAGGGATGGTTCTTTAGTTAATGATGTTAAAATAAATGATTTTGAAATGCCTTGGGAGAATAAAGATGAATTTTGGAGATGGGCAACCGAAGATTCCGGAATGGATCAAGTTGGGACAGTCTACACTTCTCAAGGATTTGAATTTGATTATATTGGAGTTATTTTCGGAAATGATCTAGTCTGGAATAAAGAAACAAAAAGCTGGTACGCAAAACCTGAAAATTCTTGTGATAGTGCTGCTAAGAGGGGAAATGATGAATTCGCAAAACATCTAAAAAACGTTTATAGAGTTTTATTAACAAGAGCCCACAAAGGAGTCTTTGTTTATTTCATTGACGAAACTACTAAAGAATATTTTAAAGAGAATGCTAAGAAGCTAGGATTTAAAGTCTAACCAGTTCCAAAAACTATCTTTACCAATTATAACATGGTCTAAAACTAATATTCCTAATATTTCACCGGTTTCTATGATTTTTTTTGTGATTTCTATATCCTCTTCTGATGGTGCAGGATCTCCGGATGGATGATTATGTACAAGCATTATACTAAAAGAATTTTCTTTAATAGCAGCCTTAAAAACTTCTCTTGGATGTATCAAAGAAGCATTCAAAGTACCAATACAAATCCTATGAACTTTATTAACACAATTTTTAGTATCTAAGCAAACTACATACAAATGCTCTTCATTATAGTCTTTAACTCTATTAACAAACATATCAAAAATATCTTTAGCACTTTTAATCTCTTTTTTATTAAACCCACCATTAACTAATGTTCCATATCTTTTGCATAATTGAATTAAGCTTAAAATCTTTAAAGCAGCTACTTTATCATTATTGCATTCTTTTTTAAGAACTTCAAAGCCAATATCATAAATCTTATTCAAGTTATATTTTTTTAATAATTTATTAGTAAATTCTAAAATACTGGCATCTTTAACTTTACCAAGAACAATAGCTAATAATTCATAATCGCTTAAAACCCCAGCACCATACTTAATTAACCTCTCACTAGGCCTGTCATAAAAAGCTATTTCTTTAATCTTCATTTATCTAAGTTTAAAATTTTCACTTTAAAAGGATTAATAGAATCTAATAAGTATTTTACATTACCCAAAGCTTTATATAGATTTTAACTCTAATTTAAAGATATGTTTGAACCGGTGATAGCAACAACATTAAGTATAGTTTTATTTATTGTAGGGGGATATGCGGGAAAGTGGATAATGAATTTAGCGGAAAAATCAGACAACGAAACATTATTGGCTTTGGCTTCCTTACTAAAGTTCTAAACGGAATTCTTTTCTCTATTCTGGAACTGGTATTTTTACTGTTTATAACATTCATTAGTTTTTCAGCAGTAGTTGAGCCCTATGAAAGGATTAAAACCGAAAGAGACTCTAAGGGACAGAAACACCATTATTTATCGGATTTAATAAAAAGAATAGCAGCCTACTTCTTTTTAGGACTTCCGTTTATTTATTTAGGTCTTAAAATATCTAACTTGACACCTATATCTATAAGTTTGGATGTCAATAATTTGTATCAACTAATCTTAACTATAATAATAACCATTGCGAAAGTTCCTAATAAATTCTATATTTTAATTTTTATACCAACAATAATAATTATAGTTCTCAAATTCTATACAGAAAAAGCTTGGCATGAATTAAATAAAGAATCTGAAAAACTGTTAAACATAAGGCTAGAAACATTTAGAGATAAAAAATCTCTCCATAGAATTTATGAAGAATCAAAAAAGAGCAAATCCAGAGAGTTTAGAAAATTTGTTTTGGATTATATCAAAAAATCACCAATGTCTTTTGTATTATTTGGATTTATATTTTTACAAATATTCCTTACAATAATCTCTTTTGCATTTGGTAGAAGCTTTGAATTCATCATAATTTACCTAGTGCCTCTTGGTGCAGCTTGGGCTTTAATTTCTTTATTTTTGACAATTTTTGAAGGGCAAATTTCTAAATTAGCACAAGCATTTATAGAAACTAAAAAATTAAGACAGATGTAGAGAAGCTTCGTAATAGTTTAGCTAGTAGAAAAGAAAGATCATCCTTAAATAATTATTTAATAATCAATAATTTATGCTATCTGAAAAACAACTTAAAACATTAAAAAAAGATTGGTCAAAAAGAATCAATAGCACTTCGGGAATTATCTACAAATATATTCAAGATGATTTAATTAAGTCTTTCATAGAAGATTTAAGGAAATTCTCTCGCTAGGCCTGTCATAAAAAGCTATATCTTTTATCTTCATTTATTTAAGTTTAAAATTTTCACTTTAAAAATAAATCTAAAATTTAAACTATATTTAGAAACAATCACTTTTTCCTATAACCAAATAACTTATTATAGCTAGGATGATCGAGAATGTCTAAAACAAAACAAATTATTTCTATCTATCTCCTTTAATTGTATATAACATTCTCCAATAACCACTAAGCTCAACTCTCCACAAATTTTTAACATCATATTCTCTAGGAATTAAATGTTTAGGTATGTTATCCCCATAAAATGGATTCTCTTTAATAAAATCTCTTTTTTGTTTTATTGAATTAAGTAGCTGTATTTCTTCTGTATTATTCTTTCCCATTTCAATTTGTTTGCCAACAATGCTATTTAATTTCTTATATTCTTCCTTGGCATTATTAAGAAGAATCACTCTTACATTCTTATTCATATTTCTAAGCCTTCCCCTATAAGTTTGTCCAATTCTTTTCTTTCAGTAAATACCCAAAGAATTCCCTTAGTTCCAATCAAAATCTTTCCGCTTAGTTGTAAATAATTTAATATTTGCAACAAGGTCTGATGCATTACTTTCTTTGGTAGCCTTCCTTTAATTTCAGAAACCTTAATAGGAGCATCACTATGTTTTTTCAAAAATTCTTCTACCATTATCACAGTATTTAAATTTGGAGAATGTGTTTTTTTCATAATTTGCATATTTATCACCCTTTGATATATATTTATACCTTTTAGATATATATAAATGTTTCTATTTAATTAAAATTATCTTAGTAGATCTAAAATCCCCATTATTCTCCCTCAACAATTCTTAGTCCTAAAGTTTTTTTTATTTGGGGTACACTTCTACCGACAAGTCTTTCTAAATCTTCAGAACTTAATGGTTTAAATTCAGCTCGAGGATACATTTCCATTCTTGAATCACTTCTTCTACCAATATTTCCACTATGGATTTCCACATCAGAACTTTTAACAAACTCAATAGCACCCGCAACATAACCTTCTAAATACTCAAAACTCACACCGACTTTACTGACGGCCATCTCGATAACATCTTCCTTTGTTCTACAATCAAAATAAACATAGGTTCCTGAAGTCTCATTACCTTTCAAATCTCTTACTACTTCACCAACATATAACTTTCTCATATTATTTTATCTTATATTTTTACTTTAAAAAGATTAATACAATAAGATTTATATATAAGATTACATAAATTTTTATATATGGTGAAAAAGAGGATGATAAATTATGGCATCTAAAGATAATTCTAAAACCTCTAAAGCACAAGAGATAGAAGAAATAGCAGAAGAGGCTGGGAAATTACTCAAGGAAGCCAAAAGATTATTCTTTCTTTGATTTCTTACCAACTTTAGAAGTTCTTTCTAACAAAGAGATAAGTTTTAAATCAATTTTTCTGTTAGAACCTATATTTTTAATAAGCAGATTGAATTGATATTTACTATGAAAGCCCTCTCACTAAAACAACCTTATGCAGAATTAATTTTACAAGGAAAGAAAAAAATAGAACTAAGAACTTGGAATACTAAATTTAGAGGAGAATTCTATATTCACGCTTCATTAACTGCTGATAAAAAAGCAATGGAAAGATTCAGCTTTAAAGAATTGCCTTTAGGATATATCTTAGGAAAAGCAACTTTAGTTGATGTTAAAAAATATGAAACTGAATGACAGCATAAAAAAGACAAAGATTTGCATCTAGCTTCATCCTCCTGGGGAAACTATGGTTTTATCTTAAAAAATCCAAAAAGAATTGCTCCAATAAAAACAAAAGGAAAATTAAATTTCTGGGAATATAAGATTCAATAAAGTATATTTTAGAAAGTAAGAAATTTTAAATATCATTATCTATTAATTTAAATAATGCAAGGATACACATCTAATGAAGCGTACTCTTTATTCCTGAATTATATTTTTCTTTCGAGAGAAGATTTGGGAGCACAGTCTGCAGATCCAGAAAAGAATCCAGAAACTGCAGAAAAAGATAACTTTCTAAATTCTTATTTAGCAGCCACATTAACTTCAAGATTAAGTGCAAAAGTAAAACCAGCAAGAATAGAAGAGATTTCAACAATAGTTGGTTCAGATGAAGGACCAAGATTAAGAATTTTAAGATTACAAAGAGAAGCAGATCAAGGTTTAATTTTTCATGGGGTTTTTACAGAAACACCTAAAGATTATGAAACAGTAGGAATAGCATATAGTTCGGCAGCAGGAATTTGTAATAAACTACAAGATCCAACAGGAGAAATATTTGCATATATTGATGAAAATCTGGATTTTTGTATAGGGTTGCTCCATCATTTAAGTATTGCATATTTAGCAGCCCATGGAGTTTCAGAAGCACAATTGCATAGAATGACGTTAGCACAAACACCAGATGAATCATTAGACTCTTTTCTAGATTATTATCATATGTATCTAAACGAAACAGATCAAGAAAAAAGAAATCTATTAGTTCAACATCTCCAGGAATCAAGAGAAGTAGCGCAACAATTAAATCCTAAACTTATTTTTCCTATTATAGAATAATTTCAAAACACCGCAATTCACATCTTCTTTTTAACATTTCTCGGCACAGGCACTTTCTTAATAGAATTTACATTAACTTTTTTTAAATTACTAGTTCTTGAATAGAAGTCAGCTAAATAAACCTCTCTAGAAAAAACTGGAAGTTCTTTTCCACTAGGTTGTCCTTCATAAGGTATTAATTCATCCATTTTATCTTTATCACAGAACTTTTTTTATTTTATTAACAAATTTAGCCTTTTAAATTTTACTTTTTAAGAAATCACACGCTTTATTCCCTAAGTAAACTCCGAATTCATCATATATCCTTCCACCTAAATAAATCCTCTTTCCCGAAATCTCCCCGGGGGAAATAGTTAGACTATCCCAATCCACAGGAACTTGTAAAAATCTCAAAACATCAGGAGGAACGTAAAATAATCTTCCGCTTTCTCCGTCGCGAAGATACAAATCAGACCTATTATCAACTTTTCCAATTAAGCTGCCATTGGTTGCTCCACTATTTATAACCCTCTCTCCTCTAGTCATCATAAATATCTGTCCTCTTAATTTTTCAACATCATTTCTAAACATTAAAACAGCGCCAACAGAATCAAAAGTGCTTGTCCTATAATGGATTCTTTCAAAAGGAGTGTCTTCAAAGCCCGGAACAAAATTTCTAAAGCAATAATCCAATACTTCATCGTCTAAAGCTTCTCCTTCTATTAATCTTAAAGCAATATCATTCTCTAATTCTCCTCTTTCTTGATTTAAATCCCAATGGGTCATATCATCAAAAGAATTACCCTTATCAGCCAGATACAATTCCATGGCGATCTCTATTTTTTCAGCTAAATTTTCTTCCATAAGATAAACCCATTTTTTGCAATTTAAAAAAACTATTAAAAAACAAACTATATTTTAGAAAATCTCACATTAGTGAGTCTCATAATCAAATAGATACTTAATAAATCTATAATAAACTTCTTACAAAATGTCCAATTTC
>C687J35174_10012124_pt1 | contig 10558 bp, 13 predicted proteins | sample RifCSPhighO2_01_FD_35174 | JGI IMG/M metagenome (IMG submission 35174) | reverse complement strand
ACACCGCACGCCCGCTGGCCGCCGTCGAAGGCACACTCCGTAGTGGCTACTAGGTACATCGGGTCCATTCCGAGCTCGCGATGAAGCTCGGGCTTGGCCTTGCCAACCGCGAAGACATCACGGGGTACAGAACGCTTGAGCTGAGGATATTGACATCCCCACGCAAGAGCGCGTTCCCAGCTTCCGCCTTTCGGGCCGAAGTTCAGAAGGACAAAGTCCTTCTTCTTGATGCCGGTACTCGTCGGCAGATAAAGGTCACCGACTTTGCGGGCATTGTAGTTTTCTGGCGTGTTCGGCCCGGCGGCGTTGATGGCCGCTTGCCATTCCTGACCTTGATTGACGCGAAGGCCTGGTAGTTCAACGATACGGCCACCTTCGGGAACTACGAGGTCGGACTCGACAACAATTCGTCGCCCAGACCGAACCGCGTCCAGAAAGGTGGAGAATCCTCCGATTTTTTCGTCAAGAGCTTTCTGCCATCGGGAAGCTCCGACGCCCTTCTTGTTCGCCATCTGGCGAGCGTTCATTGCCTGCGCGACTGTCACATCTCGGTGAGCCATGACAACCCCTTTTTTGTGAAAGAACCCTGTGACTTACGACCACCACGGCCGGCCCCCACAGCGTTTATAGTAGCTTACCTTCTAATTGTACTCTTATTAAGTCTGTTTGTCAATAGCTGGCAAGGTCTTCACTTCTGGGTTTTCCAGGGCCTCTTGTCCCCCAATCTCAATCACGTTTTGGACGCGATCCACGAGCAGGCCAACACGCTTTTCGCTGTCATCAAACGCCGACTTGGCGTTAGAAATATGCGTACCAAGCTTGCGAAAGCCCTCAGCCAATTTGTTGCCATCGGTGGATATGCGTTCCAAACGTTTCATGATGTCCTTGGTTTGTTTGTTAAATTCAACATCCTTGAACCAATGGCGTATGGCCGAGACTGACAAGGCAAACGTATTGGGCGAGACAAGAAATATCTTTTTGCTCCGCGCGTAGTTTGGAATGTCTACGTCTTTGATGTTATTGATGATTTCGTAGTAGACGGTCTCGGCCGGCACATACATCAATGCTAAATCAGTCGTGCCCTCGGACGGCAGTAAATACTTGGCAGCGATTTCGTCTATTTTTTTCTTGACATCGCCATAAAAGGCCTTGCGATATAAGTCGCGGTTCATATCGGTCTCGGCATTGACCATCTTTTCAAAATTCTCCCAATTGAATTTGGAATCTATAGGAAGCAATGTGCCGTTTGGTAATTTCAATACCGCATCCACCGCATCGCCGGAGCGGAAATAATGCTGCATCTCATAGAGGTCGCGTGAAAAATATTGCTGAAGGGATGCCTCCAGTGATTGCTCGCCCCAGATACCACGCAATTTGGGCGACTTAAATATTTCCTGAAAAGACGAGACGCTTTTGACCGATTCGTGCACTTGTTTCATGCTCTCCTGAATTTGGGTCATGTTCTGGGTAAAACTCTGGACCTGCTGATGGACGGTGAGGGTAGCTCTTTCGGACGATTGGCGGCCTCGTTCAAGCTGGTCATTCATAGTCTGGGTTAGGGCGTCAAAACGCTGGTTTAAAACCAGATATTTTTCATCGGGCTTTTCAGGCGGTTTTTTGCGCGACTGGACCATTAAATACAAATTGATGCCCAGCATCACTACGAGGGCTAGACCGACGATAACCATTAGAATATTGATTGGATTTGGCATATGTGTGGACCGGAGCGGATTTGAACCGCTGACCCCCTCATTGCAAATGAGGTGCTCTACCAGCTGAGCTACCGGCCCGAACTAACTCATCTGGTGCGGGCGGTAGGAATCGAACCTACGGCCTCGTCATTATCAGTGACGCGTTATACCACTTAACTACGCCCGCATTGTGTTTATCTTAAAAATTATAGCAAAAATTGACTGGTGAATCAAACTTTAGAATTTAAAGATATCAACTTGACTTTTTCGCACATAATTATCTAGGGCTTGCAAAAAATGGGTTTTAATGATATGCTCTAGCCAAACGCAGAACTGTCTTATGAAAACGCCCGCAATCACAACCCCCGAAGAACTCGTGAGGGTCCACAGGGCCCTCAAGAAAAAGTTCAACGATAAGAAACTAATATTCGGCAGTGGTTTGGTCGGCGCAAAAGTCGTCTTCGTCGGTGATATGCTCGGCGCAGATGCCGAAAAAGAATCCCAGCCCCTTTCTCTCGGCCACGAAAAAATTCTCCATCAAGTCCTAAAAACGGTTGGCATAGACAAGAAAAAGATCTATGTCACCAACGTCGTCAAATACTCGCCCATGGCGGGCAAACAGCCCTCGCCCAAAGAGATAAAGGCCCACGCCATGTTCCTCAAAGAAGAGCTTAAGAGTCTCAATCCGGCTGTGGTCGTTACTCTCGGTACGTTAGCCCTCAATGGCGTGGGCCTGCGCCAGCCATTGGATAATGTCCATGGTCGGACATTTAATTTCGGCAGTTACGATTTAATTCCAACATTTCATCCCAATGCCAGCGGCAAAGACCCGCTCGTCAGACAGCAAATGGAAAAAGATCTCTCGCAGTTGAAAGAATTGCTCAAGAAAAAACCGGCCGCTTAGGCCGGTTTTTTCTTTCTCTCTGTTACTTTTTTTACCGCCGCTTTGATAGCTTCCTTACCCAGGCCAAAGGCCTCAATCAATTCCGCAGATGTGCCCGATTCGCCAAAGCGATCCTGTACGCCTACAAACTCCTGCGGTACTGGCGCGGTGCGGGCCAATACTTCAGCAATAGCCGAACCTAGACCACCGGCCACTTGGTGTTCCTCTACACTCACTACTGCCCCTGTTTTTTGGGCGGCGGCAACAATAGTTTTTTCGTCCAACGGTTTGACGGTATGAGAATTGATGACCATACACTCAATCCCTTCTGCGACTAACTCTTCAGCCGCCAGCAATGCATTGTGCAGTAGCATCCCGCAGCCAATTATCGCCACATCTTTGCCATCACGCAAAATTATCGCCTTGCCTATCTCAAACGGCGTGTCAGACGTGGTGAAAACCGGCGATTTCTCGCGGCCGACCCGAACATACGTCGGCTGACCGTTGAATGCCGCGGCCAAGGTGGCCTTCTCCGCCTCCACCGCGTCGCATGGCACCACAACCACCATCCTTGGTTGGACACGCATTAGAGCGATATCTTCCAATGCTTGGTGGGTCGCTCCATCGGGACCGACTGAAATGCCGGCATGAGCGCCGACAATCTTAACCGGCACATTGTTGATGGAAATGTTAGTCCGTATCTGTTCGTTGTTGCGGCCCGGGGAGAAAGTGGCATACGAAGAAATAAAAGGTATCTTGCCGTAGTTGGCCATGCCCGAAGCGACCAAAGCCATGTTTGGCTCAGCTACCCCCATCTCCACGAATCTATCCGGAAATTTTTCTTTGAACCATTGCGAGCGCGTAGATTCGGTCAGGTCAGCGCAAAGGACTACCACCCGCTCGTCTTGCTCCCCGGCTTTCACTACCCCATGACCATAGCCATCCCGTGTCGGAACCATCTCCGGTTTGGTGATATCAGCGATTAGATGTGCTTCTTTATTTAACATAATCTTATGGCCAGGCGCTTTCCCGAGAAAGTGCCTGGAGAATAAAACTACATGCGCATGTGTTTTATTTGACCGGACAGGTACTGCAGTGCTTATCTCCGCAGCAGCATTTGCATCCGCCGCGCATCGCCAAAATAGCGAATATCAAAACGCCAAACTGCTCCAAGTACGCGGTTGAACCAAAACCAAGAACTGTCGCATCTCGCCACATGGTCCAGAAGAACAATACGCCGGCAATCAAAGCCAAAACGCGCAGTAATTTTGTAAACCCATGGTGCGGACACCTACAATTATCACTTTGCATCATCTCACATCCCCTCCTTTCAATATTTTCATTGGTATCTTCATTGTATCATTGATGCTCGGATTGTATTTTGCCTCCCAGAGTCCTTAGCTCATCTAGAAACTTTTTAGCCTCTTCGGGAGTGGGCGGCTTGCCATGCCAGTTATAGTCAAACTCAATTTCCTTGATGCCCTTGCCTGGGATAGTATGGGCGATGATAACCGTCGGTTTCTCAAAGATGGCTGCCGCTTCATGGATCGCGTCCACAAACGCTTCTATATTATTTCCATCTATTTCTAAAACGTGCCAGTTAAATGCTTCGTATTTTACGCGAAGATTTTCAAGAGGCATAATATCCTCGGTCATGCCGTCTATCTGGATATTGTTGCGGTCAATAATACCGGTGAGATTAGATAATTTATTTTTGCCGGCGAACATGACTGATTCCCAGAGCGCCCCCGAGTCATGTTCGCCGTCAGACATGATACAAAAAGTGCGAAACTTTTTTCCATCCATCCGAGCGGCGTAGGCATAGCCGGCCGCCTGACCCAAACCGGAACCAAGCGGACCGGAGGTCGTCTCCACGCCGGGCAATCGTTCACGCTCGGGATGTCCCTGCAGGCGCGTTCCAAATTTACGCAGTGTCTTTAATTCTTCCACCGGGAAATATCCGGCCATGGCCATCACGACATATCGTATCGGCGTGATATGGCCGTTTGACAAAATTAATCTGTCCCGCTCCGGCATCTCCGGATTTTTCGGGTCGTGATTCAAAACATGAAAATACAATGCCGTAAAAATATCGGCCATGCCCAACGGCCCCGCCGTATGCCCGCTCCCCGCCTCAGTGAGCATCTCAATCAAAAGCTCCCGCGCTTCGTTCGCCTTTATCTCCAACTCCTCCACCTTTTTGTCGTCAATATGTTGTGGCACTAGAGATTGCTTGCGACTTTTAGGACGTGGTCTACAAGTGAGTTGGTATACCCAAATTCGTTGTCATACCAGGAATAGACACAGCAGAGGTCGCCATCCACGACTTTGGTGAGTGAGAGATCGGCAATCGCAGCATATGGGTCGCCCACAATATCACTGGAAACAATCTGATCATCAGTCGCTCTGAATATCCCCTGCCATCTAGGTTGGGCTGAAGCATCGCGCAATATTTTATTTATTTCTTCAGCGGTGGTCGGATTTGCGGAAACAAATGTAATCGCTGAAAGAGAGCCGGTAACAATCGGCACGCGCATTGAAGTGCCTTCAAATTTACCCTCAACCGCTTTAACTGCCCTGCCCACAGCAATTGCCGCGCCGGTATATGAAGGCACGATATTCACTCCCGCCGCCCGACCTCGTCGGAAATCGTGGCCCTTGACCGGCCCGTCAACTAAATTCTGAGTTGCTGTATATCCGTGTGTAGTATTTAAAAAAGCTTTTTTGACGCCAATGGTTTCGGCTAGGATTTGAAGCAACGGGGAAGCAGAGTTGGTGGTGCAGGAGCCGTTGGATGATATTGAGCAAGTTTTTAAATCTTCCTCGTTCACTCCCATCAGCACTGTTTTTGCGTCAGCGGTGTCGTCATCTTTGGCTGGGGCTGTAATGACTACATGTTTGGCGCCGGCTGTTTTGTGGATGCTGGCCTTTTCAAAACTTTCAAAGACACCGGTGGATTCCACCACGATATCTACATTCATCGCGGCCCAAGGGAGTTTGCTGGCATCCTTTTCCTGGAGGAATGTGTATTCTTTGCCTGCTACCACGAGCTTGCCATCTTTAACCATCACGTCCTGAGCAAAGCGGCCGTAGGCCGAATCGTATTTCAAAAGATAGGCCAGATTGGCCAAGTCGCCCAAGTCATTGATTGCCACGATATTTAACTCCGGCTTAGTAATAGCCAACTTAAAAAATGACCTACCAATTCTGCCGAANCCGTTAATCACTATATTAGCCATGTTTATGTTTTAANACCCTTACATCTTTCTCCAACATGGAAACACGTTCCTGTATATTCTGAACGTCTATTTCTTCTAAATTATCAATCTTTTCATCAATTGCATCAATTTTATTTGATAATCTCCGTTCCATATCTTCTAAGTCTGTTTTTTTAGCAAATGCTTCTAAGTCTGTTTTTTTAGCAAATGCTTCTAAGTCTGTTTTTTTAGCAAATGCTTCTAAGTCTTTCTTGGTTGCCATCTTACTCTTAATATCAACTACTTCGCTCTTAATTTCAGCGACATTTACAGCAACAATATTAACTAGACCCTCTAATTTTTCTAGTGTTGTTTTACTGTTTTTGGACATATTTTAATTATAGCATTTTTCGGACAGGGGCAAATGAGTGACGGTGGATTGCGGAGGGGCCCAAAAGTGACAGTTGGGTCTGGTGGTATTTGGTGCCATATCCTTTGTGTTTTTCAAAGCCATAGCCGGGATAACGCTTGGCCATCTTGGTCATGAGTTTGTCGCGATGGACCTTGGCGATAATAGAAGCACACGCAATGGCAAAAATTTTGCGGTCTCCTTTTATGCTGGCTCGCTGGTCGTATTTGATGCCCGCAAGTTTGTGCTTGCCGTCCACGAGTACCATCGTCTTGAGTGATCTAGGTGGTTGAATTTTTTTTAACGACTGTCGCATCGCCAGGCGCGTGGCCTGATATATATTTATCTTATCTATGACTTTTGGCGAACAAGACGTAATTGCGTACAAGAATCCATGTTCGCGTATCAACTGCTTTGCAAAACTTTCACGTTGTCCGGAACTTAAAAGTTTTGATTCGCGGAGATTGCTCAAATTCTTGTGGGCTTTGTCGTGAAAATCTTTTTTAATGCCCACCGCACACACCACCACCGGCCCCGCCAGGCACCCAATCCCCACTTCGTCCACGCCACAGACATAACCATATCCTTGGCTGAACAATTTTTTCTCCAATCTTTTACTCGGCAAATTCTTCATGAGTTTAAGATTGCATACACGGCGATGCCCGCGGACACGGCAACATTGAGGGATTCTTTTTTGCCTCGCATGGGAATAACCGCAACAACATCTGCCCTTTTAAGTATTTCTATACTTAAGCCATTCACTTCATTGCCCATCACGAGGGCCAGCGGGGTTTTCCCTTTTATTTCAAAGATATTCTTTGCGCCCTTCGTTTTTTCTAAAGCTATAATCCGCACTTCTTTTTTCTTTAATTCTTCCAATAACCGCCAAGTATTTTTATAATATTCCCACGGGATATACGTATCTGCTCCTAGGGCAGTCTTGGATATCTTCTCGTGCGGAGGTCGAGGTGTAATGCCGCAGAGATATATTTTCATCACACCGGCCGCGTCGGCGGTGCGGAAAATGGAGCCAACGTTTTCCCGGCTTCGGATGTTATCCAGAATTAATATAATTTCTCTTTCTTTCATTTCTGCTATACTATAAGTAATCAACTTAACTCGCAACACTATGAGCAAACCTCTTGTCTGGGCCGGTACCGTCGCGCTAGCTGTATTGTCATTATTCCTCTTGGTCGCAATGTCGCACATCGCCAGCACCGCCGCAACCACTAACACGGTCTCCTTCAGCGGTGAGGGCAAAGTGACAGCGGTCCCCGACATCGCGGTCATATCGGCCAGTATCGTTACCCAAGCCGTTGATTCAAAGACGGCGCAGGATCAAAATAGCGCTAAATCAAAAGCCGTCACGGACTTTCTCAAAAAACAAGGCATTGACGAGAAAGACATCAAGACCGCCGACTACAATATCTATCCGCAATACAGGTATCCGGTCAATGGCGGCACGCCGACCATCACCGGCTACCAAGTGACCCAGGCTTACATAATAAAGGTTCGGGATCTGGATAAGATAAGCTCAATCCTCGACGGTCTGGTATCGGCTGGCGCCAACCAGGTCAACAATCTCGGCCTGCAAGTCGAGGACCAGGAAAAACTGACGACGGAAGCCAGACAAAAGGCCATCACCGACGCGAAGCAAAAAGCAGAGCAACTCAAGGGCCAGGTTGGCATCAAGCTTGGCCATATCGTGAACTTCACGGAGAACAGCAACGGCTCTCCAGTCCCGATGTATTATGACAAAGCCGTCGGTATGGGCGGCGGAGGGGGCCCGGAAATATCGGTTGGCCAGAATGAGATAGTGGTAAACGTCAGTATCACCTACCAAATCAAATAGTAAGTTATCTTCTGCCTGAAGTCGTGGTATCCTTAAGATATGGAGGTCGCCATGAGAACGAGCACAAGACGGTACCTTGTGCCCCGGGTCGCACACTGCGGCATCGGAGCGCAACAATGGTCGTTAGGAATACTGCCACGCAGATTCTCTAACGACCTATTTACTACTCATAAACCAAACACCTGCCTTAAGGCAGGTGTTTGGTTTATGATTTAAAAGGTTTGTTATCTTGTTCTTGCCTCCAATACCGATACTCTTCTTTCTAACGCCGAGAATTCTTTGTGGTCCACTTTGCCTTCAAGATCTCGTCTGATTGCTTTGACTTCTGATTTAACTTCACTCATGTCTTTTCCTAGTTTACCGACTCTCATTTCAATAATATCTAATCTGCTCTTAATTTGGCTAATTTCTATCGCCATTAAATCAAACTTCTGATGTAAACCTGATACATCTTCAGCTATCAAGGTAAGTTTTTCATCAAAACTCTCAATCATCGCACCCACTTCAGTAGTAGTAAAAGATTTTTCTGACGAGGGAACAGGAATTTTATTTTTAAGAGATTTGGATTTCATAAATATATAGTATGGCTTTGAATATATACTGTCAACAACACATAACGCCGCCCGAATAGGGCGGCGTTATGTGTATCATAAGGATACACGATCAATTTCACATAGTTAACTAGCTAACGATTTTTGTGTTCGTTCGTGCGAACTCCGATTTCGGCATCGGACCTGCCACCGCAGCTTGCACCGCGATATCGACTTCATTTTGTTTGAAGGATAGAGGTTGGATGTGAAAAATGATAAATCATTCTTCCCATCTTTCGCCTCCCACTTCTAACCTTTCATGCATTTTTCTAAAAAAGAAAAATAGAAAGGAGGTGATCCAAGACCAGCTTCCGCTAGCCTTGCCTTGTTACGACTTACTTCTTGTTACCGAGCCTACCGTGTCCCTATAGATAATACAGGTCTTCGGGTATTCCCGGCTCCCTTAAGTTGACGGGCAGTGAGTGCAAAATTTGAGAACGTATTCACCGCTGCGTTCTGATCAGCGATTACTAGCGATTCCAACTTCATGGAGGCAAGTTGCAGCCTCCAATCCGAACTGAGGACGCCTTTGATGGGATTAGCTCCCCCTCGCGGGTTGGCAACCCATTGTAACGTCCATTGTATCATGTGTGTAGCCCAAGGCATCAGAGGGCCACGCTGACTTGACGTCATCCCCACCTTCCTCTTTCTTACGAAAGCAGTTTCGTCTGACACGTATAACAGACGATGGGGGTTGCGCTCGTTAATCCACTTAAGGAAACCATTCCGTTTTTATCTTCAATTGATAAAACCAGACTATACCTTTACCCATCCTGCTTATCAGGATTAGGGTACCAACGTTTTATAATACACCATCCGCCTACTAAATTAGTAGACTTCATCGCGTACTATCCATCAACGGAGATAGAGGCGCTCTCTTCTCTTAATTGATTGAGTCGTTACGGGGTCAGAAATTTTGTATTGCATACTCGGTATAATGTATGGCCGAATGAGTCCGAAAAAACGAACTAGGTCATAACTACCGATGGTCAATCTTCTGTATTTTTTACCTGCAGTTATTTTCACTACAATTCGGGTATTGATGAACCATCTCTCTTGAAGCATCGCGCGAAGTTTTTTCAAACTTACCGCGCTAAAGCCGTCTGTTGAGATGACAATGGAGTAATTGTTCTTTTTACATCCATCGTCCATATACCAAACTGCTAATGAAAGGGGTGTTATAAGATCTAGCACCGAAACAGGAATAATCTTCCTGCCACTTCTATACATTACCTTACGCCATGGGCGAAAGTATTGTTTAGAAAAGAATCGGTATGAGGAAGTCATCAATCCGGTTTTCTTTTTACGGAAAACCTGAGATACCTTTCCGGAAGTTATAGATTTTAATTCTCTATACTTCCATAAAAGATACCGTTTTTGACTTTCTCCTTGCTCTATCTGTATCGCGCCTCTTTTGGAGATATAAGCATCTCCAAGCAAACTGCCGGCTAGAATTTCCATCTGTCGGTCACTGACCGTAATGAATTGCGTTTTTCTAGCCGTGAAGATATGACCCATAAATTTCGACTTCCCTCGGGATTGCCCTGACTTACTAAGGGTTCCCCCGATATGAGTTGGTTACACCTACATGTTACCACGTAGGGATGCGAAAGTTAAGTTCACATGACGAGCTGACGACAGCCGTGCAGCACCTGTCTAGCACCCTCGAAGGCTTCTCCGTTTCTGGAGCGTGCAGCTAGATTTCAAGCCTTGGTGAGGTTCCTCGCTTAGAGTCGAATTGAACCACATGATCCACCGCTTGTGCAAATTCCCGCCTATTTCTTTGAGTTTTAATCTTGCGATCGTACTTCCCAGGCGACACATTTAACGCGTTGGCTACGCCACTGGAAGGGTCGATACTCCCAATAGCTAATGTGCATCGTTTAGGGCGTGGACTACAAGGGTATCTAATCCTTTTTGATCCCCACGCTTTCGT
>C687J35174_10012120_pt1 | contig 10561 bp, 13 predicted proteins | sample RifCSPhighO2_01_FD_35174 | JGI IMG/M metagenome (IMG submission 35174) | reverse complement strand
AGGGAATTAATTTTTAGCAAAGTTTTTTAAATTATTCCAGTTTAAGAATTGAAAGCCCTGTAGTATAGTGGTCAAGTATTCCGGTCTTTGGAACCGGAGACCCAGGTTCGAATCCTGGCAGGGCTATTTCCGAACCTGTTGCTTCGCAAATGTCTCCTTGTTGTCGACATACAGGATCGAATCTGCTTCTGCATAATTCAAACCTTCTTACATCCTCATAAATTCGGACATACAGGATCAATCCACTTCTGCATAATTCAAACCTTTGTCCTCACTTCGTTGCGGATATTCTCGCAAGCTCGAACATACAGGATCGAATCCTGGCAGGGCTATTTTAGATAGTGATTGCTGGAGTCGTAAGAACCCGTCACCTACAACAAAAAGTTGTACTTTTTAACACGAGGTTTTTACTCGATCCTGACAGGGTTATATTGGATGGTGTAAGTTGTTAGCGGTTAGTGAAAATTAAACAAGTCAAACAACTAAAAAATTTTTAGAAATTTATCACAGGATAAACTGAAAAAGATTATCTTCGAAATCTTTATATATATATCTTTCATTTAAAATAAATTAAGATGAGTGAAAGGAGGTTAATTACTATGAAAAAGAATTTATTTTTTATATTTTCTGTTTTGATTATTTTAGCATTGTCTTCCGGAGTTTTAGCAAGTGTTTGGTTTGGAGATCAAGTTTTCTTAGGACCAAAAGGATTAGATGTTTCTCAATGGGACGATACTGACAATGGAATACATCCAGAGATTGCTGGAGCTGTGCTTTCAGATAACTCAAATTGGGATACTTGTATTGCTGGTAATACTCGAGTAAGAGAATATTATATTGATAGTACAACAGATTGTTCTTGGAAATATAATCCTTTTAGATCTCGTAAATGGCAAAGGGAATGTACTCCTTCTGTAGAATCTCAGGAAATTAGTTGTGATAATACTTGTAGCACTTCACCTGTAATTCTTGCAGGAGAAACTATGGCTGCAGGTTATTGTGCACCTTCTCCATCTCCATCTCAACCTTCTGNGAGATGTCAAGATACAGATAATGGAGATAAACCTGATGTTGCNGGTTTTGTTGCTATAACTTCTGGAAATATTGTAGACCGTTCTTTTGATACAATTCAAGGTTCTCAATTATTGGAAGCAACTTGTGATGGAAATGANTTAAAAATAGTAGCCCATACTTGTGCCGGTTCGTTGAGAAGAGCTCAACCTGTTTCAGGACATTCACCTTTTACTGCAGGTATATGTGAAACTCAATTACTTAGTTGTACTTCTGTAGGACAACCAGTTGGAAGTGTTCAATCAACTGACGCTCGTGGAAATCCTCGTAACTCTGTGGCTTCTTGTAATGGTGTAGCAAGATATACATCTTATACTTGTACTGCTGAAGGAGTTTACAAAGCTGAATTTGATTTGAATCGAGATAACAGAGTCAATCAAGATGATGTAAGTTTATCAACTAATGCAATAGTTGTTCAAAGTATAATAAATNATATTAGACAAAATCCTTTGAATGGACAACAAGTTTTATCTGAAACAGTAAATTGTCCCGGAGGATGTGTTGCAGGAGAGTGTAGAAATCTTGCGCCAGAAGCTTCTTGTACAGATACAGATGGAAATTCTATAAGTGTTAAAGGAACTGCGACTGCTGGTTCTTATTCTGGAATAGATGTTTGTATTGGACCAGATACTCTTTTAGAATATAGTTGCTATGGTCGTGGACAACAACTTTCTCGTCAAGGTGTTAATGCTAATCCGATAAATTGTGAAGTTCTAAGAAAAACTTGTCAAAACGGAGCTTGCATTTAATTAAAATTTTATTTATTTTTTCTTTTTCTTTTTTTTCTAAAATTTTTCTTTATATCTTCCTCGAGATTCTACTGCTTTTAATCTTTCAAGAACTTCTTTTCCTTTAGAATATGTTTTTTTGTAAGAAGATTCTATTTCTTTCCAATAATTTTCCCAATGCGTATAATGCTTTGCTTCGAGAGCTTGTTTGATTAAGTGCAAATCTACCGCTTTGTCCTCTATTTTTTTAGAAATAAATCCTAATCCGAAATCTATGAAAAATGTTTTACCTTCTGATAAAATTATATTACTTGTTGTTAAATCTCCATGTATGATATCTTCATGATGTAATTTTGCTATCGACTCTCCTATTTTTTTACATACTTCTAATTTGTTAGGTAAATTGTCTAAATGTTCTGAAAGTTTTTTTCCAGAAATATAGGGCATAATTATTTTAAACTCGTTTTTTGATAATTCTGGTTTTGGAGAATTAATTATTTTAGATGCTTTGTCTAATAATTTGGTTTCTTTTTTAGTTCTTGTTTTTCTAATTCTATTATCTAATTCCTTTAATCGATATTTTTTTGAAATTCTGTCTTTGACAATTTTATCGCCGATTTGATAAATTTTTGCTTCAGCGCCCTGTGCAATTATTTTTTGTTTCATTTTAAAACATTCTTTTCTTTTTACCAAATTTCTTAGCAAGTTTCATCATTTGCTTATTTGACATTAATTTTTGAGGATTGCTCATGTCAATATCTTCGAGCCCCTTTGCTCCAGATGCAAGTTCTTTTATCATCTTGTATTGTTTTAATAATTGTCTAATTTCTCCAGTTGTAGTCCCTGAACCTTTTGCTATTCTTTGTAAACGTGCGGTTTGTTTTTCTAATATTTCAGGATTCTCCCTTTCTTCTAAAGTCATTGATTTAATTGCATGTTTCCAATGACGCATTTTTGATTCTTGTCCTTCAAGCATATCTTCAGAAACTTTTGCCTTTCCTAATCCTGGAATCATTTTGGTAATGCTACTTAGAGGACCCATAGATTGCATTGAATCTAATTGTTGTGCGAAATCATCTAATGTGAATTTTCCTTCTTCTAATCTTTTTGTTAATTTTTTCTGCGCTTTTTCGTCGGTAACATTCCTAACTTTTTCTAATAAAGATTCTAAATCTCCCATTCCTAAAAGTCTTGAAATAAAACTTGTTGGGTTGAATGTTTCAATGTCTTGGGGTTTTTCGCCTGTTCCAATAAAATAAACTGAGGCATTTGCTTCATGGCATGCAGTTAAAGCTCCCCCTGCTTTTGCAGATGAGTCCATACGAGTGATTATTACTCCGTCGATTCCAACTGTTTCTTTTAATTTTTGAGTTTGAGTTTTAGCTGTTTGTCCGATGTCTGCCGCAATTACTAAAATAGTGCGAGTTGGTTTTAATGTTTTAGAAATATTTTTTATTTCTTCTATGAGTGATTTTTCTAACGCGTCTCTTCCTGCAGAATCGATAAGAATTAAATCATATTTTTTTAACTCTTTTTCGTATTTTTCATAAATNTTTATTGGATTCTTTTCTTGTTTATTTACAAAAACAGCAACATCNATTTTTTTACCTAATTGTTCTAATTGATCTGAAGCTGCAGGACGNTGAACATCTAATCCGAGCATAGCAACTTTTCTTCCCCGTTTTTTGTAATAAAACGCTAATTTTGAAATTGTNGTNGTTTTGCCTGTACCATATAATCCTACAAATAATATTTTTTCCTGTTTTTCTAATTTCAGTTCCTTTTTTTCACCGCCAAGAATCTCAGTTATTTCATCATTCAATAATTTTATCAAATGCTCTTTTTTCTCAACATCCTTTACATACTTTTCTCCTTCAGATTTTATTTTTTCACTCAATTCTTTTACTAAGGAGATATTTACATCTGCAGAGATTAAGGCTCTTTGTAAATCTTTTACAATACTATCTAATAGTTTTTTATCTACAAAAATGGCTGAAGTTATTTTATCTATGGATTTTCTTAAAACATTCCCTAAAGATTCTAGTACCATAAAGTAATTAGGAAAGAAGAGATTAATAAAGTTGCGGTTTTATAAGCCAGCAAGAAAACTATTTGCTTTAGCAAATAGATGAATTGCGTTAATTATTTATTTCTAGATTAATTAGGAAAAGTGAGCTTGTTTCAGCTCACTGAACCATCCAATGTAGTTGAAACTTTCTCAAACTAAATAAACTTTACGGAGGTTAAAATGTATAAACATTATTCAACATCAGTTGGAAACAATCTAAAAACAATTCAAATAACAACAAAATATCGATATAAAATGATGCGAAAAGATAAGTTAAAAGTTTTTTGCAAAGTTGCGATAGAAGAAGCATGCAAAAAACACAAAATTGAAATTGTGATTATTAAAGTTCTCGACGAGCATGTCCATTTAATTGTGGATTGTCCGAGAGTTTTATCTGATGCACAATTAATGCAGATTGTTAAGGGATTGTCTGCTTACATTTTATTCAGGCTTTGCCCTGATTTAAGATTAAGATATCCAAATGGACATTTTTGGAATGCAGGATATTTTTGTCAAGGGTGTGGAACAGATTTTGAGCGAGCTTTGAAATATGTGGAAAATCAAGAGTTGCATCATTATTAGGACGCCGTTGGCTTTAGCCAACGGAGGATGTCACACTTTGTATTAAATAATACTTGTTTATTTAAAAGTAGATAAATGTCTATATCTAACATTTATTAATATATTGGTCTAATTATTTTTTATATTTCTCTCTTGACTTATTTAATTCATTTATTCTTTCTATCTTTAATCTTGAAATTTGCTCTTCAATTTTTACTACCTTTCCACCCCTAAATAATTTTGTTTTCATCTTTGGACCACACCGATCACCAAATCTATTGAACCCACCAGGAACACTTTTCAAATGACTTGACCTTTCAATTAATAATTTCTCTATTTCTTTATTATATTTAACTTCTATTTCATACCTTTCTTTTTCATAATCTTCATAAGCTTTTTCTTTTCTTTTCATCTCAGATTGAGATATAAATTCACTCCCTGTGATTTTACATAATTCTTTTTTTAGTCCATCTATCTCATAATCGTTTAGTGAAGGGTGACTTAAAGCAGATCTTATTTTTTCAGCCATTTCTTTTTCATTTTCTACCTTTTTTAATATATCATCAATTGCCATAGTTTATTATTTAATTTTAATAATATTTAATTTTTGTTATTATTAAATATACACATTAATCTAATCCTAAATTTGTTAAAAGTTCTTTTTTATTAAAAGGTTCTAAATCTTTGTATTCTTGTCCGACTCCTAAAAAAAGAATCGGTTTTTTTGTTACATAACCAATTGAAATCATTGTGCCACCTTTTTCATCTACATCTGCTTTTGTTAAAATTGATCCGTCGATTTCAAAAAAACTATTGAATGCTTTGGCTTGTTCTACTGCGTCATTCCCAGTTATAGATTCTGCTATAAAAATTTTTAAGTCAGGTTTGCAAACACGGATTATTTTTTCCATTTCTCTCATTAAATCAGATTTTGTGTGCATCCTTCCCGCAGTATCAATTAAAACACATTTTATTCCATGAGATTTAGCGTGACTAATTGCATCAAAACCTACTGCTGCTGGGTCGGAACCATATTCACTATGAACTAATTTTACCCCTAATTTTTCTCCGTGCATTTTTAATTGTTCTATAGATGCTGCTCTAAAAGTGTCTCCTGCCGCAATCACAGAGGTTATTTTTTCATCTTGTAGCATTTTTGCAATTTTTGCAATTGTTGTAGTTTTGCCTGCACCATTTATTCCAAAAAATAAAATTACAAATGGTTCCTTTTTCTCACGAATTTTTTTCACAATATCAAATGGGTCAATCAGAATTTTTTCTAAGGATTCTTTTAGGGATTTTTTAATTTCTTCTTCAATTTCACTTTTTTTAATTTCTAAATTAATAAGGTCTTTTTCCATATCATTTTTTATTTGGTCTACAACTTCTAAAGCAACATTATTTTCTAAAAGTAAAGATTCTAATTCTTCGAAAAATTCGTTGAATGTATCTTGATCTAATTTGGCTGTTTTTAATTTGTTCCTTATTTTTGTCAAAAAACTTTCTTCTTTTTTTGGCTCTTCAAAAATTTTTTCTTCAACTTGTTCTATTGCTTGTTCCAATTCTTCTGTGTTCTCTTCTTTTAATTCCTCTTTTATTAAAATTGTTTTCTCCAACTTTTTTTCTTTTTTTAAATTTCCTTCAACTTTTCTTGATTCTTCACTAAAATCCTCTCTTGATTTTAATTTCTTTTCAATTTCCTTTTCAGGAGTTTCTTTATCTAATTTAGGTTCTTCTTTTTTTGAAAAGAATTTCCCAAATTTTTCTTTTAGTGATTTAAACATAAGAGTTTAAGTTATAGATTGCTTATAAAATTTATGACTATTGGTGTCCCTGTAGTTCTAACAAATAGGGTTATGATTTATAACCACAATGGTTTTAAATTTGAGTTTCATTTTGCATTTATGGTAAGTTACAATGATTTGTATGAACTTTTAAGAAAAGAGAGATATTCTGAACAATTGCAACCTTTGTCCAAGAAATTTGTTTCAGATGTTTCTAAATATATTGGTGAAAAAAAAGAAGCGACCAAAAAAGAGGAAGATTTTTTCTCAGATGAAATTGTTAAAATAAAAAAACAACTTGAGAATGCTAATTCTATTTTTAAAGAATTAATGTTGTTAAGAAGAAAAAAATTATTAGGTTTAGTTTTTGTTGCTTCAGAAACAGGCATTAATAAAAGAGATTTTGAAAATATGCTTGATTTTGAAAAAGAATTGTTTGATAATATTATGGCTTCTATGGAATATGCTGAAAAAAGTTTGAATTCTGAGTTTCTTAATGGAGGATTTATTCCTGAAGAACAGACAATGAAGCTTGTTTTATTTTTAGATGATATCGACGAATTTTTAGATAGTCAAGGTAAATCTTTAGGTCCTTTTAATAAAGATGATATTGTTAATTTGCCCAAATCTGTGGCTAAGATTCTCGTTGATGGGAAAAAGGCGGAAGTTGTTTTGGAAGATTAAATTTATTAACTTGATTAGAATGTATTTTTATGGTAGATTATTTTAGGTTTTGGGCAGGAATTGTTGCATTAGTTTTAGGAATTATTTTGATATTTGTCGGATTTTTTACGTTGTTTATTAGTTGGATTTATGGGATTCCTATTTTTATTGTTGGGGTGCTTTTACTGACTAATTTTGGAAAAGAGGATAAAATAGAAAAGGTTAAAAAGAGAGGCAAATAAGTTTTAATATGGAAAATATAATTATTAGTTCGACAGATGAAATTCCTGGGAAAAAAATTGTTAAAATTTTAGGTATTGCGAAGGGAAATACTGTTCGAACGAGAAATATTGGAAGAGATATTGGGGCTGGTTTTAAAAGTGTTATTGGTGGAGAAATAAAAAGTTATACAGAAATGATTTCTCAAGCAAGAGATGAAGCATATAATCGAATGATAAACCAAGCAATTGATATGGGTGCAGATGCTATTGTAAATGTTAGGTTTATGACTAGTTCGGTTATGGCCGGTGCTTCTGAATTATTGGCTTATGGAACGGCTGTTAAATTAAAATAGTTAAAATGAAATCTTTATCAAAATATTTAATAATGGGAAGTTTAGTTGTTTTTAGTGAAGGGTGCACAACTTTCTCTGAACAATATGGAGCTCCAAAAGGATTTATGGAAAAAAATTATTTTGAGGATACACGGAATAATTTAATTGAAAATAGTTTGACTGAAGAAACAAAAGAGGGTTTACCTGAAGAAAATGTTTTTAAGAAACCATTTTCCTCGATTAAAAAAGAGAGAATAACAAAATTTGAAAAAAAGTACGATAGAACTGACTTTAGTGATTAATTTTTTGATAATTTTTAGATTGTGAATGGAAGGTATAATGATTCAAGACTTACATATCTATCTCTTTCTGAGGAAATAACTTTCCATACTTTGAACACTTGTATTTTCTTCGATGTTCATGAAGGACAAGAGTATAATTGCAGTTGGGACATTTTGCCATGTAGAATTAAGTTAATGGTAGATTAAATAATTTTCTTATCTCGCAAAAAGTTAATATTTTTATAGGTGCTATTTGTATCTTATTCATGGAAGACAAGCCTTTGATGTTAGATGGTTTAGATGGTTATCAGTTTGAGGAATTGATTGCAAAGATCATGAAGAAAAAAGGGTATAACCATATCAAAGTTACTTCTAAGAGCAGAGACAAAGGAAGGGATATTGTAATGAAAGGAGATAAAGGTGAAGTAATTCTGATTGAATGTAAACACCAGAAATTTGTTGGCAGACCGATTATCCAAAAATTACAAGGTGCTATGAATCATGTAGAGACTCAACAACCAGATAAAGAAGTTGAAGGAATGATTGTCACTTCAGGAATTTTCTCAGATGAAGCATTAGAGTATAATAAAGAGATTGGACATAAGATCGATTTAATCGATGGAAAAAAATTGAAGGCTCTTTGCAAAGATTTACATGTAGTTATTCTAAATGGCAAAGTCCAGATATTGGCTAATAAGTCATTCAGGAATATTTCTGAACAGGAATCCAAAGATCTTGCATCAAGAGGATATGGCAAAATTTATGGACATGCAGACCATAAACCCAGCATAAAATCCGAGATGAGATTCCAACCAGCATGTTTAATAAAATATAATGTGAACTTTGATACGCATACTTCTGTAGGTTGTGTAGATAGTTACAGTGATTCAGGAGAAATAATTGTTGATGGTGTAACTGGAAAAGATTTGGAAGATGAAGAAAAGAATTTTTTCTTTTCCAGCAGAATAGATAGCGAAGACATCAAAGACAAAGAAACTCACCTGAAGACTCCTTTTGAATTTACTGAAAATGATATTGAAGAACATGCTATTAATTCCATCATCGAAGAGCATACGCATGATGTAAGTTATTCTGGAAACAATAATGTGAGTTATTCGAAGACCTGTTGTCCAAAAAGAAGAGACATCGACATAAAACAATTTCTTCCATTATACTTGCCTACTTGGACGAATGAAATAAAGATTAAGAAATATGAGTATAAACAAAAGTTTTATGCTAAGGGAAACAATAAGTTATTTACTATAGATGATTTGAAGACATGTAAGATCTGCGATTCAGAGCGAGGTGAATATGAAGATATGAGTATCTGCCCTGAATGTGGAAGGATTGTTTGCAGTAGACATGTTAAGATAGATTACCTCGATAAGGAAACTCCCATCTGCACAATTCATGCAAAACCATTCAAGCTCTATTTACAAAGCAAATATTTTGCTACTCAAGATAACTTAAAAGAATACAAAAAGAAATGGGAAGCAATGAATTTCTTCAAGAAACTTTATGAGGATAAGATTGCTTTCGGATTATCTATGGGGGGATTAATCTTTTTAGGGTTTATTGTTATATCTGCTATCGGAGCTTAGACTCTCAGGTATATTTCTTATAATCATTCTCCATCTTGTAAGTTTTCTATCTCAGTCCTCTGAATACTTCATTATGGTGCAGGGTAGTAAGGGACATGGAGGAAATCTTGTGACCCTCCAACGAATTTATTTTATGTTAAGTATAAGAGTAAATTAATTAGAAACAATTATTTATAATCTTGCTAAAAAAATACCCTTAACAGAAAAGCAAGAAGAAGCTATAAAAAAATTATTCAAAAAAGGAATATGGATAATTAAATCCCTAAACTTATGCCATTTATTCTTTAAGCCTCCAGAGGGATTCAAACCCTCGACCTACTGCTTACAAGGCAGCCGCTCTATCACTGAGCTATGGAGGCGTGTATAAATTATTTAGAATAAGTTGCTTTAAAAAGTTTTATAATGTTTTGGACGCGACCTTTGGTCGCGTGATTGGAAATTTTTAATTTTTTTTGTAATCGGATGTGGTAAAACTATTTGGTATTAATTAAAATATTAGATAATTTGAGGATTTATTTAGAGAAATTGAAATTAGAAAATATGTTCTTCGTGAGATAATTTGTAGTCGTGAATTTCATCAATTGAAAACCACAAGGCTAATTCTCGTTTTGCAGCATCTTCATTTTCTGAAGCATGAATTAAATTATGTCCTTGGTCATTCTTTTTTGCGTATGCTTTACTTGTATGATTAAAATCTCCTCGAATTGTCCCAATATCTGCTTCTCCAGGATAAGTCGCCCCAACAATTTTTCTTACTATTGCAATCGCATTTGATCCTTGAATAACTATTGCTATTACTGGTATTGAAGTAACAAAATCTACTAAATAATCTAAAACTCGTTGACCATATTTTTCAGCAATTTCTTCCCCATAGTGTTCTTTTGCTTGATCAGAAGTTGCTTGAATCATTTTCATTCCCACAATTTTTAATCCTCTTTGTTCAAATCTTTTTAGAATTTCTCCAATTAATCCTCTTTGAATTCCATCAGGTTTAATTAAAACGAGTGTTTGTTGAATCATTCGAGACACTTATGGTTTCTTAGATGAAACTTCCTTTTTTTTGAAAGATTCATCTGAAACTTCATTTAGATTTTTTTCTGATTTTTCTTTAGACTCTTTCTTCTTCAAAATTATTTTTTCTTGTTCAATATCATCATATTCCAATTTATCTTTTCTTTCTTGTTCATATTTTTCATGTTCTTTTAGATTTTCAATTCCGACGAATCTTATTTCACAAAGACCTAAAGGATA
>C687J35174_10012095_pt1 | contig 10571 bp, 13 predicted proteins | sample RifCSPhighO2_01_FD_35174 | JGI IMG/M metagenome (IMG submission 35174) | reverse complement strand
CGCTGACTCGGGGGTATCTTTGTCGTCTTTTTTCTTCTCGTCTTTCTTTTTTTCTTCGGCCGGTGGACCAAGAACGGATTGTTTACCCAGCTCAAGCGCCATTGTTTTGAACTCGCTTTTAGCCAATTGCCAGAGACTAGAGGGTTTAAAGGGTTCTTTAATTTTTTTGATTTCGCTTTTGCCTAAATCCTGCCAGTCGTCATCTACTGGCCGAATTAGAACCTGCAACCACACTTCTTCAGACTCGGTCATAGAACTGATGGCGCCGGTAATTGAGGAGAGCGGGTCAACTTCGAAACTCTGAAAGGTCTTAATTGGATAAGCGGTTGGCTTTTTCAGCTCAAGTTCAGTCGTGGCGATACCAAGCGGGATATGCTTGGGAAGTCGCTTACCAGCGACTATAGACTTACCTTCTTTAATGTGGGTATAATCTTCATCTGGCACAATCTCTCTGATTTCAACCGTCGGGTATTGGGAAAATATTTGGCTGGAAACAAAATCGCGTAGCTCTGTCGGCACAAAGACATAAAAATTGATCGAATTATTTCTCGCCACGATTTCAAAGCTGATGTGAAGTTGATCGCTGGCATTGGTGCGAAAAATACCGTGCAGGGCGGCGAACATCTGTTCGGCGGCTTGAGGAGTTCGGTCATTATTTTTGGGCACGGAAACACAAAGCAAGGTCGAAACAACCGATTCTTCCCAGTTAATCTTTTTCCGAATCACCGCCGCTCGTTGCCATAGCACCAAGGCCCCAAGCAGGAGGAGACCAGTAAATATTAGATTTATTATCGAGGTGTTCATGGGGTTAGGGCTGGTGTGACGGGTTTGAATTCAATCGGTGGTTTAGTATATTTTACTCTCGTGGCCTGCTTTAGCCAAGCTGACATCTGCCCTGAACCCGCGTTTGGGCTCTTGACACCCGAAAGCGAAAACGGCTTGGTCGGTGTTAAGTCAATTAGAAGTCGAACGTAGGCCTGAAATCGATCAAGATTAGTTAAGTCCTCTGCTGTTAAGCCCGGCATCTCTTTAACTAAGTACTCACCGTCCTCGGCTCCAATCCGGTAGGAAATGAGAGTGCCAACATTACCGATAACGGCATCGCGAATATGCTCGGTTAATTGGGCAAAATATTGATTAGTGATATTGAGGTTGAGGCGATATTTTCGAGCTTCAGCCAGAATGGTTGCAAAGGTATCGGTGGTGAAGTTTTGAAATTCATCTACATAAAGATAGAAGTCGCGCCGCTGATCTTCGGGGATATCAGCCCGACTAAAGGCCGCCACCTGAATCTTGGATACTAGTATTAAGCCGAGCAAATTAGAGTTGATCTCGCCAATTTTACCCTTAGCTAGATTAACAAATAAAATTTTACCGGAATCCATGATTTTTCGCAGATCAAATGAGCTCTTCGTTTGACCGATAATATTGCGCATTAAGTCATTGGTCATAAACCGCCCAAACTTTGAAATGAAATAATTATACATCTCTGACTTATGGAAATCAGCCGTTTTTGCCAATTGTTGTTCCCAGAATGCCTTAACGACTGGATCGGTAACATAGGAAACCGACTGTTCGCGAAAACTATCATCGGTAAACAATCGGGGCAGATCAATTAAACTGCCGCCTTCGGGGCGACTCATGACAGTCAGAGCGGCGTTACGGGCCCAGTGTTCCCACTGCGGGCCAACGATACCAGTTCGGTTCGGGTCAAATAATTTATAGAATATCTCAATCACCTCTTGGATTAGGAAGTCTTTCTCTTCTGGTTTGGTATATTCCAATAGATTTAACCCGATTGGAAATCGAGTGTCGGAGGGATCGAATAGAATAACATCGTTAGCTCGATGAGTGGGGACTTTTTTTAGGAGAGATTCAATCGCATCGCCCAACGGATCAATAAAACACAACCCCTTACCGTTATACATATCCTGTTCGATCATCGTTTCAAAAAGAGTGGTTTTGCCGGTACCAGTTTTTCCAATCATAAAGATATGGCGACGGCGATCTTCGTCCTGAAGCCGAATTAAATTCTTCTCACCTCGATAGTTGCTCTCACCGATCACGACCCCCTCTTTCGGTAAGTTTGATGGTGCCGGCAGTTGCTTGGCTAAGACCCATTTCAAGCCCGGCGTATCGGTGTGGCGGTTGGGAAGGTGGTAGATACTGGCCAATTCCTCAACATTCAGAATCATCTTTGGAGCGCCGGAGAACAAGCGAAGTAAGAAATCTCGGGAAATACGATTTGGTCTGACTTGACGATATTTCAGACTATTCAACTGAGGTGAGTAATATTGGGCAAAAGCGCTAATGATGGCTTTGGTATTTTGCTCGGCCGCAGCAGGCGTATCACCAGTAGCAATAACCCGAATTATCGCTTCAAAACCAGTTTTATTACTTTTCTCTTGGAGAGCTTTCAGCAATTCTTCTTGGGCTGGTGAGCGTTGTTTATTGAGTGACGCTTCGGCCGGTTTCGGTGGCTTTAGTACTTCGCCTAAGACGCCAACCAATCTTGAGGTGCTGGATCGGTTAATTAGATGGGTTTGGTTATTGATAACGTGTCCGCTCGCAATGCTGGTATGGAGTCGCCAGTTATCGCTCATTGGTCGGATGAGCATTTGAATGGCGGCGGTGCCCGATCCTTGCAACTTTGTCATCGCCGTTGTCAGAGTACTTAACGGATCGGCCTCTAGGTACTGGTAGGTTTTGAGCGGTAGAACAAAGTTTTTACCCTGTTCAAAGACGACGCCCGAGACATTTGATTGTTCGGTCGTAAATATCTTCGGTGGGGCGCCCAAAGTTAGTTGGGCGTTAGGAAAGAAGCTGTGAACTTGTCGTTCAACAATGGTTTTAATCCGTTTCGGACCTACGATCCCAAAAGTTATCACCCCGTCGACCGAATAGATTTCAAAGCTGACGTGAGCGGGGGTACTAAAAAGCCAATCAATAAAGTGTCGTTGATGAATAATTGTCGTTAGAGCCGAATAAAACTGCTCCATCGGGGCGATCATCCCCTTAAAATCTTTGACTGGTTCGTTGGCGGCGTGAGGATCGTTGGTCGCTTCTTTCGGTAATGAGACCAATAGGCAAACTAAAGAATTAACGTCACCGAGCGTATCCTTTTTTTGCCAATAACGAAAAAACCACTTTAACCCCAGCGGAATGACAACGATAACTACTAATATGATGTATATGAGATAGGTTGGGATGAAATCACTCATTTACGATTGATTGTTGATTTCTCGCTCAAAGACACCGTCCATCATCTGCTGGATTTCAGTTGGATCCCCCTCTGGGATCGCCTTAAAATCAATGGATTGGTGTGGTTTAACCTCGGGCTGTGTCTCACTACTCCTAGCTTCGGTTGGGTGGGTGGTGGATGAAGTTTCGGGTATTACAACATTTGAATTTTCAGTCTCCAAAAGACCGGGCTCCTTGGTATAGTTAGGTACCCTCTCCGATTTTGGCTCTGACTCTGGAAAATGTAGTCCTGTTACCCTCTCCCCCATTAATTTAATATACCAGAAGAAAAGAAATTAAGTGAGGTATGATCGGTAACAGGCGGAAAAACTGTTGTCTTCGATCAAAATCCGAAGCTATCGAACTAACTCGAAGTTGAAAAACCCTTCGAATTATCCTAGTGATATTTTTCGTGGCACAATTATTCCCTATGATTCTTGACTAAATAAACATAAAGTACTATACTTCATTAGGTATTTAGCAAAATACGAGAAAACGGAGGGTTGAATGAGTCTGCCGAGACATATGATGGCGAATGCCTGTGAGTATTCCCAGGAACGATTCGAAAACTTCGAAGAGTACGATATATTCTTCGCCGAGAGGGAGGACGCAGACAATTACTTCGGGAATTGCATTACTGGAGCAGGATTTTTCAATGTCCGGTTCCCGAAAACTAACGTTCGCGAGCTCACACCCGAAGAGATCGCGAAGTACCAGGATTTGCCCTTGGCAATCAATAGTACGCCCATAGGAAATCTTAAGTTGATCCTCTAGCGAAGAACTCACACCAACACACTACGGGCGGCGCGGATTTCGCGCCGCCCATTCTTTTACCCTAAATTTTATTTACAGAAAATACTGCTGATATTTTTTAGCAAAGTTATCGTCAGTAATGCTCTGCCTGATTTCGTTAACTAGCCTAAATAACACCGTCAAGTTATGGATCGAAAGTAATCGTCCGGCTAACGATTCGCCGATCATATACAGATGGCGAAGATATGCCCGGTTAAAACTACGACACGCCAGGCACTGACAGGTTGGATCTAGTGCCGAGGTATCACTAGCAAAGCTGCTACGAGATAGCGAAAACTGCCCAAAATCATTAGTCCAAAAAGTGCCGTGGCGAGCTAAGCGAGTTGGCAAAACGCAGTCAAACATATCCATACCCAGATGAATCATCCGAATTAGGTCGATCGGCTCACCCACACCCATCAGATAATGCGGCCGCTTTGGGTCAATTTGATTGGCAATATAATCAACGCTCTTCATCATATTGGCCTTTCCTTCACCAACAGACACCCCGCCGATAGCGATGCCGTCAAACGGCAGGTCCTGGATACTTTTCAGTGATAGCTCTCGGAGTTCTCGATCAACTCCACCCTGCACAATCCCAAATATCCCTTTACAACTTAACTCTGAAGGACAGTCCTTCAGAGTTAAGTTGTGTGATTGTTGCCAGTGGTCAATCGATCGTTTCGCCCAATCCCCTGTTCTTTCGACTGCCATTCGTAGGCGATTTTCAGTCGCAGGAAATGGCGCACAATCATCCAAAACCATGGCGATATCACTGCCTAAGTTGTTTTGGATGTCCAAGACATTTTCCGGTGTAAAAAATAGCGCTGTGCCGTCAAGGTGCGATCTAAACTTGACGCCTTCATCGGTTATTTTTGCTAGGTTCTTACCTGAACGGGCCAACGAGTAAGCTTGATAACCACCAGAATCGGTCAGGATCGGCCCCGGCCAGTTCATCCAGCAGTGCAGTCCGCCAAATTCCTTTATCTTCTGGTCACCGGGGCGGATATGTAGATGGTACGTATTACCTAAAATTATTTCCGCCCCTAACTCCGACACTTCATTGGGCAGAAGCGTTTTAACAGCCCCGCTGGTAGCTAACGGCATAAAGACCGGTGTTTGAATATTGCCGTGCGGCGTGGTTAATATCCCCGTTCGAGCCAGAGATTTTTTACTTAAGTGCTGAACCGAAAAATGCATGTCCTGTTCCCTATTCCTAATTCTGAAGTTTCTCAGCCGGTTGAAGGCGCATTACCTCAACCAACTTCTCATCGGCAAAGACTAATCGATAAACATCGGCTGGATCACAGCGAACATTTCGATATTCGATATGGAGAAATTCAGCCACGATATAGCCGATAATATATTGGTGCGTTACCGCCACCGCCTGTTCACCTCGGTGTTCTCGTAGAATAGTTTCGAAAATTGATTCTCCCCTCTCCCCCACTTCTTGACGGACTTTTGGTTCAGATGAGTAAACTTCAACTAACGCCTCGGAAGATTCGATCGGCGGCGATGGCACAATTTCTTGCTGAATCAATTTGGCTGTTTCCTGACAGCGATCGAGTGGGCTCGAGTAGATTACCGAGGGAGAAAATTGGTCTAAAAAACGACCGACTGCTATTGATTGTTTGCGTCCATAATCCGTTAATCGTCGTTGTTTGTCTGTCCCTTTATCTCGACTGTAAGACGAATTGGTTTCTCCGTGTCGCACCATAAAAATGATGGTTTGCAATTTTTCAGTCATTGACCATATCTTACTAAAGATATGGTTTAACTACTAGATTATTCGCTCAAAGGATGGTACTATGTCGTGGATTAGCTGTGTACATTAGTCGAATTGAATGGGGAGGTTTCTATGGACGAGCGTAGTCGAGTCGCTTTGGTGGATGACTTTACCGAAAAAGTCCGCCAGGGTCGGCAACTTCAGCGTGAACACCGACCATATGAATTGCCGATGCTGGCTCACAACGCCCTTTGGCAATTGTGCCGACTCATTCGTAAGGGTGGGTTGGTGAGCCAATTTATCCAAAACCAACGGCTCATCGTAGGTCAAACGTCAGAGGGCACCCGCAACTACATCGCAATCGGACGATACGAAAGATGGCAGCTGGGAATGGATCTCTGGGGGAGATTCTACCTGGTTCGCAAGCGTCTTTGGCCGTGGGAATCGGTGCTGACCTTGGTCTGTGATCCGGACAATGATCAAAAAACGTCAGTCTTGATTTCTTCATGGTCGGAAAAGCAAATCTGGAGGCTGTTTGAGGCCGTTGTCGATGGCTTGACACCCATTCGGGACAAACTTCTCGCCGAAAATGACCTGTCCGTCTCCGCTGGCTAGCCCATTCTGGGTTAGCCAGCTTTTTAATTAGTACGCAACGAGCTACTCAATCTCTTTCGTCGTGTCTAAAACTTGGGAGTGTTCGTTGTCCTGACAATCGCACTCCTTCATCATTTGACCCATCAACTCACAACCCTCTGTATCACAAGCCTTCGGATCATTTGATCTTCCACCACAACCACCGGCACAAGCGTAATGTTTATCCATAATTATCCTCCCTTCTTAATCAATCTTAATTAGTTCTACCGTTAGAATCAACAAAAAAGCATCACCCCTACAGGTTAAGGACAATCCTCTACCTGTAACAGCGAACCTGAAGGCCTGCCCGCAACGCCTTGGCTTGCATGGCGGGCGGGACTGTCCTTTAGGTTGGGGTGGGTGGTGGATTGACAGAATTGGGTTTTAATGATATGGTTGAAGCCAACTAACGCTGTGTTGGTTGGCTCTTAGGAGGGAAAGTATGAGCCCTTTAGTGATTCAGCTTCAAGATTCCGTCGAGTACAAACATTTTCTCGAGGCAAAGGGAGAAAATAATCTGGATGACGGAATTCGGCTCGATGGGGCCACTAATTTCATTCAGACGAAGATCCGGATGCTTTCCCCTGAAGAACGGGAGTATTGCCTGAAGGACAAAGACATCGCTCCCTACCTCAATCCGTGACCATGTAGCCATAAAGTTGCTTAAAGTACCCTCTAGCCACCACCCAAAAACCGCCCATTCTGGGCGGTTTTTGCTTTTTTCCTTCCTTGACGTAAGAGCTTGATAGTAATATACGTCACTTCAATTCTACGGTAGCGCCGGCTTCTTCAAGTTTCTTTTTGGCTTCTTCGGCATCGGCCTTTTTCATTACACCAAGTTCCTTGGGTGCGGCATCAACCAGATCCTTGGCTTCTTTCAGGCCCAAGTCTTGCTTGATCTCACGAACAGCTTTAATAACAGCTATCTTTTGATCTCCGGCGGCGGTCAAAACAACATTATATTCAGATTTCTCTTCTTCGGCTTCAGTTGCTCCAGCACCAGCTCCACCCGCGCTCGGAGCGCCAGCGGCCATCATCGGCATCGCTGTCACACCAAACTTCTCTTCAACCGCCTTAACTAATTCACTTAATTCCATCACCGACAATTCAGAGATAGTATCAATTAACTTGTCTGTTTTATCACTCATATTTTTCTCCTTTTTTAGATTATGGGTTTAAACCCATAATTGTCTTACTTACTTTCATTTTTAACCTCCTCCGATTCCCCGACTTCATTGATCGATTCCTCGCCCGATGATTCGACCGCTACTTCAGGGATGGGTTCGGTCGGTGTTACTACTATTTCGGTTGGCGCTTCGTCCTTTGAAGCGTCAACTGCTGGTAGCGGTTGGGTCGAATTAACTGCTTCGATAACATATGCTAATTTCTGAATCGGGAAGTTTAGAGTATATGCTAATCCTCCAATCAATCCGTGTAATCGACCGACCAACTGGGCCTGAAGAGCGTCGCGACCAGGCAGTGAGGCAAGAGTAATGATTTGGCTGACATCGAAGAAATTGCCATCAACCCAGCCACCTAATACGTCGAGAGTTTCTGTTTCTTTGGCAAAAACGATGAGAGTCTTGGCCGCTTCAACTTCATCATTAAATCCGTAAGCTAGAGCCAACTGACGTGCCGGTAAATCCAGTTTAAGGCCGAGATTTTTCAGGATCAATTCAAGGAGATTATTTGAGATCATTTTAATCTTCGCACCACCGACAAAAGCTCTGGTCCGTAAAGTATCGTTGGCTTTCATATCCAATGCCGTGTAACCAAAAACTAGCGCTACTCGGGAGTTTTGCAACTCCTCGGTCAGACGGGCAACTAGATCTTCTTTTTGGGCTCGTAGTAATGGCATTAACAAAATCCTCCGGATTTTGTAATTTTTAATTTCAAATTTTCAATTTCTAATGTCATGGTCGGATTATTTATAAAATTCTCCAGACTATAATTTTCAACTTATTAATATAGCCGTGTCTTCAAGACCGGCATTATTGGTGTTTGCCTCGGTAGGAATTACGGTTTGTTCGCCTGAGGCGCGAAGACCACCTACTGTCTTTGGACTTTTTTAAGTATGACAAAAAATTATCGAACAGTCAACAACGAATCAAGCAACTCTTGGCTGATTCGACCCGGGAAAAAATACCTGACTTTACCGCCGGTAATAAAATAGGAAGCTGGCATTGTTGATCCCCAGTTCTGAAAGGTTGTACCATCAAGATCGTAATAGGTGCTTAGCTTTATACCGAGTGAGGACAGTTTTTCTTCGGCATCATTGGGCTGGTCTCTAGTACTAATAAGATTAATTGACAATTGACTCTGCTTAGAGGCAAAATCATCCAATACTGGTAGACCAATGTCACATTCGCCGCAGTTAACGCTCCAGAAAGTAATGAGGGTCGGTTTCGCAAATATTAAGGACGAGTCAACTTTTTTACTATCCTTATTTATTAGAGTTAGAGTTGGTGGCAAGGTTTCAACAACCTCATATTGTTTTAACGACTCCGGACCAGTTGGTGAGACTCCCTCTTCGGCGGAATCTCCTAATGATTGCATCACCACCGCCGAGACAACTAGAACAGCTATAAAAACAAACGGCACGACGAGCCGATTCGGCATCAATATTTGCTTAAATCAAGTGGAATAGACGGCGCAATCGAGGCAGTGATAAAAGCGCTATTGAGACGAGATTTGGGATAGATTGCCAGCACCGCAAGGGCGTTTTCTGATAGTTTCGATTCGTCCCACGAGACTTTACCGATAATTTGGTGGACAATCCCGCTGGCGTCAACTCGATATTCGGTTTTACCACTCTTGATTTCAGCCATAATCTTCTCGGGGTCGTTGGTAACGGTGCCTGATTTTGGATCGGGCATCTTACCTTGCGGACCTAATATTTTGGCGATTTTGGCCACTTTCGGCATCAGTTCGGGTGGTGCAATCGCAATGTCAAAGTTTATTTTTTTAGTTTTCGCGATTTCTTCAATTATTTTTTCGTCCAGGATAACCACCATTCGTTCTTTGCCGGAGCCGTGTGGTAAGTGAACGACACCGCGACTCGATTCGGTTGAACCCTTAGCTTTTTTCTTATTGAGGCGGAGGTGTATTTCCACCGAACCATCATATTTCGAGATCGATAGTTCTTTAATTAATTGGATAGCTTCCGAAAGTTGGTAGAGTTTACCCGGCTCAACTTTAACTTTTTTTGCCAAAAACCTCTTTGAGTGACGACTCTTCGCCGATCCGCCAGTAGCAGTTCGCTTCACAGCGGCGGCAACTTTCTCGCCCTTAGCCGCCAATCGACTGGCTTTAGCAGACTTTTTACGATCAAGTTTAGATTTTTCGCCTTCAGGTTCCGCTCTGTTTAACTCTCCGGCCGACTCGTTGCCAACATGGATAGCGGCAATTTCAGCTGGTAGAACTTGATCAAGATCGGCCGCTTCCTCGACAGAGGTTTCAACTTCGGCATTTTCATCGGTATTTTTAGCCGAAGCGTCAACACTCGCTTCCGATGAATGTTGGGGCATGATTTCGGCGAATGCTTCGGCCTGTTTTTCTTCCTCGACTGGTTGGTTAATTATTTTTGGTCGTGACATTTATGGTTTGATTTTGGAGTTGCTGATCTTTGAGTGATTGTACCAATAAATCAACGACTTGGTCAATTGCTTCTTGAACCAAATCTTCTTCGTCTGGATTAAATCTAGTTAAGACGTGCTTAGATAAATCAACATCTTTGCCGACACCAATTCGAACTCGCCAATAATTCGCTCCGAATCGATCATCGATTGACTTTATGCCGTTGTGCCCCGCAGAACTACCGGCGAACTTAATGTTGATCTTTCCTAACGGCAAGTCGGCATCGTCATGAACAATCCATAAATTCTTTTGATCGAATTTGTAAAAGTTGTTTATTGCCACCACCGCTTCCCCCGATAGGTTAACATATGTTATCGGCTTAAATAGCATATGCCCTGACCCTTTAGCGATAAGGGCTTTGAATGATGACTTATTTTCCCACTTTAGTCCTAGATTATTAGCTAACCGATCCAACACCATAAACCCGATATTGTGTCTGGTCTCGTCGTATTGTTCTTCGGGGTTACCGATTCCACCAATGGCTATCATCGTTTTTGTTTTGAGTCTCAAGTTTTGTGTTTTGAGTTAACTTTGCATTCCCGGA
>C687J35174_10012093_pt1 | contig 10571 bp, 13 predicted proteins | sample RifCSPhighO2_01_FD_35174 | JGI IMG/M metagenome (IMG submission 35174) | reverse complement strand
CGGTTGCAGGAGACTTATCGTTGGCTGGATGAATTTGTTATGAAAGTGACCTACACCATTGAACGGCAGGTGATGGTTCACATTCACGCTCATTTCAACCGCATTTTTCAGGAATGGTTCTCAATCTTGATTGATGATGAAAGTGTTTATGCAAGGCTTGATGAGGCATTCACTCCTGTTATTCACCAGAACGGCTACGAGATGTCCTTTGCAAACCTCAGCGGCGGGGAAAAGACCTCTGCCGCGCTGGCGTATAGATTAGCGCTGAACAAAGTCATCAACGACGTGATCAGCCAGATCAATACCAAAGACATTCTCATTCTGGACGAGCCGACAGACGGATTCAGTACTGAACAGCTTGACAAAGTCCGGGACGTCCTGGAGCGGCTGCAGTTAACACAGACCATCATTGTCTCCCACGAATCCAAGATTGAAAGTTTTGTGGAGAACGTAATCAGGATCGGGAAACATGGACATGGGAGCAGGATAATTTAGCCCGTCCTCGGTATGATCGGGAAGAGACCGGCTCCTGTTTGGGTAATATTTTGTGCAACGCTTCAACTCCCCTGTAAAAATCAGTCGAGTCAGCAGCGATAATGAGATCTGCGTGGTAGCTTTTATCCGGGCGGACTTCAGTGTCCCTCATGGTAACATCTAAGGCATAGGCATGAGCATTATGTAACACCGACTCGAATAATGAGCGCACATACTGTTCAAGCACAACTTCCTTAACCCTGGCCAGGTTTTGATTATTGTAGGGATATTTGGTTCTCTTTCTTCTCGAACCTAGAGAGGTCAATTGCCGGTTCTGGTTTAACAAGCCCATAAGGTAATCCGGCCCGGACAAATCTGAAAGCCGTAATAAGTCTGAAAGGTATCGGGCATCAGCTCCCTGTAGGGAATTGTTTTCCAGTACACCTTCTGCTACTTGTAACAGCATTCCGGGATTATAATCCGGAATTTGAAGTAGGAAATCGAGGTCAGCTATGTCTTTTTCTGTGTTACGAACCAAGGCTAACCCGGAATTAATCTGAGCCGCATCACCGACAGCTTTTTCAAGAACGGATTTGGCAGTTTTAATCTGTTTCCTAACCTCAACCCGCCTTTCCGGGCTAACAATTCCATTTGTTACTGCTACTACCACTCCAAACTTATGATAACGTATCTTGTCCAGAATTCGAGGATGCGAGATTTCAATGCCGCCGTTAACCATGCTACTGCTGGTGCAGTGAAGATTTATAAGTTTATGTAAGAATTAAAACAATTATTCTACAACAGCTTTCAAAGAATGGATGCCTATCTCAATCTGGGCGTCGGTCGGTTCCTTGGTGGTTATCCTTTGCATCCATAGCCCTGGAGCGATGAAGAAACGAACTATTATATTTTGAGCGTACTTGCTGCTGAGTTTAAGAATTTCATACCCTAAACCTGCTATGACTGGCAGCAAGGCTATCCGTCCCAGGAATTTAACCCACCAGGGCCCGGAAAGAAGTGTGAATACGAAGATGGAAAGCAGCAACACCACAAACAGGAAAGACGTTCCACATCGTGGATGGAATCTTGAAAAACGCCGGACATTTTCTACTGTCAGCTCTTTCTTGTTTTCATAACAGTAAATCGTTTTGTGTTCTGCTCCATGGTATTGGAATAAAGTCTTGACATCCTTCATCATGGAAATAAACAGTAGATAGCCTAGAAAGAGGGTAACCCGAAACAAGCCGTCTAAAACGTCGAAGAGGATTCCTTCCGGATGGATCCATCTGGCAGAGAAAAACGGCAGGGCCACAAAGATAGCTATGGCAAACAGGAATGAGGTAGCCACAGTTGTCACAATTTCTTTCTTGCTTAACTGCTCATCCTTCCCTAGATTTTCATTGCTGCTCCAGATCAAGGCGCGGATGCCGTCATACATAGTATAGCCTAACCCGACCACTCCCCTGATGAAAAAGACGTTAAAGAATTTTGGAAAGGTACTGCTTTGTTCCTTCTTGACTTTTATTTTCCCGCTAGGCAGGCGTACCGCTACTGCGTACTTTTCTCTATTGCGCATCATCACTCCTTCAATAACTGCCTGTCCACCCACGTCCATAAGTTATTTATGGGGGGAGTATTATTTAAATTTAACGAAGAAAAAAGAGAAAATTAGTCCAATTCAATCTCAAAGCTGTCAAATTCTTCCGCATACTCATCCCATTCTTCTTCAATGGTGTCAACGACAGCATCCGGAGGTCCTTCCCGGCAGAAAGCCAGCATCTTTCGTAAACGGGCTTCTTCTCCTTCAAAGACCGCTTCCAGCGATCCATCTTGATTATTCTTGATCCAGCCGGTGATCTGCATGGCATCAGCTTTCTTTTTGACCGCTTCACGAAACAAAACACCTTGTACCAGCCCTTCAATGATCAGGTGCAGACGTTCTTTCATGGCAATTCCTCCATTATGATTTGTTTTAGATCCTCAGTAGTTTGTATCCCTTTCACAAACCTGCCTTTGGGATAGACGACAGCAACACTCCCTTCAGGATTGCAGAATCCCAAACATTTTGCTTTAGTGCAATAAACACTGGTTGTTAAACCTTTCGCCCTGATCCACTGTTTAAGTTCCTTGACATGTTCTGCCGTGATGCGTGGACCGCAGCTAGGTGTAGCACTAGTAGGGAGACCCGTACGATCATTGATGCAGACAAATAAATGCACTTTCGGCTTGGGGAATTGGATGTCTTCCATGGTTATCCTTCTTTTTATGAAACCCTCGCCACCTGGCCAGTGAGCACTATACTATTCGCAAGACAAGCTATGCCTTCCCTTTCGATATTTAGAGATCGGGAAGGTGCGAACGAGAGGGTTTCATTAAAGCTGTTACCTCCGCAATCTGCCTATAACTTCAGATACCGGTCCGGAATTGCCCATAACATAAAAATGTACCGCAGGAACCTGATGATTGAACAGCTCTTCAGCCTGCTTCACTGCCCATTGTATCCCTATTTCTCGTACCTCTTTCTTGTCCTTTGCATCATATACTGGCTGCGATAAGGCAGGAGGGATTTCTACGTAAAATGTATTGGGGATAGACGCAAGCTGTTCTGATGCTGTAAGGATCTTCAATCCAGGGATGATGGGAACATCAATACCATAATTACGGCATTTTTTGACAAAATCAAAATAATGGCGATTGTCAAAGAACATTTGGGTAACGATATAATCAGCACCGGCCCGCACTTTCTCCCGAAGATAATGTAAGTCAGCATGCATGTTTCGCGCTTCATGATGCTTTTCAGGATACCCCGCCACGCCGATGCAAAACTGGGTTGGAACTGTTACGTCCAGGATATCTACACAAATGCCCTGATTCAGAGCTGCCACCTGCTGGACTAAATCAACAGCATACTCATTCCTACTTTGCCCAGGAGAAAGCTGGTGGGGCTCAACTGCATCCCCGCGAAGAGCCAGCACATTCTGGATGCCTGAGCCATTCAGATCGATCAGAAAATCTTCAGTCTCTTTCCTGGTAAAGCCGTGGCAGACTACATGGGGCACGGCATCAATATGGTATTTATGCTGAATGACGGTGCAGATGCCGCCAGTTCCAGGACGTTTCCGTCGGCCGTCAATCCGAGCGGCATGGCTGGTTACATCAATAAACGGAGGATGAAAAACTGCCAATTCTGCCACTGTTTGTTCCAGCCGCGCAAAATCACTTCCCCGTTGAGGTGGAACTATCTCAAAGCTGATCAGTGGCTCCCGCGCCTGTTGGAGATGTTCGATGACTTTCATGGCAAATCTTTTTAAGAAGAAACGATTTATTAAAAGTTATGGAAATAGAATTCGACCTTGCTAAATCCGTGGACGAGAATGCTGGGACCTATTTTAATCTAGCTAAGAAGGCAAAAAAGAAGCTGGAAGGGGCTAAACAAGCTTTAGAGGAGACCAGGAAGAAGCTGGAGCTGCTTCTAAAGCAGGAATCCAGATTCTTTGAAGAAGCGGCGCAAAAACAGGCCCAGAAGCAGAAAAAGAGGGAATGGTATGAAAAATTCCACTGGTTTATCTCCTCTGAAGGATTCCTCTGCATCGGCGGAAAGGATGCTACCTCCAATGAAATAGTTATCAAGAAACACGCTGAGAAAGGGGATTTGGTTCTCCATACAGACATGGCTGGCTCACCCTTTTTTGTGATCAAAAACGGACAAGAAGCCGGTGAGCAAACGATACAGGAAGCGGCTCAGGCCGTGGCGGTCCATTCCAGAGCCTGGAAACTGGGACATGGCACAGCTGATGTTTTTTACGTCAAACCAGAACAAGTCACGAAAGAAGCCAAGTCTGGAGAGCATTTAGTCAAGGGAAGTTTTATGATCTATGGAAAGACGCAGTACTTTCATCCTAATCTGGAATATGCCCTCGGCTTAGCGGGAGAAAATATCATTGGCGGTCCTGCAACAGCAGTAGAAAAGCAGACCAAGAATTTTGTCATCGTTATTCCCGGGAAGGAAAATAAAGGAGCCTTAGCCAAGAGAATAAAGCATAAACTGAAAGGCGGGGATCTAGATGAGATCATTACCTTTCTTCCGGCTGGCGGGGCGGAGATTAGGAAATTATAAAGAATGAATCCTTTAACTCTACGCAGGGATAACTATTTCTTTCTCAATTTGATTAAGCTGTTCCAAAAGTAAGGTTTCATACAATTCAATTAACTGCTTGACCGCTGCATTTTTCTGGTTTATTTTGTAAAGCGTGGCTCTTCCAATCTTTCTTGTTTTGATTACCATTCCTAGTTCTAAAAGTTTAGGAACTAACGTATTTAAAGTTCCCCAACTAACCCCAGCATTAAGTAAATCAGTCAGGGTGTAATCAAAATTCCTGCCTTCTATTAAGTATTGCAAGATCCTCATTCGTGGGGTATCTCCCACATAGTCCAAAAACACGGAAAAATCTTTTTCAGATTTTTTGTGTCCAAGAAAATTCAAAGAATTTTCTCCGGAAATGGATTTGTCTCCCATGCAATATCAAAAGTAAGCTCATATTTAAATCTTTTGTGGTTATACATCAATGTACAAATAAGTCAGGGAACCGTTATTAATGAGTGTATAACGGAATGGGATATGGAAGAAACAAATGTTTTGAAAAGATTAATTCTTCAGAAATTAATAAGGAGTAATATTTGGGGCGGGAAACATACACCACTTGATTTCGTAATTAAGGGAATCCCAGAAAATTATCGCAATACGCATAAAGGAAAGAAAGCAGTTGAGAAAGCTTTGAAAGAATTAACAAATGATGAATGGATGATTATATTGTCCAAAATAACAGGACGAGGTTCTGAAGATCATGTTTCTTTAAATCCAAGAAAAGTTAGTGAGATAAAACAATTTCTTGCAAGTTAGTTTTTTAAAGAGATTGTTATTTTAACGTCTAAATGCCCTCATCGTCTAGCGGATAGGACGCGAGCTTGCGGTCATCAACGACAAAAAGCTTGAAACCGGGGTTCGAGTCCTCGTGGGGGCATACTGTATTGGGGGTAATTCCCTGGTACATCTCTTTCATGCTATTATACCATTTGCTTCTACTCCGTTCGCTGACGCTCACTGCGAAGGGCTTAAACGCTCTAACATTAAATATTTGTGGATATAAGACTTCGTCCTTCTGTAATGAAAATAAAATTTTATAAATCCTAAGTTTATCTTCTAGAAGATAGTAGGGATATAATTACAACAATATAGTAAAGAAGATAGTAGGGATATAATTACAACAATATAGTAAAGAAGATAGTAGGGATATAATTACAACAGTATAGTAATAGTATAATGTTTATTCGATGAAAAAAGTAGAGACCCTGGCTTTGTCATAGCATATACCCAGTCGCCAACAAATGCTTTAGGCATGAAGAATTCCCCTCCTCCCCTATAAAGGTAGGGAGTTCATTCATCAAGTGGCTTAGGGAAGCCCAAAGTTGCCTGCAAAACAAATGTAGGACACCCCTAATATGCTCAAAAACCCAGAGCCAAGCGTAGTAGTCACTCGGATTTTATAAAATCTTGTTGCAATTCCTTGGTTACAAAAATTCTGTCGAAGAATCTTTTTCTCTGCGTGACCAAACCCTCTTCCCAATGCCTGACACCGCAGGCAGCACGAGATTCGACTGCTCCCCTGCGGGTCGCCGTTCTTGTTTGGGAAGGTGTTTGATTGATAATTATCTTTTTTCCTCACATACCTTTCTTGATTCTTTAGTATCTTCATAAATACAAAAATAAAGTGGATAGATTTTTGGCTCTTCCATACACCAATTACAATCTATGGTCAGATTAAATTCTTGCCATCCCAAAGGAATTTCACTAACTTCATGGTCGCAATCTTCGTTCACAACAGATTTCTGAATTTCAGTACCATTTTTTAGAATGTGTTTTTCAAAGTCCTTTTCGCATTTTTCGTACCATATATCAAACACCGCATATTCTGGTTCTTCGTTAGAGACATCTTTAAGAAATGCTCGGGCTTCATTAGTGAAAGAACTCTCCAGTATTGCATTAATTACCCCGCTATTCTTTTGACCAATATTGCTTAATATGAATCTAATTTTATATTTGTCAAAATCCTGATTCCCATCTTCGTATTCTTTTATATTAGCAATCTGCCAAACTGCTATCTCTTTATCTTTAGGAAAATCTAGTTTAACTTCTATCTCTGGAGTTACGGGACTAATCGCTCCAATTTGTTTACTAAAAAATTCTTCTTGTTTTTTACTTAGACTTTCATCCTTCCAAGCAATTTGACCCTGTGAATACCCACTAAAAATTATTCCTCCGATCAGCAATACAAAAGCGAAGATGTAAATTATAACAGTCCTTGTTCCTTTGAGTTTAACATTTAACCCCTCAAATTGGTGATATATAAATAAAAATATGTAGACCAAGATTAACAAGAGTAAACCGAGAATTATATTAGAAAATAGAGTAATTTCTAAACGACTTTCAATAAATCTTAAAATGAGGTCAAAACCCATTACAAAAGCTATTAAAAAAGAAACCCAAAAAGTATTATTCAATGCACTTTGTTGGTTTTCTATAATTTCAGTTTGTTTAGTCATGGTCTGTTGGGTTACTTCATTAGACCACTGTTGTTTTAATCTATCGTAAATTGAATGTCCTAATTCACCAAGACCAACAACATATTTACTATTATCCTCATAATCGTTTAGGTCCATGTCTAAATTATCTTCATAGTCTCCTCGGTTTCTTGCTTCGGCAATTTTTTGGTTATGCTCTTCTCCTTCTTTTGTAAGAACTAATTTTTCTTTGCCTATTAGAAATATTTTCCCCCGTTCTCTTCCGTCAATAAAATTCTTGCCTTTGATATGAAATATGTTATACCGTTTAGTGTATTTATTCTGGATGTAATCAATTATTTCTTGATCTAAATAGGTATATTTATAACTTCCAGAAGATAAAACTGTATCCATTATCTTCAGTAATAGCTTATCCTTCGCATTCATAATAAATATAAAATAGAACCAAGTTTTTAATACTTTTCTTTCTATCAAATCAACTTCTTAACTTCCACTTGATCAAGATACTCTTCTTCAGCGATTCTACCTGAGAAATAATCATCTAAAGTTTTCTTAGTGGTGACAAATGAGTAAGATGTCTCCATTTCATAATCAACAATAGCTACTTGATAATAATCGGCTACACCATTCTCATACATCACTTTATACGCATCTAAAACTTCTTTGTCGTAATTGCCTTTTGTATCCATAGCTACCGACAACACATAGAAACCGTTTTGATTTTTAATGAGGTCAACACCAGCTACATCATAATTTATATCTTGTAATGTCGAGTTTATTATTTCTTCATTAGCATAGTAATTTAGTTTTTTAGTTAGTCCCCGTTGACCGCATCCACTAATTAGAACTATTCCTACCAAAATAAATGCTAAAATAATTTTCTTCATCTTCACTTACAAAAGAAGAATCCTTACTTAAATCTTATGGGTCAAGCAACGGCTAATCGCAGATCATGAAAGGTTATGCGAATCTTGACCAAGAATTTATAAATTCTGAAGAATTATTGATAGCGATTAAATGGAGATTCTCTAGCTAAATCCGGAGGCTGGTATGATGGAAGATAAAGGAACAATTGACAAGGGTTTTCTTAGATACATGGAAGAATTTTATGAAGGAGTTATGGCTCTTAGAAGAAAACCCTACAATTTTTATGGGCATGCAGACGAAAATGAAAAAAAATTACACGGATTATATCTTCAATATAAACTATTCAAATGGACTAAATGGCTTGTTTTTGGAACTTGGGCTTTGGTAATAGCTACAATTCTCTTGATGTTCTTTAAATAAATTCTGTCCAGAAAGTTAACAACTTGTCCGAATAATTGTATTTATTGTTGATTTATAAGACAGAGCTATGTTGACCAGTAAAGTTATAAAGCTGCAGGATATTTTTCCTACATGGTTAAAAAAAGTTCCAATAAGAAACTTTCTGTTACTGAAGATATTTTATTAATTGAATATCAAAAAGCACAGGATTCTGCTGAACATCACGATAATCTAATTTGGATTTTTTTCGGTCTATTCGTTGGTGGTTTAGGTGGCGTGATAAAGTTTGCTTTCTCGCATAGGGAATTACAACCTTATATCTCTATCTTTGGAATATTCCTTGTCTTAGCTGGTGCTTCATTCATTAGAGGGTTTAGATTTTACAAAAATAAAAAATACGAAAGATGTAGGGATATAGAAGACCATTTTTTTAAAAAATATAACGGCGAAATATTAAGTCCAATGCAACATTCTTTTGTGCATGAGGAAAAAGAAAAGCATTGTAAATTGTTCTTAGGGGGGATAGAGATAATCTGTGCAGTTTTGTTGATCGTTCTCTTAATTTTCCTGGTCTTGTTGGTTGAGCACCAAACATTTTTTCAGTGGTCTATGATCCATTTAATAATTAGGCATAGCGGAAGAATAGCAATATTATTAGGAATACTTGCTTTTATTATTTACTTTAAATCAGGGAAGATTAGAAAATTCTTTGAAAGGTATTTGTATAATCGGATTGTAGTTGGAGCTTTAATATTGTCTTTAATGGCAACTTTTAGTTTTTACATCATTGTTAGAAGGTTAGATGGAGAATTTTCAAACGATGAACTAGCAGTTGTATTTTCGATGATGGCAATAGTAACTGGTTTGCTAACGTTATTTGTTAGGAAAAATTAGCTTTAACTTTTTTAGAAGTTTCTGGTATTGCTCACTAAAATAATTTTGCTTCTTTTTAATATACTTCCAAATAGATTTGAATGTTTTTCCAATTTTTTTAGATTCAATTATTATCAAAAGGAAAGTTAAAATTGCTATTACAATAGTTAAACCGGCCATTACCCATGTTAAATGTTTAATAACACTTGAATCTTCAATAAGAGTTTTTTCTCCTTTAGGTTTGACTTTAAACACAGAATTTGTATATATCTCACCATTACGAAAAAGAATTCCAACTTCTTTTCCTGCATCTTCAACCAACAAATTATCATTGTATCCCCTATCCAAGAAAGCTTTAATTTCCCAAACTCCTGTCCAAAATAATTGTTGTACACCTCTCTCAGTTTTAGTCCCTATCTTTTCGTTATTTTTATATGCTATGTATGAGTTTGGGAAACTATCTTTACTTTCATTCAAAATCAAGCTGTACGTTTCATTTTCCTTAAGAGGGGGCATATCTATTGACCTTATTCCAAAAGGATAATTTCGTTGTATTTCAGGATTAATGACTATGAAATTTATTTTCCATCCGTCTTCATAACAGCCACCTAAAACATTTTTTATATAGATATAGTCTAAACGTAAATAATCATCTTCCTTAAGGTCTAATAAATCTTGAGAACTACTTTCTTCTTCCAAATCTTCATAACTTAGAGAAGTAAACTTCATATAAATATCATAATCAGGGTAACATGGTTCTAAAGGTATATTTCTCTTTTCTGATTCATCGCCAACTTTAAATTGGTCATCACCACAGAATTCTCTTTCTTTATCAAGACAGATCTTTGGGCGGATTCTATCTCCCAAAGTGTAACCTTGTATTAGATTAGCTAAATCATAAACGCAACCACACTTATCACCTGAACAATCCATTTCCCGAGTTTCTCCAGTTCTTTCATTTGTTATTGTTCCAGATACTTCCCTGCAATCTTTCCCGTGAGTTGATGAGAAAGAATCAAATGTAGTTACTTCATAAAAAACAATGTTTGGAGTCGAAGGATTATTAGCAAATACGCTTGTAGAAAATAATAGTAATATGAACAAAGAGAACCATAGTTTGTTTTTCCCCATAGAGCTATTCAGTATATCTTAGTCTTTATAAATTTTAATTTTTTAGAACATAAAATCAAGAAATTCTCTCAACCTCTCCCCTAATCCCCCCATCCAATTTAATCAACTTTACCCTCTCCTCAGCCAATACTTTTATAAAACTCCCAATTCTCCTAAACCCATGAAAAAAGAGGAGAATGTACTCTCAAAGATTCTTCGGATAGTTCCAGAAGCCAAACACGGCCTTACTGTAAGCCTGGGCATCGGGC
>C687J35174_10012091_pt1 | contig 10572 bp, 10 predicted proteins | sample RifCSPhighO2_01_FD_35174 | JGI IMG/M metagenome (IMG submission 35174) | reverse complement strand
GACTTCAACACCGGCGACAACGCCGGCAGCGGCTATTTCCAGGTGAACCAGCGCGCAGGCCGGCGGTGGAGCGCGGCGGCCGGCTTCCTGAAGCCTGCCCTTCGGCGTCCGAACCTGCGGTTGGAGACCGCTGCCCATGTCGAGAAGGTCCTGATCGAGGGCGGTCGGGCGGTCGGCGTGCGCTGGCGGCGGGGCGGCGAGACGTTCGAGACCCGGGCGCGCGACGGGGTCGTGCTGGCGGGCGGCGCGGTCGGAACCCCGCACCTGCTGGAACTGTCGGGCATCGGCGATGGCTCACGGCTGGCCGGCCTGGGGATCGAAACCCTCCGCCATCTGCCCGGCGTCGGCGAGAACCTCCAGGACCACCTGCAAATCCGGCCGATCTTCGAGGTGTCGGGCGTGCCCACCATGAACGCGCTCTACAGGTCCTGGTGGCGGCGGCCGCTCATGGCGCTGGAGTACGCGGCCTTCCGCAAGGGGCCGATGTCCATGGCGCCGTCCCAGATGGGCGCCTTCGCCCGGTCCTCGCCGGAGCACGCGACGCCGAACCTGCAGTTCCACGTCCAGCCGCTGTCGCTGGAGAAGTTCGGCGATCCGCTGCACGCCTTCCCGGCCATCACCATCAGCGTCTGCAACTTGCGGCCCACCAGCCGGGGCGGCATCCATGCCCGCAATCCCGACCCGGCGGCAGCCCCGGCGATCCAGCCCAACTACCTCGCCACGCTCGAGGACCAACGCGTCGCGGTGGAATCGCTGCGGCTCGTGCGGACGATCGCCGGCCAGCAGCCGCTGCGGCGCTATGGGGCCCGGGAGCGGGGACAGAGTTCGGCGGCCACAAGCGACGAAGAGATCCTGGCGGCGGCGCGGCAGCTCGGCACGACGATCTTCCATCCGGCGGGAACCGCGAGGATGGGCTTGGCCACCGACCCGCTCGCGGTCGTCGACGCCCGCCTGAAAGCGCACGGGATTGGGGGGCTGCGGATTGCCGATGCTTCCGTGATGCCCGCGATCACCTCCGGAAACACCAACTCGCCAACGATGATGATCGCGGAGAAGGGGGCCAGGATGATCGTCGAGGACGGCGCCGTATAAGCCGCCCGCGGCTACCGTAGAATCCCGTAGGTGACCGCCCGGGATTTCGGCGACCGGCGTTTGGCGTCACGATCCCGGTCCCTCGCCTGAACGGCGTTCACCCAGCCAGGAAAGCCGATCGCGACGCCATGGCGCCCCCGGCTGTGCATGTCATCGACGACGATGAGGCGGTGCGCGACTCGCTCGCCATCATGCTGGAGACGCGCGGCTTCGACGTCACCACCTACGCCACGGCGCAGGCGTTCCTGTCCCAGGCCGAGCGCGGCTTGGCGGGATGCGTGATCACCGACATCCAGATGCCCGAGATGAACGGGCTGCAGCTGCTGCGGGCGTTCAACGCCCGGAACATGCATATCCCCGTGCTGGTGGTCACCGCCCGCGCCAGCCGCACCCTGGCCCAGGAGGCCCTGGCCCAAGGGGCCCGGGCGGTGATCGAGAAGCCGTTTGCGCCGGAGTTCCTGGTCGAGGCGGTGCAGGCGGCCCTGGACGCCGCGGCCTAGCGACCCGCGCTCGCCTCGATCGCCATCCGGACCAGGTCGGACAGGCTGTCGGCGCCCATCTTCATCATCAGGTTGGCGCGGTAGGCCTCGACGGTGCGGGGGCTGATGCCGAGCTCGCGGGCGATCTCCTTGTTCGACAGGCCCCGGACGACGCCGTCCAAGACCTCGCGCTCGCGCGCCGACAGCGCCGCCAGCCGCTCCGCCGCTTCATTGCGGCGGCTGTCCAAGTCGCTGCGAACTTCGAGCTGGGTCAGCGCCTGACGCACGGCCGCCACGATGGTTTCGGCCGAATACGGCTTTTCAATCAGGTCCAACGCCCCGTTCTTGAGCGCCTCCACCGCCGTCGGCACGTCCGCCTCCCCGGTCAGCACGATCACCGGGAACTGCGGCAGGCGGTCGCTCAGCCGCCGGAGCAGTTCGAGACCGCTGATCTCGGGCATGCACACATCGGTGACGACGCAGCCGCTGACCGCCGTCTCGATGCCGTCGAGGAAGGCGGCGGCCGACGCATAAGCGCTGACCGCAAACCCCGACGCATCCAGCAAGGTGGCGAGCGAGTCCCGCACCGCATCGTCGTCGTCGATGATGTGGACCGTCCCCCCCAGCGTCATGTCAGGCCTCCCGCCCCGCACGCTTCAACGTGAAATGGAAGGTCGCGCCACCGTCGGCATTGCCTTCGACCCACATCCGTCCCCCGTGACTTTCGACGATGTTCCGCGAGATCGACAAGCCCACGCCCATACCGTCCGGCTTGCCGGTCACGAACGGTTGGAACAGGCGGTCGGCCACCTCGGGTGAAATGCCGGGGCCCGTGTCGGCGACGCTGAGCTGGACGAGGCCCGGCTCCGCGGCGCGAGCGGCGATCTTCAGTTCCCGCCGGGTGCGTTCGGCCATCGCCTCCACGGCGTTGCGCACCAGGTTCAGGATCACCTGCTGGACCTGAAGCCGGTCCGCCAGCACGCGATCGGCGGCCCGGTCGAACTCGTAGCGGATGACCACGCTGTCGCGGGCGATCCCAGCCCGCGCGACCTCGACGGCCTCCTGCACCAGGTCGGGGACCGATTCTTCCACGGCGACGATCTCGCCGCGGTCCAGGCTGGCCCGCGCCCGCGCCACGATCCGCCCCGCCCGGACGGCCTGGTCGCCCGCCTTGCGGACCAACTCGCTCACGCGCGGCGCCGGCACATCCTCGCGGCCCAGCAGTTGCTCGGCGGCATTGAGGTAGTTGGCGATCGCGGTCAGCGGCTGGTTCAGCTCGTGGGCGAGGGAGCCGGCCATCTCACCCATGGCGTTCAGCCGCGAGACCCGCACCATCTGCCGCTGCAGTTCCGCCATGCGCTGCGCCTGGGCCTGCGCGCGCCTCAGCCCCCGCTGGCGGGCGCCGCCTGCGATGGCGAACACGAGCGCGAAGGCCCCGTAGACGATGATGGCGCCGGGGCCCATGGGGCGTGCCTCCGCGGTCTCCAGGACCCACTGCCCCACCAGGAAGCCGACGCCCGCGACGAAGATCGTCGGCCAGAAGCCGCCGATGAAGGCCGCCAGCATCATGCCGGGCCAGGCGAGGAGGAAAGGTGCGTTGGGGCCGAAGGCCGTCTGGAGGGAAATCCGAGTGAGCGCGATCAGGCTGCCGAGACCCGCGGCAAGTGCGAACGTCCGTATTCGCGTCCACCCGAAGACGGACGAGATCGCCGTCGAAACTCGCACCGGCGTGCGTCCCCCATCAACTCCAGCCGGACAACCTTACCTTTCCAGAGACGACTGACAATCCAAGATTGATCCAACATTCACTTCCCGCGGGGCGGGCAGAGAACCTCAGTAGACGACCACGGTTCGAATACTTTCGCCCGCATGCATGAGATCGAAGGCCTCGTTGATCCGATCCAGCGGCAGCTTGTGGGTGATCATGGGATCGATCTCGATCTTCCCGTCCATGTACCAGTCGACGATCTTCGGCGTATCGGTTCGCCCGCGGGCGCCCCCGAACGCCGTGCCCTTCCACACCCGACCGGTGACCAGCTGGAACGGCCGCGTGGCGATCTCCTTGCCGGCCTCGGCGACGCCGATGATCACGCTTTCGCCCCAGCCGCGGTGGCAGGCCTCCAGCGCCTGGCGCATGACCGTCGTATTGCCCGTAGCGTCGAAGGTGTAGTCCGCGCCGCCGTCGGTGAGCGCGACCAGGTGCGCCACGAGATCGCCCTCGACGTCCTTCGGATTGACGAAATGGGTCATGCCGAAGCGGCGGCCCCATTCCTCGCGCGCGGGGTTGAGGTCGACGCCCACGATCATGCCGGCGCCCACCAGCCGAAGCCCCTGAATCACGTTGAGGCCGATGCCCCCCAGGCCGAACACGATGCAGTTGGCGCCGGCTTCCACGTCCGCGGTGTTGACCACCGCCCCCACCCCGGTCGTGACGCCGCAGCCCACGTAGCAGGCGGTCTCGAACGGCGCGTCCTTGCGGATCTTGGCCACCGCGATCTCGGGCAGGACCGTGTAGTTCGAGAAGGTCGAGCAGCCCATGTAGTGGAAGACCGTTTGGCCCTTGTACGAAAACCGGCTGGTCCCGTCGGGCATCAGCCCCTTGCCCTGGGTCGCGCGGATCGCCGTGCAGAGGTTGGTCTTGCGCGAAAGGCAGCTTTTGCACTGCCGGCATTCGGGCGTGTAGAGCGGGATCACGTGATCGCCGACGGCCACCGAGGTCACCCCGGGGCCCACCTCGACCACGACACCGGCGCCCTCATGGCCCAGGATCGATGGGAAGATGCCCTCGGAATCCAGTCCGTCGAGGGTGTAGGCGTCGGTGTGGCAGACGCCGGTGGCCTTGATCTCCACCAGCNCCTCGCCGGCCCGCGGACCTTCCAGGTCCAGTTCCACGATCTCCAGCGGCTTCTTGGCCTCGAAGGCGACGGCGGCCCGGGTCTTCATCGCTTTTCCCTCGACTCGTTAAGCGGCCGGCAGCATCCCGGAAGCCCGGCAGGAAGGGAAGCGATTGCGCGTACTGCCGCGTCTCAGGCGTGGATGCGCACCGGCAGCGTCTCGTAACCCTTCACGAAGCTCGAGCGCACGCGCTTGGGCTCGCCGACGACCTCGATGTGGCGGAAGCGCTTGAGGATCTCTTCCCAGACGATCTTGAGCTGCAGCTCGGCCAGGCGGTTGCCGACGCAGCGATGGATGCCGAAGCCGAACGACAGGTGCTGGCGCGGGCGTTCCCGGTCGATGATGAAGGCCTCCGGATTCTCGATGGCCGTCTCGTCGCGATTGCCGCTGACGTACCACATGATCACCTTGTCGCCCTTGCGGATCGGCTGCCCGGCGATCTCGGTGTCCTGCAGCGCCGTGCGGCGCATGTGCGCGAGCGGGGTCTGGTAGCGGATGATCTCGGGCACCATGCTGGCGATCAGCTCGGGATTGGCGCGCAGCTTGTCGTATTCTTCGGGGAACTGGTTCAGGGCAAAGAGACCGCCGCTGATCGAGTTCCGGGTGGTGTCGTTGCCGCCGACGATCAGCAGGATGATGTTCCCCAGGTACTCGTCCGGGGTCATGTTCCGCGTCGCCTCGCCGTGGGCCATCATCGACACCAGGTCGCCCCTGGGCGGCGCGTTCACCCGCTCGTTCCAGAGGCGGGTGAAGTAGGCCAGGCAGTCCATCAGCTCGGCCTGGCGCTGGTCCTCGGTCTCGACGATCCCGCCCGGCACGGGCAAGGCCGTGGCCACGTCGGACCAGCGCGTCAGCTTGCGCCGCTCCTCGAATGGGAAGTCGAACAGCGTCGCCAACATCTGAGTGGTCAGCTCGATCGAGACGCGGTCAACCCAGTCGAATGTCTCGCCCACCGGCAATTCGTCCAGGATCTTCGCCGCCCGCTCGCGAATGATCGGCTCCATCAGCGCCAGGTTCTGCGGCGCCACGATGGGGCTCACGGTCTTGCGCTGCACGTCGTGGCGCGGCGGATCCATGGCGATGAAGCTGGGCCGGCGCAGGTCGGGCCGGGCATCGCGGATGGTGATGCCCCCCAGCGCCGCCTCCGACGAGAAGACCGCGTGGTTGGTGTCCACGGCCATGATGTCCTGGTAGCGCGTCACCGACCAGTAGGGCCCGAACTCGCTGTCCTTGCACCAGTGCACCGGCTGTTCCCGCCGCAGCCGCTCGAAGTAGGGCCAGAAGGCGTCGTGCAGGAAGAGGTCCGGATCGCCCGGATTGAGATCCTCGAGCGGCGTGGAATACGCCAGGTCACGCAGGTTGGCCGCGCCGTCCGCCATGATGGTTCCTCCTCCGGGGCCTCGCGTCTTTGCGCAGATCCTCCGTCCGGCCGAAGCATGACTCCAATCGCGCCCGAACGCCAAACGTCATAGGCTCGGCCATCGGAAGGGCCCACGATGCTGAAAGTCCTGCTGGCCGGCCTGGCGCTCCTGGCGACCGCCGCCGCCCCGGCTCGCGCGGTCCAAGTCTGCGCCTGGATCGACGAGACCGTCGGCGAGGACGACTATCACGAGCTGGCCCTCTGGCTGGAAGCCGACGGCGACGCCGATTTCTTCTACCGGATCAAGGGCGAGGGCCTGAGCGGCGAGGGCATGAAGGCCCACTCGCCCAGCAGCGGCACCTACGTCCTGCATGCCCGGGAGCCGGGAAGGCCGTGGAACTTCGGCGCGACCCTTACGCCGCCGGGCGCCATCGACGTGGTGATCGCACTGCGCGCCATGCCCAAGGACATCTTCTCGGACGAGGAGACCCCGCTGCTCGCCGCCTTCACGTTCAAGCGCAATGTCCCCGCGGGCGAGACCGCGCCGCCGAAGGATCTGTCGGCCCGGCAGTGCGCGACGTTGAAAGCCCCGTAGGACTGGCCCTGACGCTAGGGCGCCGCGCTACAGTCACCGCATGCACGCGCTGCGCACCCGGATCGAGGGCCACCTGGCGGGGTTCGAGCGGATCGCCATCGAAGCCGAGGGCCGCCGTCGCGCGGCCGTGGCGATCGTGTTGTCTCCGACGCCGGCCGGACCAGCCTTTCTGCTGACCCGACGCGCGCTCCACATGCGCCGCGGGGCCGGCAACTATGCCCTGCCAGGCGGCAACGTCGACCCGGGCGAGGACGCCGTCGACACGGCCCGGCGCGAGACGGACGAGGAGCTCGGCGTCAAACTGTCCCGCGAGGCGGCCCTGGGCCTGCTGGACGACTTCGTCACCTTGGGCGGCCACGTGGTGACGCCTGTCGTCTTCTGGACGCCTGAGCCCGTCAGCATCGTCCCCAATCCTGAGGAGGTGCACGCCGCCTGGCATATCCCCCTCGCCGACCTGGACCATCCCCGGGCGCCGCGCCGGGTGCGCAATCCCGCGGGCGGGCCGGCGATCCTGCGCATGTTCGCCCAGGGCTCTTGGGTGAACCCGCCGACCGCGGCCTGGCTCTACCAGTTCCGCGAGGTCTGCCTCCACGGTCGTCCCTGCCGCACCGACGGCATCGGCCAGCCCAGCTGGACGGCCAGATAGCTCGGCCGGCGCTGGTCATCGCCTGCACCATCCCGCCCCGGAACCTCCATTGGCGTTAGGCCCGATTCGGGCGCGACACTCCCCGACATGGCCCACCCCTACGTCGAGCTGCTGCGGGACCGGCGGATCCGCGTCCTGTGGGTCGGCCTGGCGTTGTCGGCCATCGGCGGGCAGCTCTACGGGGTCGGCGCCCTCTGGCTCGCGGCGGAGATGGCGGGGCCGAACGCCTCGCTGATGGTGACGGCGCAGTCGGCGGCCATCCTGGCGGTCAGCATCCTGGGCGGACCGGTGGTGGAGGCATTGCCCCGGCGCGGGTTCCTGGTCGGCGTCGACCTGCTTTCGGCCGCCGCTTGCCTGGTCGTCGTGGCCGCCGCAGCGACGTCAGGCCTGGGCTTTCCCCTGCTGGTCGCCGTGAGCGTGGTGCTGGGGGCGATGGGGGCGACCCACCGACCCGTCTTCCTGTCGAGCCTGCCCGCGCTCGCCCCGGCCAGCAGCCTGCGCGCCGCAAACGGCCTGTTCGACGGTACGGTCCGCGCCGCGCAGGCCAGCGGGCCGTTCCTGGCGGCGGCGATCTTGGCCGTGCTGCCGGCCATCCACCTGCTGACCGTCAACGCGGCGAGCTTCCTGGCCTCGGCGGGCGCCGTCGCTGCCGTGGGGCGGGGGCTGGATCGGCCGCGCGCCGTGGCGGCCGACGCCGCGCCGGCCAGCTTCTTCCGGCGCCTGGCGCGGGGCGTACACGCGGCGAACGCCTGTCCCGGCGTCTGGAGCGCGCTCGTCACGACGGCGGTGCGGGGCGGATCGTACGCGCTCGGCTTTACGGTCGCGGTGCCGCTGATCTTCTCTGGCCGCGATGGCGCCAGCGGGCTGGCGGGCGTGGCCGTCGTGTTCGGCGCGGCCGCAGCCTCCGAGCTTCTGGCCGGCCCGTTCGTGGTCCTGACCCAGCCCCAGCGGCCGCTCAGGCGCCAGTTCGAGGGCTATGTGGCGATCGGGCTGACCCAGGCCTTGGTCGGAGCAGCGGCCATGCTTTCGGGGCCGGCTCGCCTTCCCGCCATGGCGACGGCCGCGCTGGCGATGGGCGTCGGCCACTCCATCGCCGGCCTGCAGATGCTGAACTTCTTCAGCAGCCGCCTCGACGCCGACGACTACGCGGCCGTGCTGAGGCTGCGGCTGGTGCTGGTGATCTCGGCGATGATGGCGTCCACGGCGGCGGGGCCCTTCGTGCTGGCGGCGCTGGGTCCAGCGGTGACGGCCGTGGTCTGTGGGCTGATCGCCGCCGCCACGGCCCTGACCGGTCTGTTTGGGCGGCCCGCCCGGACGCTGGGTCCGGACTTCCGCCCGCTGGGCGCGGGGGACTAGCAGGCGGGCTGCGAAGCTGGCTTCATGCCAGCCCGACCCGGAGCCGCCCATGGCCTACGACCGCGACAATCGCCCGGACCTTTCGGCCTACTGGATGCCGTTCACCGCGAACCGCCAGTTCAAGGCCGCCCCGCGCCTACTCGTCTCCGCGAACGGGATGCACTACCGCGCCGACGACGGCCGCGAAGTCCTGGATGGCACGTCGGGCCTGTGGTGCGTGAACGCCGGTCACGCCCGGCCCGAGATCGCGGCGGCCGTCAACCAGCAGCTGATGACCCTGGACTACGCTCCGTCGTTCCAGATGGGCCACCCCATCGCCTTCGACTTCGCCACCGCCCTGACCAAGGTGGCGCCCGAGGGCCTGGACCGGGTGTTCTTCACCAACTCCGGGTCGGAGTCGGTCGACACCGCACTGAAGATCGCCATCGCCTATCACCGGGCCCGCGGCCAGGGGCAGAGGACAAAGATCGTTGGCCGCGAGAAGGGCTATCACGGGGTCGGCTTCGGCGGCATTTCCGCCGGGGGGCTCGTCAACAACCGCCGCCTCTACCCGCTACTCCCGTCCGACCATCTGCGGCACACCCTCGATGTGGGCCGCAACGCCTTCTCGCGCGGCGCGCCGCCCCACGGCGCCGAACTGGCCGACGACCTCGAGGGGCTGATCGCCTTGCATGGCGCCGAGACCCTGGCCGCCGTCATCGTCGAGCCGGTGGCCGGGTCGGCCGGCGTGATACCGCCGCCGGTGGGTTACCTGGAGCGGCTGCGGGCCATCTGCGACGCCCACGGCATCCTGCTGATCTTCGACGAGGTGATCACCGGCTTCGGTCGCCTGGGCCAGCCGTTCGCCGCCCAGTACTTTGGCGTGACGCCCGATCTGATGACCACGGCCAAGGGCATCACCAATGGCGTCCTGCCGATGGGCGCGGTCTTCGCGCGGCGCGAGGTGCACGATGCGGTGGTGGAGGGGTCCGAGACGGCCATGGAGTTCTTCCATGGCTACACCTACTCCGGACACCCGGTGGCCTGCGCCGCGGGCCTGGCCACGCTCGAAATCTACCGCCACGAAGGCTTGTTCACGCGGGCCGGCGCGCTGGCCGAGGCCTGGGCCGATGCGCTGCATGGCCTGAAAGATCTGCCGCTGGTGACCGACATCCGCAACCTGGGCCTCATGGCAGGCATCGACCTGGCGCCGAAGGGGGGCGAGCGCGGCTATGCAGCGATGGTGGCGGCGTTCGAGGCGGGCATCCTGATCCGCTGCACCGGCGACACCCTGGCCATGTCGCCGCCGCTGATCGTCAGCGAGGCGCAGATCGATCAGCTAGTCTCGACGCTGCGCGCGGTCATCTCGACGCTCGACTGACCGCCTTGGCGATGGCCGCGATCAGCGGCGAGTTCGGTAGGTCGCGCCCGTCCAGGCTGGCCACGGGCCGGACGCCCATCAGGCTGTTGGTGAGGAACATCGGAGTCCACCCGATGCGGCCGGGGTTGGCGTAGACCTCCTGCAGCGGGACGCCCAGGCCATGGCAGGCGGCGATGACCTGGCGCCGCATGATCCCATCCAGGACGCCGCAGGCGAGGTCCGGCGTGAACACCTCGTCGTGCCGCACCCAGAACACGTTGGCCGCCGCCGCGCAGGCCACTTCGCCCGCGGTGTTCAGCATCAGCGCCTCGTCGGCGCCGGCCTCGCGCGCCTCGGCACGGGCGATGACGTTGTCGAGGTACGAGAGCGTCTTCAGCCGCGAGGCCGGCGAGCGGTCATTGCGCCGCACCTGGGCGGTGATCAGCCGGGCGGGGCCGGGCGCGGCGCCCAGCGCCGCGGCCCTGGCGGTCAGGCGCGGGCTGGGCTCTGCCGGCGGATCCAGGCCGCGGTCGCCGGAGCCGGCGCTCCAGTTCAGACGCACGGCCGCGCGGATCGGGCTGCCCGCGGCGTCCAAGGCGACCAGGGCAGCCTTGCGAAGCTGTTCACGGTCCGGCGTCGGCAGGCGTAGCGCCCGACAGCCGCGCTCCAGACGCTCCACGTGATCGTCCCAGTGCGCCAGCGTCTCGTCCGCCCACAGCACCGTCTCGAACAGGCCGTGGCCGAGGGTGAAACCGCGGTCGTCGATCGGGATCTCGGTCATGGCGCGTCCATCAGGGCCTTGAGGATGGC
>C687J35174_10012087_pt1 | contig 10574 bp, 14 predicted proteins | sample RifCSPhighO2_01_FD_35174 | JGI IMG/M metagenome (IMG submission 35174) | reverse complement strand
GCTTCCCTGCTGCTTTTCGTTTTTTCTCATCCTCTAGCCACTCGGCATGCTCGCGGTCTGCCATGCTGGAAATTATACCATTTTTGGCTATACTGCCTGCCGAGAGCGCATATGCGTTCGATATTCCCCGGTAGCGCAGCGGTAGCGCAGCTCGCTGTTAACGAGTTGGTCGTAGGTTCGAATCCTACCCGGGGAGCCATGGAGTATCTGAACAGTGATGAGAAACTGACTGATTTTCCAAAGAAATATAATAAGCATGTCAGAGCGACGCGTGCTTTGACTTATTTTGTATTCATTCTTTCCGCTCTTATAATAATCTTGTTTCTTAAGACATTTGGAGATACGAAATTCTCAGATATTTTCGATTCTTTAGGTCTGCGAGAAATAATCATTGGGGTCGTAATCGTGGGCATAGGACATCTTTTCGTTAGAAAGATTATCGATCCTCTCTTTCTGTAAGCCGGCTATTTCCTCGTCGGACATCTTATCGCTATTCGGTATCAGCGCCCTGCATTCTTCTATCGAGAGCATCTTACGAAAGAAAATCTGAGACCAATGTCCAAAGTATCAGAAGGGCAAGTGGCGCAATGACCCACGCAAGAGACCACAGCGCCATTTTCATTACTATCCGGGTATTGTTTTTCTCAACCGCCTTTCTCTCTTGTTTATATGCTTCTGTTCCGAAAAGATCCATCGCCTTCTGATAGCGGTCGTCAATCCGAATCTTTGGATTTTTGTCTTGCAAAGCACGTAAAAAGGAAACAATCGCATCCTCACCCCATATGCCTATGACAATCTCAACCACTCCATTGTCTGTTGAGACGTAAAAATGGCGTGCCATCCTTGGGCCAAAACCAATAGCAATCGCTGTTATTTGGTTTATCGCTAAACGCTTACTGCGAAAGTATGATTTATGGAAACTCAGTTCACTATCGCTCAGCGTAACGGTCTGATTTCTTATCGTGCTCAACAAGATTATTACAACAAGAAGCATCAAGCCGAACACAAAAAATATGGCTTCATTAAACAAATCTCCTCGCTCAATACCAATTGCGACGAGAATTGCGAGTGGCAGACCAAAAATCACGCCCAACATAATGTAGAAGTTTCTTAAATCCTTTTTGGTGGGTCCGTATGCCGCTTCCATAACTTCAAATTACGTCTTGAGGTCGTATATGACTAACGCGGCAAAAGCGATCAGTAGAACAAAGCCCCCAGCAACGGCTCGTGCGCCATAAAAGAATCGCCACGACTTGGTGCTCTTTTTCATCGTTTCCACGGTATGCTTCGCTACCCTGTCTTCAGATACACCCTTTCTTTCTGCTTCTCGTCTCGCAAATTCTTCCCAACCTGCAATGAACTCGGCATCACTTCCTCTCAGCGTCTTCATTCCTCGATAAATGGCCAGTACCCCAATACCCAGAGTGAGTATCTCGCCTAACAAGAGTGTGCTCATAAAGTCAGATTATCACGCGGCCGCAAAGGAGGGTATCGCTGAAGAAAGTAGCTGAAGTTCACGCTCCAAGGCCTTCCAATCGATAGTTCTAAACGCATCCAAGTATCGGAGCAGATTTGACGAATAATTTAAGCAGACGCCCATTGAGGACGTTTTGCATTTGTGACTTCTGTGAGGATTCGAACCTGCAGTGTCTATTGCTCTCTCACAAATTCTGTGTCGATCGTCGGTTCTGCGTCACCTCCGGTGAGTTGGCCTGTCACGGTAACGATGTCACCCACCTCAATGTCTTTCAGAGCTCCCTTTTCTCCTTTTGAGGTCGTGAACTTTGTGTTGTAGTTTGTCTCCAGCATCCATACGAAATCCGCAGAATCCCAGGTCATGCCAACTCGGATGACGGTGCCGGAGATTGAGACCACGCGCGCACCGCGCAGAAGCATAAGGCCGGTGTTTGCAATGTGCACCTCAAGTATCGGTGTTTTCTTGGCAGGGCTCGCTTCTGCCGCCGCTATTTCTGCCGCTGCTTGTCCGGAGGCTGAAAGATATACCGTATCCGAGGAAACGCCCCCTGCGACACTCGCACTCTGCTTCTGCGGCAGTGTCCGCGCCTGTACTTGGTACACAAACAGACTAGCCAAGAGAAGCGTAGCGATTGAGATTGTCGCAACAATGAGTACTCTGCGCGAGAACGAGAACGTGAAGATATGCAGCGGGAGCACAAAGCTATTACCGTCGTAGCGACGACGTGGATTGTGCGTGCTCATACGGTTTTTAACGCCTCACCGCCTTCACAATGGCGATAAGTGCACACGCCCCTAAGAGCGCCACGAGAAAACTGTAGGTGTTGAATCCCCCTTCTCCACTTTCCCCTACAACGCTCATAAGCCATCCCCCTATGACTGCGCCGACAATGCCGACGATGACATTCAATACTATGCCCTGCTCACCGTCAGTTTTCATGATCATAGACGCCACCCAACCGACTAATCCACCAAATACAATCCAAAGAATTATTCCCATATATTATTACTTAGTTAGTTAGTTTCCTGTTCGTTTAATTTGACCGCAGCTTCGGGAGTCGAAACCGTCTTACTCATTATGAAGAGCCGGGCAATGCCCCAAGCGACGAGTCCATAGACCGCCATTCCGAGAAGTGTAGTCCACTCAAAAATAGTGCCCTCCAAGCGCATGACCCCGAACACGTTCTGGAATGGGGCCACGAATGGCGCCGTTACGTTGTAGATAAAATTGCTGAATCCGGCCTCGGGATTGGCGCCTAGCAACTTTAAAACAAATCTGAACGCAAGTAAGGCTTCCAGGAGTCCGAGCACGTACCACACGATCTGTGTGCCTCGATACAGAGGCTTGGTGCTAGGTGATGTGAATGATGAATCCATACGTGATTGTTCAGTCTGTCTCGAACATCTCGCGGTCTCCGCGTTCGATGCCCTGGTTATTCTCCGCGACTATGCGAAAGTAATAGGTCGTATTCGAATTGAGGCCAGAGACGTTGGTCTGTACTTGCGTGCTGTTTGTTCCTGCTCCGGCTGATTTTTGCGGTGTCGTCTTTACCAAGACCGCACCCAACAGTGCATCGGTGCTGTACTCGAACCAGTATTTTGTTTCCGCACCATTCGGATCGACCGTGCCACGCACTGTTGCAGTTGAGGTGCTGATCGCCGTAGCGCTTCTCGTTGTAGCGCTCGGCGCGGCCTCCGCAGCGGGACCGGCCGTCTTGAAATTCAGTATCGCGCCGTTGATCGTACCGAATTGATTCTGGGCATTGATGCGATAGTAGTATGTGGTATTCGCATCGAGGCTAGTGAGTGCAGCGGACGCAGGTCCGTTCGCACTCCCGCTTCCAGCGGCCGCGAGTCCTGTTACGTTGCCAAGATCTCTGCTCTTGCCGTACTCAAACCAGTACTGGGTTGTAGCTCGGTTCGGATTCACTTCCCCGTTTACACTTGCGGTGTTTCTAGATACGCTACTTGCTGCAGTTGTCTTGATGATTGGGGCACCTCCGACAGGGGCTGGTACGCCATCAGTTGTCTGAAATGAGTGCTGACTACCCGCGACAGTGCCGAATTTATTTTGAGCAACGAGACGAAAGAAGTACGTCGTTTTTTTCGTGAGTCCGGTGATATAGGCCGGTGACGGGATCGAGGTGTAACCAGAGCCGATATCATGACTTGATGTCTTGCTGCCTAAATTTACTGTTGTACCGAATTCATACCAGTAATTCGTGAGAGCGCCGTTCGGGGTCACGGTGCCAACGACCACCACAGTTGTATCCGTGGGAGAAGCGGTAGTACCCGTTATCGCGCCCGGTACTGCTCCAGTCGGTGTATTGTCAGTGTTGTCAGTGTTGTTGTCAGTGTTGTCAATCGAACCAACGGGAGTCGACGTGGCTGTGTTCGAAAATAGATTAGGATTTTGAGTAATGTAATAAAGTAGGCCTGCGACTAGTAATACTGCGACGATCCCTCCGAAAACAGTTATGTTATTCATAAAATGATTGTACTGAGCAATGATTAAGACTTCATTAAGAAGAGAGGACGTCCTCGCCGCTTACGAACCGAGTGCGTGCTCCCCTTTTTTGGTGCATATGACTTGAATTACGCATATTGCAAAAACTGGAGGACGCGATCCACCCGAAAAACAAACCTGCCATACCTGAGAGAAAAATTTCCATACCTTTTAAATTATTAAATAATAATAAATAGATTCTAAAGTTCGAACATTAAAGAAATGTTAAGACTCTTCATATCCTCAGAGAGCCGGAATACGTAGGAGGCGGGTTGTCCTTGCCCTTAGTGCTAATGGGTAATAGTATGAAGGCCTTAATGAAGAAGTCATTGAAACCTCATATAAGGGTCTTTGACCCTTTAGGTAACCTGAAGGATGGCCATCTGCTATCGCAAGCGATTATAAATACCGTCCGCGAACCCCTCATTGTTCTTGATGAGGATCTGCGCATCATTGTCGCAAGTCGTTCTTTCTATAAGAAGTTCGGTTTGACACACAAGAATACCGAGGGTAAAAAATTCTATGACCTCGGCAACGGACAGTGGAACATCCCAGCATTTCGTATCCTCCTTGAAAAAGTGATACCCAAACATGCGGTTGTCACAGAATACGAGATTGAACATGACTTTCCCCTCTTAGGCCTGCGCACGATGCTCGTGAACGCTCGCGAGATACGATATGAAAATGCTAGAAAAAAGATGCTTCTTTCCATCTTTGATATTACCAAACAACGGGCGCTCGAAACGGAAAGAGAAAAACTCATCACTCAAAAAGAATTGCTTCTCAAAGAAATGCGCCACCGCGTTGCAAACAGTCTGCAGATAATCGCGAGCATCCTACTCCTCAAGGCCGAGACCGTCGATTCCAAAGAGAGCCGCGCTCATCTTGAAGATGCTCACGAGAGGATCATGACGATCGCGACGGCTCAAAAAGAACTCGACGCGGTTGAAGTAGGCGAGGACATACAAGTTGCGCGATACTTGACCGCCCTGTGTAAGAGCATTGCGCACTCGATGATCGAAGGTAAAAAGTCTATAAAAATACTAGTGAAAGCAGGCAAGGGTTTCACCTCATCCGACGCGGCTGTTAGCTTCGGNCTCATTACGACAGAGCTTGTCATAAATTCTTTNAAACACGCGTTCCCTGATGGCAAAACAGGGAGGGTCACTGTCTCGTATAGCAACAAAGGGCCAAATTGGACTTTGAGCGTAAGCGACAACGGTGTGGGTCATTCCAAACTAAAAGAAGGCGCTCGTCGCGGCCTCGGCACCAGCATCATCGGAGCATTAGCGAATCAATTACACGCCATAATTCGAAAACAGAGCTCCCCTAAGGGCACGACTGTATCCCTCATTCACACCAACTTCTAGATGCAACTCTGCCTTCATCATTTCTTCATTTAGCACGCACATACTCTACAGTAATCTATATGAGACTGATTATCGTAGAAGATGAAGAGACCCTCGCGAAGAACCTCAAGAAGCTGCTCGAGCTTAAAGGGTTTGCTGTTGATTGGCTACCGAGCGCTGACAAGGCCTACAATAGAATACTTCTCTACCAAAAGGATTACGACTTGATCATCCTCGACCTTTCCATGCCGGGAATGGGTGGCAGGGAGCTCACTCAAAAATTGCGCGGAGAGGGCGTTACGACACCCATCATTATCTTGACTGGAGATGGCGATACCAAGAACAAGATCGCGCTTCTAAATAGTGGGGCCGATGACTATGTCGTAAAGCCGTTTTTAGTCGACGAGCTGATCGCACGCATCAATTCAGTGCTAAGGCGCCCGACGACCCCCCAGCCCATCAAATTCTCTGCTGGTAACTTTACCGTGGATTCTTCGAACAGGCGTATTACTGTCGGCAAAACAGAGATCGCGCTCACACTTAAAGAATACGGGCTTCTTGAATGTTTTATAAGGCGACCAAACGAAGCCATCTCGCGTGAAGACCTCTCAAATAAAGTGTGGGACTTTGCGTCTCTTACCCTCAGCAACGTTATTGATGTTCACATGAGGAATTTGCGTAAAAAACTAGAAAAGGTGGACACATGTTCCCGAATTGAAACGATCCGCGGCGTGGGATATCGACTGGTCGTATAATTATGATAACGTCAAACATCGAAAAAGGTTCGCGGGAGGAATTTTTGAATATTCTTGCACACGAACTCCGTAATCCGCTCGCGACAATACAGAGCACCGTTGAATTAATGAAAGCCCGAGGGATGGATGCAAAGGAAACGTTGGAGCACCTCGACGTTGTCGACAACCAGGTGAATATGATTGCAATCTTGCTTAATGATCTTCTCGATGCTTCGCGTATCCCAGGAAGCAAATTCAAATACGGGGAAAAAAGAGGAGTAGGATTTAAAGCCCAACCCCCTCTTTCCACGACTGCCGAACTTTCGACCGTGGACAGAAATAAGAAACCTCGCGTGATACCTACAAAATCGCCTCTACGTGGAAAAGCCCTAAGGGTGTTACTCGTCGATGACAACGAAACCGCTGCCGACTCCATGTCAGAGCTCTTGGCGCTACGCGGATACGACGTTGAAGTTGCATACAGCGGTGCCCAAGCGATCGAAAAGGCACGCACGTTCCGTCCTCAAGTGTCAATACTTGATATCGGTATGCCGGACCTAGATGGATATGAAGTTGCGATCTCGCTTCGTAAGCAAAAGTTTCCGTGCGTCTATATTGCGCTTACAGGCTACGGACAAATTCACGACAAAAATAAGGCGACTGCGGCAGGATTTAATTATCACCTCACGAAACCGGCTAGTATCAAAGAAATAGATGCCTTACTCCAAAGAGTGGCGCGTGTATAGGGACTTCTCTGCTCTTCCAAAAACTAAGCCTTGGATTCTACCCGGGGAGCCAGGAGATTAAGAACTCAGGGACACACTGATGCCCGAGTAATCTAATCTATTCACCTACTGGACAACGTAAAATGGGGGGTCTTTACACATGCTATAGTTGTATCGTTATTCGCATTACACACTATTTCATGGACGAAAAAGGACAGTACGTAGCGCTTATAAGTGAAATCATTAAGAAGCAGACGGTCATCCTGGGGCCTGAGATTGCGATACTAAAGGCCCGTAGCGTCAGCGGACTTATGGTCGACAACGATGGTAAGGTGACCGGCGTGGGCGACAATCCGAAGGAGACGCTCCAGAACCTTGTCGATCAATACGTTGAGCTCTCGGGACAAATCGTGAAGAATGCCCTCGGGTCTATCTTCGCGAAATATCCAGATCTTAATATTAACAAGTAACACCATCTTATTGCTCAGCTGGCATTTATTCACTTATGAACTTATCGCTCACTGCGTTTCTCTCCACGCTCCTCGGACTCATTGGTTTTCCACTTCTAGCCCTTGCACAGGAATCTGAAGGATCTGGCGGTCTCGAGATGGCAATAACACTCGGATACTATCTCTCTTCTCTCGGCTTTCTCATTGCGACAATCATGATGGGTGCCGCNGTCCGNCAGTTTGGAAAATCAACACTAGGTTCNATCTTCACATACTTTTTCGTCGGTACGGGAATTTTCTTCGCCATCACTATTTTCCAGAAATTGGGTGCCGGTTTCTTCGGTATCGCCGATGAATCAATGGATATTTGGTGGCATCTTATGTTCTATCTTGCAGTCTTCTCATATTACATCGGCCTACGATCGCTCGTTGCCCTCGGAAGTACAGATTCCACACAGGGCGGGGTGCGTGTGGGCATGGAAAAGATATGGGGCATTGGAGCTCTCGTCATCCTGGCAGTGATCTTCGTCATTCCAAGCATGGCAGAACCGATCGTGAACGCTTATAGTGCCACACCACTCTCTGCGCTCGGGCTACATCATTTTCTTGCATTTCTTCTCGCCGGGACCGTAGGGTCGTACTTGCTCAAAGCAAAGAAAAGCCTTGGCCAAATTGGACGCGCCATCGCAAACCCGATGGTCATTGCGATTTGGGCTTTTGGCCTCCAACACTTTTGGGAATTGTTGTTTGAAAGCTGGAAGGTCGTTGATGTGACCAGCGAATCCGGCGAAGGCGGTGAAAAGATATTTCTGACTATCGCCGCAATCTGTGTTACCTACGCTGCGTGGCGGCTCCGCTCATACTCTAAGCAATAATCATTACGTTTAGGGGGCCACGCGAGCGCTCGCACCTAAGCCAGGCCGTACATGACGTTGACTACTATACTTTCCGTGCTTGCGATACCCAGCATTGGCCTGAGTGCATTTCTTCTATTTAGAGAGTACCAATCGAAAGGCGTAATTGAAAAACGCGACAAAGACAACAGCCGACGAATGTATGAGCTTGCGATATTGAAAGAGATCGGGGATCGCGTCGGGTATTCGCTCGATGTCCAGCAGATAATCGACATCATCACGAACTCACTGCATCAATTCATTGAATATGCGGCTGTCTCTTACATGCTCCTGGAGCCGGAGAAAGTGATATTCAAGATGCACCTAGAGNGGTCGGTGCACCGGCGATTTGTTGTCGATGTGCGCGATCGAATGTTGAGCTCNTTGGGAGCGCTGCTTGAACATGAGTTCAATAAAGATGCGGTAAAAGAAATTCTCTCTGGGGCAATCCTCATTGAGGATNTGGACGAGCCAGTGCAATCGTTCTTCAACATTCCGCTCGTCATCGGAGACAAAGTCGTCGGCATTTTGACGGTCGCGGACACCAAAGCAGGCCTGTATAAGGAAGAGGAAATGACCATTCTTTATAAACTCATCCAGCAAGCTTCTAAGGCGGTGACGCGCTTGCAGGAAGTTGTGAAAACAGAGCAGGAAAAAGTGAACGCGATGGTAGAGAGCATGGAGGATGGCGTCGTAATGACTGATGCCGATTACCGAATCCTCGTCATAAATCCGGCCGCCAAGCGCATCATCGGGCAGGAGAAGAAACAAGAAATAACCATTTTCGATTTCATCGACAACCTGGGCGGGAAAATGGATATTCGCGGACGTCTCGAGGAAAGCGTGAAGCTAAAAAAGGCCTATATGTCTGAACGATTTGAACTGCGCGACAAATTCTATCAATCATTCGTATTTCCAGTGAAGACCGTTTCTGCCCTCAATGCGGACGAGGTTTTAGGCGGCGTCGTCATCTTTCATGACGTCTCGCGTGAAGTGGAGCTCGAGAGGATCCGCGAGGATTTCACCTCAATGATTGTGCATGAGTTACGGACGCCTTTAAGCGGTATTCAAAAAGCGAGCGAGCTGCTGAAAAAACCCGGCAAAAAACCCGGCACCTCTTTAAAACAGTATGTGGATATAATTTATCAAAACTCATCGGGTATGCTCGATCTCGTGAATGACATTCTCGACGCAGCGAAGATCCAGGCGGGGAAATTCGAGACCTCTCGTGAGCTGGCGGACATTACCGAAGTTATTGCGAACAGAATTGCGTTTTTTAATATCTCCGCAGCGGATAAGAAAATCCGCTTTAGCGTGGCGGTAAGCGAAAAGTTGCCGAAGACTATCCCGTTCGATGTCCAGAGGGTTAAACAGGTTCTCAATAATTTGATCTCGAATTCACTTAAATTCACCGCCGAGGGAGGCGCTGTTTCTATAGGAGTTCTCACACACGCGCCGGGAAACACCGTAAATAGCGAGCTTGGCAAGATAAAAGTTCAGCTGCCGGATCCCCTTCCGGAGACAGAGTTCGCCTCTCTCCCCGCCTCTCTTGTCGTCACCGTTGCAGATTCCGGAGTCGGCATCGAAGCGGCCAATGTGCCGAAACTGTTCAGTAAATTCAAACAGCTGGATAACAAGATCGCTGTTCCCAATATTCGGGGAACCGGGCTGGGGCTTGCTATCGCCAAGGGTATAATAGAGGGGCACGGAGGTATTATTGGTGTTGTGTCCAAAGTCGGAGTCGGAAGTACGTTCTATTTCACAATTCCCTTGGCGCAAAAAGAGCCTATCACTGTATGAAAAAGGTACTTATTATCGATGACGACCTGGTATTCAAAGACCTCATGAAAGCAGGTCTCGATCCTGCAGAGTATGATGTATTGCTCGCAAGCAACGGGCAAGAGGGGCTTGCAAAAATGAGTGAATCGAAGCCGGATGTGATATTGCTTGATATAAAGATGCCCGGAATGAATGGGTTAGATTTTTTGAAAGAAATAAATCAGAAATACGGCGAAGGAAAAACACCGATTCTCATTACCTCCAACATATCTTCAATGGAAACCGTTAGCGAAGGAGTCGCGCTCGGTATACGGGGGTTCATCGTTAAATCGGACGAGTCTGTGCAGGGAATCGTTGAAATGATGGAGAGGGCGTTGAAGTAGCGCATAGCAACACTATTTCTGGTTTGCACAGACCTCGCCAGAAGAATCACTCCTTAGGAGCTGGACGGAATATTATTTCTGTACAAAAGCACAACCGCCCCACAGGGGCGGTTGTGCGCTGCCACTATCGTTGATTTTACCTGTCGTTTGTCTTGAGATCGTAGTTGGCTTTTATTTCCACGGATCCTGAGCCCGACTCTGCTTCTACGTTCGTCTCGGAATCAACTGTGCCGCCATCACCGTCCGCGGCAACATCTGCCTCTCCGTCGCCATCCACATC
>C687J35174_10012086_pt1 | contig 10575 bp, 8 predicted proteins | sample RifCSPhighO2_01_FD_35174 | JGI IMG/M metagenome (IMG submission 35174) | reverse complement strand
ATTGAATTAAACAAGGAAATTAAAACATATGCGCTCTACCAGTACCGAAAACCTGAGGAAAAAAAGATTGATGCTGAAATCGAAGAAATTCCATTTTAACTAAATCATCAGCTAAAATCCCGATAATCTATGCTGTATTTGATCTAATCCATAAAAGAGAGTACTATGCAGCCAATATTAATCACGTTCACATGAGTCTATGCGCGTTATAAAGTTTTTTATACTGATGGTCCTGCTGACATTGTTTCTCACCTCTGCCGCTCCGGTTCGTGCTTCATTTCTTGGTGATATTTTCGATAGTCTCAAACAATTATTGATTCCCAACGTAACTCCGGCAAAGTTGACCGTTGACTCGGCGATCACTCAAGCTGCGGATGAAGATGAAAACCACAATGGACAAGTTGATGCCGGCGAAATCGTTACGTTTAGTTATACGATTACAAATCCCACCAAAAACGAATATGCCTTTTCGACTCTTAATACCAATATTCCCCGGGATAATCTTAATTTCATTCACGATATCAAAGGAACCTCGAGCCTTTCTGATGCAGATAAAACCATTACGATTCCTAATCTAAGAATAAATCCGCAATCAGAATTAATTATCAGTTTCAAAGCGCGCACTAATTATTCATCTGATGAACTGATACTTTCGACTGAACCGGAACTGCTGACACAAGACAAACAATCATTGCTGAAATCCGGCAGGAAAACGATTCAGGCAAAACCATTGAAAGATAATGAGATACCCAACATGATCAAACTTAAAACTCAAGAACCATGAAAAAATTATTCTTTTCATTACTGAAGAAAACTATCGCGTTTCTTCTTATCTTCTCACTCATCTTTACGCCGCTGGCCCAAAGAATAAATTCTCCCTTGAAACCTCAACCTGTCCAGGCAGCTGAACAATGCAGCGCCGGATCGTCCGGCGGTGGATATCTTAGTTCTCAAGTTGGCGGAGTTTCACTTGATCAAGCAGCAACCTTTCTTGCAGATATGAGTGATATTACCGGAGCGTACTACGATGCTGATCAGGACAGAATTGTTTTCGTCGGACAAAAGAATGTATCACTTCCTAAGTTTGATAAAGATGATTTGGCTGTAGCGATCCGGTCACTGGTCTTTAATCAAACCATTCCCCAAGTAAGCCTTGAAAAACAACCGGGAGATACAGAATTGACGCAACCAATGCAGGTAATTTTTCATGGAGAATTGGAAGATACGAATTTTGGACAAAAACTTATTGACGCTGATTACGAACTAAAACAATATGTACATGGGTATGATTCGAATAATAACCCAGTCATCTCATCTGTTTCGAGTTATAAATCTGTTCTGCAGCGCTATATTGAACTCGGCCCCAGTCCAACCCAGGGAAACGGTAGTAGATGGTGGATTCTCCCTGACCTGATTAGCCTTAAAAAGGATGATCCATCAGACTCATTTGTGTTTGATACTGTCAGGATGAAAGTGCTTACCGAACCATTATATACCAATAATTCGCCTACCTGGAATCAAGCAGCACAGGATTTTGCAGTTGACCAAACCATAAATTACGACTTATATGCGCAGGAAACGCCTGAATACTTTGAAGTGAAACAGCTGGGAAAAATTGTAGCCGTAGTGAAATGGATTAAGGATACAGGTATCGTTACCGACTTTAATTGGGCAAAAGAATATGAGCCAAAATATCATCCGACTCCCCGAACCATGCCGCGTCTTACAAGTCCTTGGGTCAATGGAGGAAATGGCCATACTTACAACATGTCTGGCGGTGTGCAATATGATACCGCTAATTTATATGCTGCCGATAATGGCACATCGGTTGCCTTAAAAACTGCCTCAGAAGCGGTTAATGCGCCAAAAGAAGATATTCACTGGGCATTCACAATCGGTGGACAGAATTATGAATCAGTTGCCGTAACTGCCGACGCATTCCGCAGTCTAGGCGGATACGCAACTGGCACTACTGATTTTTCTTTTCCAACCCGCGGCGATAATCAACTGGGATTTTCTCGTAACTATTCTTCCTATTCCGGAGCGCAAAATGGATTAGGACGCGGATGGGATATAGTACCTACTCGGTTCCGTGTAAGTACTGATTATGATTTCACCATGTGTCCACTCAGTTCCCTGACAATCAAACTGCCGAATAAAATTTCATTTGCCTCAAAACAAGGGTACGAAAGTTCGACACTAGATCCCAATAATTGTGCCAATGGGTGGGTTTCAGATGATCCGGCTTATCACAGTAATGGTTCAGTGAATGTTGATGATGCTTCTGGAGAAATAACTCAAGTTAAAATGATTACCACTGATCAAATTAGTTATTTTTTCGATGGTAATTACCGCTTAACTTCAATTACCGATGAGAATAATAACTCAATTCAGTATAGTTACGATACCTTAAATCGGCTTGCTGCCATTTCTGATACCGCTGGACATCAACTTACTTTATCCTACGATTCAGCAAATTTAATTTCCCAAGTTTCTGACTGGACCGGAAGAAATGTGCAGTACGGATACGATGATCAAGGGAATCTCACCACAGTTACCGACCCGAGTGGAAATATAACCACCTATACGTATGACACAAATAACAAACTCACCAAAGTTGCCAATCGTTTGGGACAAACAGTTGTGGAAAATACCTATACACCGGAAGCCAAGATTGCGACGCAAAAAGACGCAGCCGGCAAAACCAGTACCTATACCTATGATACGCAAAATAAGCAAATAACTATTGCCGATAATCTAAGACGGACAACTCACGCAACCTACGATGACAAAGCGCGAATTCTTGCTGATACTGATGCGCTCAACAAAAGTAATGTATTTACCTATGGTGTTGAGTACGCACCATTAACCATTACTGATAAAAACAATAACAAGGTTACCAATACGTATGATGTAACCGGGAATCTCACCTCAACAACTTTTCCGGACACGAAAAAAGTCACCTATCAGTATGACGCAAAAAACCGGCTGACAAAAATTACCGATGAGCGGTACGGGACTCCGGGCAGAGATACTACCAATACATTCGATGCAACAGGAAATCTGACCCAAATAAATAATGCCGGACAAATTACCAATTTCACATACGACGCTTTCGGTGAAGCATTGTCGGCAACCGACCCATTGAGCCATACGGTCACGTGGACTCGGGATAATTTTGGTAACAAGCTTACTGAAACCGATCCGGCCAATAAAACAGTGTCGTTTGAATATGACGTCCTTGCCCGGCTCACCAAACAAACCGATGCCAATGCCAAAGTTGTCTCCTACGCGTATGACGCGAATGGTAATCTCCTCACATTCACCAATGCGGCTGGAACAACCACCAATACTTACGACAAAGAAAACCGCCTGACCAAAACCACCCTACCGAATAATTCGGTTACCGAATATTCGTATACCAATGCCGGTTCTTTAGGCATGGTGACTGATCCACTCCTGAGTAACACTACTTATAACTACGACGAGTACCAGAATCTGGTATCACTGCAGGATGCTTTAGATAACACCACCACAAATACTTACGATCAACTGAATCGCCAGACACAATCAACCACACCGCTTGGTAAAGTCTCCAAATGGGAATATGACGCCAATGGCAATATTACGAAAAGAATAGATGCTAATAATAAAGCAACCACCTATCTCTATGACGCGTTTAACCGGTTGACCAAAATTACCTATCCCGACGCTAAAACTGTCACCTATACGTATGACAATCGGGGAAACATGACCAAAATGGTCGATCCTGTAGGAACAACTACCTACACCTATGATATATTTGACCGCTTACTGACAGCTAAAAATCCTTACAGCCGGCAAATAACCTATACGTATGATAGCGCTAATAATCTTACAAAAATTACCTATCCCGACAGCCGCGCCGTCACTTACACATACGATACAAACAACCGCTTAATCTCGGCCAAAGACTGGAATAATCAAACTACTACTTACACCTATACCGACAATGGCCTACTTGCGAGTAAAAGCCAGCCCAATGGGGTAGTTTCAAACTATGGCTATGACAGTACAAATAGACTCGCGAATTTAGAGCACATCAAGTCAGGGACAACACTGGCAAAATTTGCGTACGAACGGGACAGTATCGGCAATATTACCAAAGTTACCGAAGAAGGCAGTTTCTTTGATACTCCATCACCGCTGCCTACTCCCAGCCCCACGCCGACAACTAACGGAGAAGACTTGGTTATCACCGGAATTTCTACCAACCCTGTTTCACCGGCTGCAAATACTAATTTTACAATAAATCTAACTGTCAAAAATCAGGGTATAGCGCCAATCACTAACAAGGTGGTTATGTTTGGCTATTACTACGATTTAGCTGCGTTGCCCGACTATGCCACATCAAATCAGGGAGCAGGAACGTATGGAACGATTGTTAACCTTAACGCCGGACAGGAAACAACCATTAGTTTTAATGCGAACACTATCCCAACACCAGGAACGCATACGATTTGGGCATTGGCAGACAAAGGGAATGCAGTTCTTGAAACAGATGAAAATAACAATGCGTCCGGGCCATTGGCGGTTACTGTACAGGGCGCTGCGGCTACACCGAATCCAAGCCCGGCCGGATCACCGACACCTGTTCCGACCAGTACGCCAACGCCTACACCAACAGCTCTTCCCAGCGCCACACCGACACCGCTACCGTCGCCGAGCGGTTCAGGGCCTGACTTAGTCGTAACCAGCATTACCACTACGCCTGCAAATCCAGCGCCATATACATCCTTTACCATATCGGCGACTATTAAAAATCAAGGAACAGTCACCGTTCCTTTCGTCTCGTTCCGGCTGGCGTTCTACTATAATCTCAGTCAACCGCCTACTCCCAGCACTGCATATTCAAGCTCAACTTCGATAACAACGACAGCGCTGACTCCGGGGCAATCAAGAGTCTACACCAAGACATATAGTTATTCTACTTCCGGGCCACATACGATCTATGCCTTCGTTGACCAGGGAAATACGATTACCGAAGCAGATGAAACAAACAATGTCGGAACGAAAATCGTAACGATTGCTGCAAGTGGATTCTTCAATCAACTGTTTGCAACTATCGCAACCAGCTTAGCTAACTTATTAAGTCCAGACTATGCGTTTGCACAACCGGTATACCAGCAACACATAACCACTTTTGCGTATGACGCGCTTTCCCGAATCAAGGAAGCCAACTATCCGGACCAAATGGGATATAAATATACGTATGATAAAGTCGACAACCGCTTATCCATGCAACTGTTAATTGCCACCCAATCTGCAACTGCAAATTATAGCTACAATGCGGATAACCAGTTTACTGCCGCGGGAAGTACATCGGCGACGTATGACAGCAATGGTAATCAAATCACCAGAAGCAATCCCCTGGGCACCACCGGCTTTACTTTTGACTTTGAGAATCGACTCACCAAATTCACCCCGCCCACCGGTTCAGCCACCACCTATACGTATGATGGCAATAGCAATCGGTTGAATAAAGTCGTTGGCAGCACAACCACCCGCTTTGTAACCGATGTTTCATCAAGTCTTTCCCGAACTCTGGCTGAAACAAATAGCTACAATTCGATCACCAAATCGTACGTCTACGGACTCGGGTTGATTAGCCAAGGTACTGCATCTGTTTCTTCACGAGATTATTATCTTGAAGATGGACTTGGGAATGTGCGGTTTGTCACCGATGAGGTAGGCAATAAGGTCCGCTCAACTGAATATGACCCCTTTGGCAACTGGCGGGCAGCTCAGGGCCAAAGCACTATCCACATGCTATTCCAGGGTCAACAGCGGGATGCAGAAAGTGGTAATTATTTCCTCCGCGCCCGCTACTATGACCCGACACTGGGACGGTTTATTTCCAAAGATCCGATAAAGGGAAAATTGACTCTTCCCCAAACCCAGAATCCGTATGCGTATAGTCTAAATAATCCTGTTAATTTGTCTGATCCATCAGGATTATGGTATATAGATGTTGGAGTGTCTAGTGGAATATTGGGTCCTCTAGGAGGTGGAGGTGGTGTACTTATTAATGATCAGGGAATAACTCCATATATAGCAGGTGGGGCAGTAACACCAGGGAAAGGCATCACGGTAACATATTCCTCAGATAATCCTCAGCAAAATTCTACTACTGTAAATTTTGCCGCAAATTTTATTGGAGCAATTAATGTAAGTTATCCTTACAAAAATGAAGTTGTGCCACTAACTTCTGGGGATGTAGCAGTTGGTGCAGGATTTCCGGCCGGTGCTTCTGCAACTGTAAATCATACCTTTGGTACTTACTGTTGGTAATATTTATAAAAATTATATGAATATTGATTCAATCATTAATATATTGCTTATCATTTTCGGATTACTGAGTATTATTAAGTTCAGGTATTTTGGGGCAAGAGCAATAGAACAAAGAAAACTATTAAATAAATTTTTGCCCTTTCCCAATAGGAGTGATGATTTTGGAGAAACAGCAATTCTATTTACGCAACTTATGTTTTTATTTATGGGGATTTTATTTGTATCAGTAGGGTTGACTAAAATATTCAAATAATAGATCTTAAATACATTTTTGGCGGAATATTTTTCATAATTTGCAAGAATATGTTGTTTTATTAAAGTAATTGCTTATAATATTAGATTGCTCTTTTAAATTTTTGTTGCCTGAGGGGTTGAGCTTCTTCCCAACAATGTACGGAGTTTACCCCGTTGCTTGACGGGGATCCAACACTTGGACGGTTTATCTCCAAAGATCCGATTAAGGGAAGCTTAGCCAATCCCCTTTGAACAAACCACTCTCAAAATCATTATAGATGCTTTTCACAAATGCAGGTGGTTTCGAAAATTTAGCTGTAACTAAACGAAAAGTATTTTAAAAAATAGTAAAAAGGTTAAAACATAAATTTTAATTTAGCTATTGCACCCGCGCTATATCAATCAGGGAAAGCTCTGATTTAAAAGTATTTAAAGCTGAATCCAGATTCAAAGCGTTGTCATAGTAAAAATTGTAAAATGGTTGAGTAAGGGTCTGGCTTGAAGTAACTAAAGCAGCCATCAATGGTCGACCAAGTATCTGACTTTGTCTCACTGCGTAGTTCCATTGCAGACTCCATTCTGTTTCAGTTAACTCTGGCGGCACCTCGGTTATAGTTTGAATAAGGTCTTTTGTAATCCGCAGTAAGTTTGCAGAATTCAAATCATACCCGAACGCATCAACATTTCTTTCGTCATGACCCTGATTTATGACAATGACTGCTTTAAATATCTGTAATTTTTGTTTGTCTCTCGCACCAAATCCTAACTGGTATGATTTTAGAGCATGCGTGTAAGGGTTACACAAAATATCAAGTAGTCTCAGAAGCTGTGTATCTTCATTCCTTGCGTATTCAATTTCAATCATTCTAATATTCAGAGGTCAGGAGTTATATTTATACCATACCTAAAAATTGTTTAATAGAGTTACAGCTCTAAAATCACAAAATTACTATTGCGTCGGCACAAGGAGCGCCCCATTATTCGATAGAGAAGGTTCGGAACATAGGTTACGGTTAAAACAACAGGGGCGTCGCATTCCCTTGTTGAGCTTGTCAAGCGCAACTTTTATATGCTTTTGGCGCGTTTCCGCGGTTTTAACAGCGCGTATCCATCGGATCCAATCCCAACGGGCAAGTGGGGTAATATCTTTCCATAAAGCTTCGGCTTTGGGGGAAATTGCCAAAGCTTTTCGTAAATCTTCAGGAACCTCAGGCTCTATCCATTCTTTGGTCGGCTCAATCGTCACATCTACGGTGTCACCCGCTTTTACACCGGCTTTGTCAAGCAACTTTTTGTCAGGGGAAAACCAGTGGCTTGGTTTTTTCCCTGGTCCATATCTCCCATCCGGTTCGAGCAAGGCTTTATAAGCACCGCCATTAATAGTCCCTAAAACCATCGTCATGCCTCTGGACGGAAGCTTTGCAGAGGCATTCTCAGGTAGTCTGAGAATGGTCCATGAGCCAATTTTGAAAAGTTTTGTCTTAAATTGGATTACCGACATGAAGATAGTATACCAAAGGTTGAAGTTGAGGTTGGGGTGTAATAATTTGATGTAGGGCTGAGTACATAGTACGTAGTTTAACAGTTCTTTCGGTGCTACCGCTGTTTCCCAAGCAGTCATGGTGTTGTGGTGGAGGTTCTCGATGACTTGTCTGCGGCACCTATAGTTGATCGTTTAAGTATAAATAAATCCAAAAGCCTACAAGAAGGTTTAGTACTATTGCCCAAAGTATTTTATCTTTTTTTGTATAAGCTGAATTGTTACGCCTTTTTTCAGATGCGTATTTACTTTTTGCCATATGTGTGGCTAAACTTGCTAGAAGTTCAATAAATTTCTCCATACAAAAAATAGTAACATAAATTCCTGATTGTGACACCTTTATCTGGGCAAGTTTTCCCCTGCTAGCAGGATGCCCGCCCCCACGCACGATTTACAAGAGATTTGGTATAATGCAGGTTGAGCTACTCAGTAGTATCACTGAGATGATTTCCAAGAAAAACGTCGATTGCTGATTGGCCATTACTAACGCTATTAGTTAAGATATATGAGTAATATCGAAAAACCAGAATTTAATTTACCCACAAGTGGAAACTCCTTTATCAACGGAAAATATCTAGAGATTTTAAATCGATATCAATTCGTACTTGGGAGTAATCTCTCTGGGCTTCTTTCATCAAAAGAATTGCCTGATATGATTAAATTCGATCTTAGTGAAATAAGACTACCTTTAGCAGCCTCTACATAGAAATTACCACCACAGTATGATCTGACTTTTCCTTCCACAGAATCATTAGGCCTAATAGAACCATTTCAGCGACCGCATATGCCAGTGATTGAGCCATCCGATCAAATTCCTGATGAACTGAATTCGCTTCGTGCTCTTATTGACAGCGATTTAATATCACCTCGCGAAAAACAAGTGCTTACACGTATCACGGAGGTTGCACCTATTCTATATAGTGCCATTAAAAGCACTTATCCCCATCGTGGTTGGCGGGTATGTGGCCCGGCATCGGCTGGTTTATCGCGTATGTTATCGTACGATCTTGAAATTCCGATTGGAACCGATCTTGAGGGTGAACATATGGAGTTGAGCGTAGGAATTTACGATCCAATCACCGTTGATGGTCTTGCGGCAGATCAGTTTACCGATCGTGATAAATATCGCAAGGCAACTTTTGAGGAGCAGACGTATATTCGATATTATTCCCCTGACGGCAAAGTTTTCTATATTGATCCGATTTTTGGCTTGTTAATGGAAGGAAGAGATGAAACCATAGATCCTGTGGTTGTTGAAATGTATACGCCTGAATCGCTCGATGCAGAAATTGCTCGCCGTCATAATGTTTTTGATTTTGTCCGCTACCCTCAAAATAATTTCTATCACGGAGAACAATTTGTTTGGACACATCACAGAGAATTAGCACAAGATGATAATCCTAATACTACACAAATACTAATGGGTGCCTCAATTATTCATGAACATATTGCGACACAACAAGTACTGAATAATATTGCATACGATGGAATTAAATTTGTATATACAGATAATACGAGTACACAATTTATTGAAGCGGACTATGCAAGTTTATTAGTTGCCTTATCTGAGCGAGGGTACCCTAATCTTATTGATAGTTTAATCAGTCAGCATCCAAATAGCACAAAATTAGTAACTATGCATCAATCAGCAGAAGAGATTTATAAGCAACGCTTACCAGAATTAGTGAAATATATGAGGGATAGGGCAAACGGATTAAGAAGTTAAATAGTCGATTCTTCTCACAAAACCACAAAGTAACTCAAGATTGACTGTACTGATTGTTAAGTTCTAATCCGTTTGTGGTGGCTGACGGGATATGCCTGTCCGCCTTTGGCGGAAACCCGCGACATCCCCGCTGATTTTCTTGGGGTAGGCTACCAAAAGATGTCCGAACCTACTACAGCATATTATCTCAGAAAGATATTGCGTTCTTCAAGCATTCATTTCTTCAACTCACTTAATTTTCCCTCGTGTAAAAATGTGAAGAATATGACTTTTAGTAACTCTGCGGTTTCTATTTCCTTTTGAATATTAGATCAGTTGTCAAAGTAGAAATTATGTGACTTTGAAGAACTATTTATTAGGAGAAAATTCAATTATCCACTCAATACCGTATTTATCTCTAAACATACCCATATATGATCCCATACCATCAGACATAGGTACTTCTACATTACCTCCAGATGAAAGGCCATTAAATATTTTTTCTGCCTCTTCTTTACTTTCTGTACTTACTGCAATTTTACTTCTATTTTCATTTTCATTTACTTGTCCCATACCTTCTGGAACATTATTTGCAATCAACATATTATCTTTACCAATAGGTAAGGTAATAAACATCATTTTATTTTCATCTTTATCATTTAGTACTTTTCTAACATCTCCACCGAAAACTGATTTATAAAAATCAAATGCTTCTTCAGCATTACCGTTAAAGTTGATCCAAGGATTTATTTTAATCATAGTTTAA
>C687J35174_10012083_pt1 | contig 10576 bp, 4 predicted proteins | sample RifCSPhighO2_01_FD_35174 | JGI IMG/M metagenome (IMG submission 35174) | reverse complement strand
ATGACGACTGTTTTTGTCTTTGAGACGATGGCCGTAAGCTTGCGCAGAGCATGCGACATGAGACGCGCCTGAAGCCCTACATGCTGTTGGCCCATTTCGCCCTCAATCTCGGCGCGCGGCGTCAAAGCCGCGACAGAGTCAATGACGATCACGTCCACGGCGTTGGAGCGCACCAGCGACTCCACGATCTCAAGCGCCTGCTCTCCGGTATCGGGCTGGGAGATGAGCAGATCGTCTATTTTAACGCCTATCTTTTTTGCATATTCGGGATCAAGCGCGTGCTCGGCATCTACGTATGCTGCCATGCCGCCTTTTTTTTGTGCCTCGCGTACGATGTGCAAAGCCAAGGTGGTCTTGCCCGAGCTTTCAGGACCGAATATCTCTATGATCCTGCCCCGCGGCACGCCCCCGACGCCGAGTGCCGCATCAAGCGACACGGAGCCTGTCGGAATGACATCCACGTCAACGCGGCGCGCATCACCAAGCTTCATGATAGCCCCTTCGCCGAATTTCTCCCGAATCTCTTTGACCGTGGATTCAAGGAGCTTTGTTTTGTCTAACTTTTCTTTATCTTCTTTCATAACCTGTTTGTTATTTAACAAATATATGCCGTACCACCGTCTGCTCTTTGCCAAAACGGTTGCGGGACACAAATTCAAGCTCATGCGCGCCCTGCGGCAGTTCTATTCTTTCATCAAAGTTACCGCGTTCATCAAGCGTAAGCTCGCGGCCATTGACTGTCAAACGGCTTTCTTTCTCCGTACGACCACGCACGGATACCGCAAAACTTTCGTATCCTGCGTGATCCTCGGGCTCTATAAGACGAAGTATCGGAGGAGCGGCAAAGGCTACGAGCCGTATGCCCCAGAAGCCCGCGACAAGCACCAGAATACCCACGGCAGTCCCGATGCCAATCCTGCGGGGCGTGAGCGCAAACGCTCGCGGATACACGATATTTTTTATAAACGATCGCGGCGTGGCGCGTATATCGGGAAAAGCGGCTTCCCATTCCTGATCAAGCGCATTGACCAAAAAATCCGCATCTTCCATGCGGCACACGCCAATCACTCTTTTGAGCGCCCCTTGCGCGTATACTTTTGCCGAAAATGCACGCCAATCCCCGCTCTCAAGCGCACGGATATAACGCGAAGAAATACACGCATGCCGTCCGAGCGTTTCGTGTGTCATACGCATCTCCTCGCGGGCCTGCCGGAGCCGCTCTCCAAGCAAGGATGAGTTTCCAAAATTGCGAAAAGAATCGCTCATATCATGTCGTCATCAGACAGGGTACTCTCGCCTTTTGTCAGCACATCGCGCGGCTTTGCGCCATCGGAGGGGCCGATAATACCCCTTTGCTCAAGCAGATCAAGCAGACGCGCGGCGCGGGCATACCCCACGCGCAGGCGTCTCTGCAGGTATGAAGCCGACGCTTTGCCCGCCGCAACCACCAGTTCTTTTGCTTCCTCATACAGCGCGTCATCGTCTCCGGCATCGCTGTCATCCATGTCGCTCCCCTCCTCTCCCTCCGCTTTTGCGGCAAAGATTTCGTCATCGTGCTCGGCCGCAGGCAGTTCGTCGCGGAGAAACTCCACGATCTTTTTCACCTCTTGCTCCGACACATATGCGCCCTGAATACGGCGCGGCCGTCCCGTGTCTCCGGCAAGGAAGAGCATATCGCCGTTACCAAGCAGTTTTTCCGCTCCGGCGGCATCCAGGATCGTACGCGAGTCAATTTGTGACGCCACCTGCAGAGCGATACGCGACGTAATGTTTGCCTTGATGAGTCCCGTGATCACTTCCACCGATGGCCGTTGAGTTGCTACGATCAGGTGAATGCCGACTGCGCGCGCCATCTGCGCCAGACGTATGATGGAAGCCTCCACCTCGCGCGGAAACATAGACATCAGATCCGCAAGCTCATCAATGATGATCACGATGTACGGCAGAGGATCTTTGTCCGATCCGCCGGCCGGCGGATTGCCGATCTTTGCGTTATAGCTCGTGATATCGCGGGCGTGCGCCACGGAGAGCAGATCATAACGCCTGTCCATTTCTTTGGTGGCCCAGCGAAGCGCCTGTACGGTCTTTTTGGCATCCGTGATCACCGGCGTCAGCAGGTGCGGAATGTCATTGTATATGGAAAGCTCCACGCGCTTGGGATCCACCAGGATAAACCGAAGCATATCCGGCCCGTTGCGGTACAGAAGCGAATCAATGAGCGTGTGTATATTGACGGATTTTCCCGAGCCCGTAGATCCGCTGACAAGCAGGTGAGGCATACGCGCAAGATCCGCAAACACGGGTGCTCCCGCCACATCGCGGCCAAGCGTCACCAAAAGGGGCTGAAGCGCATCCTGAAATGCTTTCTGCTCAAGGAGCGACCGGAGCCCCACAAGCGCGATGGATCGGTTTGGCACTTCAATACCCACGAGAGACTTCCCCGGTATCGGCGCTTCAATCCTGATCGGGTGCGCCGCAAGCGCAAGCGACAAGTCATTGGAAAGCCCCACGATCCGCGAGAGCTTCACGCCTTCGGCAGGACGCAGGGTGTACTGCGTCACCGTAGGGCCGATCGCAACCTCTCCCATTTCCACCATGATCCCAAAATTCTCAAGCGTGCGCTTGATGATATTGGCATTTGCGCGGATGTCTCCGGAGCTTGGCGTGCCTTTGTCGCCCTGCAGGAGACTAAGCGGCGGTTTTTTATACTTCATGCGGCGCAGGGCGCTCTGCTTGGGCGATACCAGACCTTCGACATCCTCGTCAGACACCGGTGCGGGAGATGCCGGAGTTTCCGCGCCAGCCCCGCTCGCGCGCGCGGCATACGCCGCACCCGCGCGGGCAAGCAATGATGTATTTTCTTCCGGCTCGTTTATAGGCTCGGGCGCAATGGAAGGTGCCACCGGCTCAACATCTTCATCGTCTTCATCGTCAATCCTGCTCCTCCATAACAGCGGGATATTGAATACCAGAAGGATGGAAATAATCCAAAGCCCCGCCGCAATGACGAGTCCCGCCCAAAAATCAAAAAGCCCGAGCAGAGGATAGCTTACAGTAGCGCCCAAAGCTCCGCCGCTACCGGATCCAAACAAAATATTAAAAATCCCGAGCGAGCAAAGCAAAAAAAGCGTCCCGCCGATCGCGGTTTCGCGCACAAATTTCGGCTCGCGGGAGAAAAAGAAAGAAAATCCAACCAGCAAAAGCATGATCGGCGCGAAGAAATATCCCGTGCCAAGCAGAAAATCAAGCCCGCGGAAAATGGTCCGTCCAGCCAAGCCTCCTTGCCCAAGATAACTCAATATCAGAAGAACCGCCGCGATAAACGCGCCGATTGCATAGATCGTCTGCTTGGTCTCATGGTGAATGCGCGGAGCATGGATTATTTCCCTGCTGTCATCCTCTTTTTTGTGTCTTTTCTTACTGCGTTTGCGCGCCATACAATGCAAAGTATAGCTAAATTATCCGCTCTCTGCAAACCCGCTTTTACACAAATCCAGAACATATCCCACACCATCATTATCACAACATTCTCACGATCGTAGGAATGTTGTGATAATGATGCTACCATTGGAAAAGGGTCGCACATGGCGACCCTTATTTCCCAATACATCTACGGATTACTTCACTGTTTTGCGGAATCCGGTGCCTACGGGGATGAGACGCCCGATGATGACGTTTTCCTTCAGTCCCCGTAGCTCGTCTCTCTTGCCGCGAATCGCCGCATCAATCAGCACGCGTGCCGTCTCCTGAAACGATGCCGCCGAGAGGAAGCTTGAAGTCGTGAGCGCCACGCGGGTAATACCCATAAGNAGTTGGAATCCCATGGCAGGCGTCTTGCCCGCGCGGATCGCGCGGATATTGGCGCGCCGGAATTCTTCTTTTTCAATCGTCTCGCCCGGCGTAAGATCGGTATCTCCCGCGTCCTTGACGCGCACGCGGCTAAACATAGACCGCGCGATCACTTCCACATGCTTGTCGTGGATCGGCGCGCCCTGCAAAGAATAAATCTTCTGCACTTCGCGCACGATATACCGCTCCACAGCCTTTTTGCCGGCAAGTTTGAAGAGCTCGCGCAAATCCGCATGGCCTTCCGACAGAAACGTACCGCGCTCAACCTTGCTTCCTTTTTCCACGAGCACGCTTGAGTTTGACGTTATACGAAATTCGCGTATCTCCATGGTCTCTGCCATTTCAATCTTGACCACGCGCTCGCGGCCGTCCACCGCCACATCCGCGACTTCGCCCACGACATCCGAGATCACGGCGCGCCACTTGGGCGGGCGCGTCTCAAAAATCTCTTCCACGCGCGGCAGACCCGTCGTGATGTCGCTTGATCCTGCCACACCTCCTACGTGGAAGGTACGCATGGTAAGTTGTGTCCCCGGCTCTCCGATCGCCTGTGCGGCGACAATGCCGACTGCTTCGCCCTTGCGCACAACTTCGTTATTGCCAAGATCATATCCGTAGCATGCCTGGCACACACCGCGCAGGCTCCTGCATGTCAGAGGAGACCGCACCACTGCGCGCATCACTTTCTTCTCATTCATCAGGCGCATCTCTTCCTGTCCGATCATAGTGCCGGCTTTGAACACGACTTTTCCTTCCGGATCTTTTACGTCTTCAAACAGCATCCGGCTGAATGCGCGCTGTCCCACGGTTTTATTGATTGCCTCCGACCCCGCCTGCGTGATCTCGCGGCCTTCTTTTGCTTTGCAATCGCCGTCAATGACGATGACGTCCTGCGCTACATCCACAAGCCGCCGCGTAAGATACCCGGCCGCCGATGTACGGAGCGCCGTATCGGCTGTACCTTTGCGCGCGCCGTGCGTAGAAATGAAGTACTCAAGCACATTGAGTCCTTCCTTGTATGAAGACAGCACCGGAAGCTCAATGATCTTGCTTGCCGGGTTTACCACGAGGCCCTTCATGCCCGACATCTGCCGGATCTGCGTCCAGGAGCCGCGCGCGCGGGAGTCCACCATGATATAGACGGAGCTTTTCTGATCAAGCGTCGTGGGCACGAGTTTGGTAATCTTATCCACCACTTCCTGCCAGATTTCCACGATCCTTGTATAGCGCTCGCCGTCNGTCAGAAGACCCTGTTGGTACTGATCGGTGATNACTGCGACTTTCTTGCGGGCTTCTGCAATCAGNGCGGGCTTCTCCACAGGCAGACGGAGGTCGTTGATACCCCATGAAATACCCGATCGCGTCGCAAATTCAAACCCGAAATGCTTGATGCGGTTGAGGATAGATGGCGTGCCCGCGATGCCGTATCGCTTGATGATCGCGGCCACGACATCAGCAAGATCGCGGTTTTTGAGCTCGCGGTTTACAAACGCAAAGTCATCGGGGAGCACGCGGTTGAAAAGTATCCGGCCGATGCTCGTCTCCATCATCTTAAGGTTGCTCTTTCCCCCGTCCTTGGGATTGACGCGGACATTGATGCGCGACTGTATCTCCACATGTTCAAAATCATACGCCAGAAGTGCATCTTCTTCGGACGCAAACGTCTTGCCTTCTCCTATAAGGCCGTTACTGATGCTTGTCGCAAAGTAGCATCCGAGCACGATGTCCTGCGTCGGGTTCATGATCGGATCGCCGGTCGCGGGCTTAAGAAGATTTTTGGACGAGAGCATGATCTCCCGCGCCTCGCGCTGGGCCTCATCGGTCAGCGGCAAGTGCACCGCCATCTGGTCTCCGTCAAAATCCGCGTTAAACGCGGGGCATACCAGCGGATGCAGTTGGATCGCATCGCCCTCAATCAGCACCGGATAAAATGCCTGGATACCGAGCCTGTGCAGAGTCGGCGCGCGGTTGAGCAGCACCGTGCGTCCCGCGATGACTTCTTCAAGCGCCGCCCACACGTGCGGATTCTGATCTTCAATCAGCTTGCCTGCTCCGCGGATATTATGCGCGATTTCTTTTTCAATCAGTTTGCGGATCACAAACGGCTTGAAAAGCTCAAGCGCCATTTTTTTCGGAAGACCGCACTGATCAAGTTCCAGATCCGGCCCCACGACGATCACCGAGCGCCCGGAATAATCCACGCGCTTACCCAGGAGATTCTGCCGGAATCTTCCCTGCTTTCCTTTCAAAATATCCGCGACCGATTTGAGCGGACGACGCTGTACCTGCGAGGCCGCGGGTGCGCCTCCCCTGCGGATGGAATTATCAATCAAGGCATCCACCGCCTCCTGCAACATACGCCGCTCATTGCGGGTGATCACTTCCGGCGCATGCAGTTCAAACAGGCGCTTGAGGCGATTGTTGCGGTTGATGACGCGCCGGTACAGATCATTGAGGTCTGATGTCGCATAGCGGCCTCCATCAAGCTGTACCATGGGGCGCAGATCAGGCGGGATCACGGGGATGACGGTCAAAAACATCCATTGCGGCTTGATACCGGCGCGAATCATGCCATTGATCGCCTGCAGGCGCCGGAGAGTTTTGCGCCGCGCGATCGGAGTCTGATTGGGCAAATCGGCCTCAATAGACGCGCGGAGCGCTTTTAAATCAATCCGTTCAAGAATCGTACGTATCGCTTCGGCTCCGATCGCCGCTTCAAATACTTCGCCGAATTTGCGGGACAGGCGATGGTATTCTATTTCGGAGACGACCTGATGCAGTTCCAGTTTGCGGAGCTCATCGCGCGCGGCGTCCTTGGCATCCCGCAGATCATCTATCTCGCGCTCGCCGAGCCCTTTGGCTTTTATCTTAAATTCGCGGTCAATCTCCTCCAAAGACTTTGCGCGGGCTTTTTCGTCAATCTTGGTGATCACATATCCTGCAAAATAAATCACTTTTTCCAGATTCCCGACGGACATATCCAGCATAAGCCCGATCTTGGACGGCACGCCGCGCAAAAACCAGATGTGACTTACCGGAGATGCGAGCTTGATATAGCCCATCCGCTCGCGACGCACGATCGCGCGCGTTACCTCCACTCCGCACTTGTCGCAGATGACTCCCTTGTAACGGATCCTCCGGTACTTGCCGCAGTAGCATTCCCAGTCTTTTGTGGGACCAAAAATGCGCTCGTCAAAAAGCCCGTCCCGTTCGGGCTTGCCGGTGCGATAGTTGATGGTCTCGGGCTTCGTCACTTCGCCATGTCCCCATGCGACAATTTCTTCCGGAGACGCAAGCTTCAGCGCGATCGCCTTGAAATCAGAAACCGGGGTTGAAGATGATTGCTCGGTTATCATATGAGAAGATTATTTGACTTTTTGGCGTTCGCGCGAGCGCGAGGAAACTTTCGACGGAGTCTCCGCGGATTTTTCATCCGCACTTTCTTCTGATTTTTGTACGAGTTCCACATCCAGCGCCAAAGCCTTCAGCTCGTTTACCAGCACATTGAAAGATGCGGGGATGTTTGGGCTCTTGATGCGCTCGCCGTTGATGATGGCTTCATACGTCGCGGCGCGTCCCAGCACGTCATCGGACTTGATCGTAAGCATTTCCTGAAGCGTGTAAGCCGCGCCATACCCTTCCAGCGCCCATACTTCCATTTCTCCAAATCTCTGACCTCCGAACTGCGCTTTGCCTCCGAGCGGCTGCTGGGTGATGAGCGAGTAAGGGCCGATGGAGCGCATATGGATTTTGTCCTCCACCAAGTGGATCAGCTTGAGCACATACATGGTGCCGACCGTCACTTTTCTGCCAAATCGCTCTCCTGTCCTGCCGTCATACAGCCACACCTTGCCGTCTTCGGGCAAACCCGCCTCCGCAAGCGCCGCTTTAATTTCTTCTTCCGTAAATCCCGCGAGCGCAGGAGTCCGCATGGCACGCCCGAGCCGCTCCGCGGCCCAGCCAAGATGCGTCTCATAAACCTGTCCCAGGTTCATACGCGACGCCACACCCATCGGATTGAGAATCATTTCCACCGGCGTACCGTCTTCCAGATGCGGCATATCTTCTTCCGGCAAAATCTTTGAAATCACGCCTTTATTGCCGTGGCGTCCGGCAAGCTTGTCGCCGACCGCGATCTTGCGCAGCTGTGCTACGTCAACCTGGATGCGCTTGATTACGCCCGCTTCAAGCTTGTCTCCCCGCTCGCGCGAAAATTCGCGCACCGCGACGACGCGTCCGCGCTTGCCGTGCGGAAGGCGTAAAGACGTATCCTTTACTTCACGCGCCTTCTCGCCGAAAATCGCGCGCAGGAGTTTTTCCTCGGGAGTCAGATCAGACTCACCTTTGGGCGTAATCTTGCCTACCAAAATATCGCCGGACCGCACTTCGGCGCCGATGCGTACCACGCCTTCCTCATCAAGATTTTTCAGCTTCTCCTCGCCGACGTTCGGAATATCGGGAGTCGTCACTTCCACGCCAAGCTTGGTATCGCGCACGTCGCATGTATAGTCCTCAATGTGAATTGAAGTATACCGGTCTTCCTTGAGCAATTTTTCCGAAATAATGATGGCGTCCTCATAGTTTGCGCCAAACCATGAAAGAAACGCGACGCGGATATTTTGTCCGAGCGCGAGTTCCCCGTTTTCCGTGGAAGAACTGTCCGCAAGCACGTCGCCTTTCTTTACCTTTGCCCCATGCTGTACGATCGGCCGCTGACGGATCGCGGTAAACGCGTTTGTCCTCAAAAACGAAACCAAAGAGTAGGGATGCAGTTTGCCGTTTTTGTCCTTGATGATGACTTCCTCCGCATCCACCGCTTCCACGATGCCGTCCTCTGCTGCCAGAATCACGCGTCCCGAGTCGCGCGCCGCGCGCTTTTCCACACCCGTACCCACTACAGGCGCGTGCGCGCGGACGCACGGCACAGCCTGTCTTTGCATGTTGGAACCCATCATCGCGCGGTTGGCATCGTCGTGCTCAAGAAACGGAATCAAGCTTGTCGCAATACTGATACCCTGCTGGGGAGATACGTCTATAAAATCAACGTCTGCGCGCCGGACGATGGACGGATTACCGCGCACGCGCGCCTCTACTTCGTCGTCCTTTATCCGATTATGCTCATCTATCGCAATACCCGCATGGGCAATGTTGTAATTCACTTCGGATGACGCGTCCAAGTACGAAACCTCGTCCGTGATCTTGCCGTCCTTCACTTTGATGTACGGAGTTTCTATCAGACCCAGTTCGTTTAGCCGCGCGTGGCACGCCAAATGTCCCACAAGACCGATATTTGGGCCTTCCGGAGTCTGGATCGGGCAAATCCTGCCATAGTGCGACGGGTGAACATCGCGTACTTCAAATCCCGCGCGCTCGCGCTGCAGCCCCCCCGGGCCCATGGCGGAGAGACGGCGCTTATGCTCAAGCTCGGACAAAGGATTCACCTGATCCATGAACTGCGAGAGCTGGGATGATGTGAAAAACTCCTTTACAGAAGCCATAAAAGGCCGCGCATTGATAAGCTGCGCCGGAGTCAGAGTTTCGGGATCAAGAGTGGACATGCGGTCGCGGATGATGCGCACCATGCGCGCCACGCCCACACGGAGTTTATTTTGAAGCAATTCGCCTACTCCGCGGATGCGCCGGTTGCCGAGGTGATCAATATCGTCGGCCGGTGCCGAGCCCGCGTTATTCAGCCTAATGATCTCGCGCAGAACCGCCACTACATCATTCACAGAAAGCGTCCGATCTTTTGTGTCTTTGGGAAGGTTAAGCCTCTGGATAAACTTATAGCGGCCCACTTCGCCAAGATCATACCGTTCCGCGCTAAACATGGACTGGATCAGGGATCGCGCATTATCCGCCGTGGCAAGGTCTCCCGGCCGGATACGCTTATAAAGCTCAATAAATGCATCATCCTGCTTTTCGGTCTGGTCCTTTTCCAATGTCTTTTTGATAAAGGACACCTCTCCGTTATCAATGTCCGTAAAGCGATCCATAATATCCGCTCCGTGGATCAGGCCGAGGGCTTTCAAAAGGCTACTTGCGGCAATCTTGCGCTTACGGTCTATCTTCACATACATTGCGCCGTCGCTGTCCGTCTCAAACTCAAGCCACGCCCCGCGATTTGGGATGATTTTGGCGCCAAACATACGCTTGCCGCGGGTAATGGACGTCGTAAAGTACACGCCGGATGAGCGAATCAGCTGGGAAACCACCACCCGCTCCACACCGTTACCAACAAAGGTACCGCGCGGCGTCATGATCGGGAAATCGCCAAGGTAGATCTCCTGCTCCTTTACTTCTTTGGTACGCTTATTGGTCAGACGCGCCCGGATGCGCAAAGGCGCCTCATAGGAGAGGTTGCGCGCGCGGGATTCCTCCTCACTGAACTTCGGCTCGTCAAGATAAAAATTTATGAATTCAAGAGAAAACTCTTTTTCGCTGAAATCGCGTATCGGCGAAACTTCATCAAATAGCTCCCGAAGGCCTTTTTTAAAAAACCAGTCATAGGAGTTCAGCTGTGCCTCCACGAGATTGGGCAGGGGCACTAACGGAGTCTTATAGCGGGCAGGAAATTGATTTTCCATAAATAATTACTTTCGTTTAATATAAGAATGGTAAAAGTAAAAAATGCCCGGTGGAAATTTGACAGAAAAACTATCAGTCAATCCGAATACGACAAAAAGACAGCCCTAAATTTCCTCCTTTGTTTAGGGGTCACGCGAAC
>C687J35174_10012082_pt1 | contig 10577 bp, 9 predicted proteins | sample RifCSPhighO2_01_FD_35174 | JGI IMG/M metagenome (IMG submission 35174) | reverse complement strand
TTTTCAAGNCCCTACGGCTTCCCTAGCCACTCCAACCCTGCCGCTCCGGGAGTGATCTTGGAGGGCGGTGAGCTCGGCTACTCACTCGGTACTGCTTGGGGCACTGTGCTTGATAATCCAAATCTTTTGAGTGTTTGTTTGGTGGGAGATGGTGAAGCGGAGACGGGCCCAACCGCTACCGCTTGGCATCTTTCAAAGTTTGTAAATCCACAGACTGACGGAGCTGTTCTACCTATCCTCCACTTGAACGGTTACAAAATTTCCGGCCCAACTATTTTTGGTCGCATGAAAAATGAAGAGCTTGTAGAACTTTTCAGAGGCTATGGCTACGAGCCATTTATAGTCGATCAAAATCATGGAGATATTTACGAAATCATGCACAACACTTTAGAAATTTGTTTGGAAAGAATAAAAAATCTAAAAGAAAACGGTAAATCAGAAAATGATTCTTATCCTCGCTTCCCCATGATTATTTTGCGCACTCTAAAAGGCTGGACTGGTATAGAAGAGCTCCATGGCGAGCGTATTCTAGACAATTGTTTGTCACATCAGGTGGTTGGTGCTAATACCAAGACAGACCAAGAAGAATTGAGCGCGGTAGAAAGTTGGCTCAAGAGCTACCATTTTGAAGAACTTTGGGACAAAGATAAAAATGATTTTGTAGAAGAAATACGATCGCTCATTCCTTCTGCCGATTTAGCGATGGGCAACAACAAACATACTTTTGGCCTCAAACATTTCAAAGACAAAGAATTAAAAGTACCGGATTACGGAGAATTTACTGAAGACGCGGAGGTGCCCGGCACTATCGGCTCATCGAGCATGGTACGCATCAGCCATTTCTTGAAAAAAGTTTTTGAAGAAAATGAAGAAAGCAAAAATTTCCGTATCTTTTCACCAGACGAGACTTATTCCAACAAACTCCAAAAAGTATTCGAAGTGACAGCTCGTGCTTGGGAAGGGCCGATCGCTCCATGGGACAAAGATATGCGTACAGATGGTCGAGTGATGGAAATGCTTTCCGAACATTCTCTCCAAGCTATGATGCAAGGTTATATTTTGACCGGTCGGTCGGCAGTTTTCGCCAGCTACGAAGCTTTTATCCAAGTAGTCTCTAGTATGGCTGACCAATATGCCAAGTTTCTTCGTGTGGCTCGAGACATACCTTGGCGCGGCAGTGTGCCTTCCTTCAACTACATCCTCACATCAAGTGGTTGGCGACAGGAGCACAACGGCTTCTCGCACCAAAACCCCGGCTTCATCGACTCAATGCTCCAAAAGCAAGGTTGCTTCGTCAAAGTCTACTTCCCGCCAGACGGCAACTCCGCACTTGCTGTCATGAAAACTTGCCTAGAATCAAAAAACCAAATCAACATCATAGTGGCCGGCAAAACTTTGGAGCCGCGCTGGCTCCGACCCGAGGATGCCGAACAAGCTCTCCAAACAGGCATCGCGGTCTGGGGGTTTGCCAGTGACCCAGAGCCAGACATAGTCTTTTCGGCTGCTGGTGAATATCTGACTAAAGAAGCTCTAGCGGCTATTAAAATTTTGAAGCAAGAAACTCCGGAAATAAAAACTAGATTTGTAAATATAATGGAAATGTCGGCAATCGGCATCGGCAACTCAGCTTGCCGAGTACCTCTTTATAGTTTTGAAGAATATTACACCAAAGACAAGCCAGTTATCTTCAACTTTCACGGCTATCCAGAAACTCTAAAGCAAGTGCTCTTCGATCATCAACACGCGGCCAAAAATGCTCCGGCTCGAGACTTCTATGTTCACGGCTATGTGGAGAACGGCTCTACCACTACCCCTTTCGACCTCCACCTCCGTAACAAAACCAGCCGCTACGACCTCGCCATAGAAGCTTTCTCTCTCCTCGCCGAGCGCGGAGTCTTGCCGACTGCCAAAGCCGAATCCCTTATCGACTCTTATAACAAAAAAATCTCCGCCCACCGTGAGTACATCATAGAGCATGGGGTGGATCCGGAGGAAATCGAAAATTGGAGATGGGAATAACTCATCTATCTCAGAAATAAAAATAACTCATCCCCGCCCTTCTCTTAATTTAAGAGAAGGCAAGGGAACACTTGAGGGAGTGAGTTATAAAAAAGAGGTGAGGGTTGATTTAGATAGAGTTATAATATCTCTATGGACGAATTTAGATTTAACAATAAAATTCTAAGAGATCGTAGGAGAGAGCTTCGAATCAATCAAACAGAAACGGAGAAAAAGCTTTGGGAACTGGTTCGAAACAGAAGACTTAGTGGTCACAAGTTTTGTCGCCAATATAGCATTGGCGGATATATTTTAGATTTTTATTGTCCGAAATTGAGACTTGGTATTGAACTTGACGGAAGTCAGCATGGCACAGAAGAGACAGTCGCTTATGACAAAGATAGAGAAAAGATTCTTGAAGCTTCAAATGTTCAAATAATTCGATTTTGGAATGATGAGATAATAAATAATATTGAAAAAGTTCTAGAAAAAATTAATTTAGAGATAAACTCAATAAACGTCGTGCCTGGCTCCCCTCTCTTAAGTTAAGAGAGGGGTTGGGGGTGAGTTATGTTATAATATTCTCATGAAAATCCTAACCATAAACATAGGCAGTCGGAGCAAGAAGTATGCTCTTTTTGAAGATGGGGAGAAAAAAGAGGAGTTTGAGGGAGAGTGCGGGATTGATTTGAATGATGTGGTGGTGGGTATAAGAATAGTGGCTCCGGGAAAGTTTTTTACAGAGCACAGAGAGATTGATGCGGAGTATTTGGAAAGATTAAAGCAAGTAGCTAAGATTACTCCCCTTCATATTGAGCCTGTAATAAAAGAAATAGAAGAAATAAAAAACAAGTATCCTGATACCAAAATTATAGGGGTATCTGATAGTGCATTTCATAGAAGCATGCCTACGGTGGCTAGAGTTTATGCTATCCCTCTAAAGTTGCGAGAAAAGTATGGTATCGAGAGACAAGGCTACCACGGGCTCTCACTCGCTTCTATAGTAGAGAATGTCCAAAAAGAAAGAGGTGTAGTGCCAGAGAAGATGATCGTGGTGCATATGGGTGGTGGCACTTCGGTCACAGCACTCAAAGATGGTTTGTCTATTGATACCTCTATGGGTTGGACACCGCTTGAAGGTGTGCCGATGGCCGAGCGAGTGGGAGATATTGACCCAGGAGCTCTAGCTTATTTGGCAAGTCAGGAAAGTCTAACTAGCGAAGCACTGGAAAAGTTTATTTCTAGTGAATGCGGTTTGGAAGCCGTCTCTGGTCTACCTCACGGTGATATGAAAGAAATAATTGAAGCCGCTTCTCATAATCCAAAAGCCAAGCTCGCTCTCGATCTATACATATATAGAGTAAGGAAGTATGTGGGAGCTATGGTAGCTGTTTTGGGAGGCTGTGATCTTTTGGTACTTACCGGAACCATCGCAGAACAGTCAGAGCTAATGTGCCAAAAAATCTCCGAAAATTCGGAGTTTTTGGTGTCGAAGATAATTACTTTGACCACTCGCGAAGCAGGTCAGATCTCTAAGATAGTAAGTAGTTTTTAAGCCACAGTGTACATTCCTTGTTTGTTCTTCTTGAAGTACTTTGGATTTTGAAGGTTGACCATAACAGTGTTGGCTTTGACATATCTCTCTTTCATCACCTTTTCCAAAACATCTTCTTTTGATAGAGGTCCGCTCTTTTTCAAAATTTCGCGGATAACATCGCGTACGACGCCGGTAGAATAACCCCACTCCTTGAGCGCATAAAGTCCACGACCCACCAATACAAAGCGAGGGTCTTTGATCAGTTCGTTGTGAGTAGTAGCGACGTGAGCTTTCTTTTTGAAGACATCGCTAATGAGTTTGGCCACTTCGCGGAAGTGGATCGGGCTCCCATGCTTGCGTAAAATAAGATAAGCATAATCACGTACACCTTTGGTCTTGATATTTGAAGATTTGGCTTTGCCCCATTCGCCGAGAGGATTTTTGGCTACGTTTTTGGAGATAGCGAGCCAGCGAGTCAATATTTCGTCTTGCTTGTATTCATCCGAAACATCCTTCAAGTGTTCTAGGAAAGAAGAAATGATTTCTGACTCTGGTATGATTTCATCATCACCAAGTTTGGAATAGAGTTTTTGAAGTGCATCATGTATTTTGTCAGACAAAGCACTGTCCACATGCCATCGGTGTTTGAACTCGCTATCCTCTTTTATTTTATTGAAATCGTCTCCGACTACTAGAAGGAAGTGGATATGTTTTCTTGCACTTATATCTTTACCTAAGTTGTCCAAAAGCTCGTCTTCAGAAATAACGCCACCCATTTTGTTTATAGTATCTCGAAGTTCGTCAAAGACAGCTTTCTCTTTATTATATGAGTCAGCTTTTCTGATATGATTGACCGCATAATTTTCTATCTGCCTTACTCTCTCTCTGGTGATGCCATATTTCTTACCAATGGCTTCTAGAGTCATGTCGTCTCCAGTTTGGTTCAAACCAAATCTGCCCACGATCACATCTTGGGCTCTATCTGGCAGGGAGCTCAAAAGCCTTTTCACCACCTGCTTAGCATTGAAAGTAAGTGAAAATGTCTTATTTTTTGCAACTTCTTTTTTCATATATTTATTAATTTAATTATACCACAATATTATACCACATTTGATGTTCCTAACAGTATCATACCCCCAAATATTGTCAAACTCGCTATTTATACCACAAAATTTATGAGTTTGTTGGGAATATAAACTGCTTTTTTTATTTCTTTATCGTTTAGCCATTTTTGAGTTTCAGGAAGGGATAAAGCTTTTTCTTTGACCTCTTTTTCGGAGATACCACTATCTGCTTCAAACTGTGCACGGACTTTACTATTTATTTGTACAACTATAGTCACCTTTTCATCCTTAATTTTATTTTCATCAAATTTTGGCCATTCTTCCAAATGAATCGAATCCTTATGCCCGAGATTTGCCCAGATCTCCTCTGTCATATGCGGCGCAAACGGCGCCAACAACTTCAAAAATGTGTCAAAGGTGCCCTTTGACACTTCGGGAGTGTGTTCTAATTCGTTCGCAAAAATCATCATAGCTGAGATAGCTGTATTGAATTTGAAAGCTAAAATATCTTCTGTCACTTTCTTGATAGTCTTGTGAAGGAGGTTTTCCAACTTAGAACCTATCACCCCCGCCTCGCTCTGCTCGGCACCCCCTCTTAAGTTAAGAGGGGGAAAGGGGGTGATATTCATTGATATCTTCCAAACCCTCTCCAAAAATCTCCTTGTACCCACTATGCCGCCCACATCCCACGGGTATTGTCCTACTTCGTTGTAGGGACCGATGAAGGCGAGGTACATGCGGACCGTGTCTGCTCCGACTCTCTCTACTTCTCCATCAGGATCAATGACATTGCCTTTGGACTTGCTCATCTTTTGTCCATCAGGACCCAAGATAAGCCCACGGTTCATTCTTTCTATATATGGCTCTGGATCTTTGACTAATCCTAGATCAAAAAGAGCTTTGTGGAAAAATCTGGAATATAAAAGGTGCATGGTGGTGTGCTCTGCCCCACCAGAATATTTTTGGACTGGTAGCCAGGCATCCATCTTTTCTATACTTGCAAATTCTTTCTCATTTTTTGGATCAGTGTAACGTAAGAAATACCAAGAAGAATCTACAAAAGTATCCATAGTGTCGTACTCTGGGGTCCAACCAAGCCCAAAAATTTTCTCGGTTCTTTCTTTTAATTCTTTGGAAGATCCAAGGGGTGAAGTACCTTTGGGTGTGAAATCAATGTCATCTTCTGGTAGTACCCATGGCAAATGCTCATCTGGTATCGAATGAGGCTTCCCATCTCTATCATAAACTACTGGTATCGGCGCTCCCCAATATCTCTGCCTACTCAATAGCCAATCTCTTAATTTATATTTAGTTACCTTTTTGCCAAACTTTTCTATAATTTTTTCTCTGGCTTCTTCCGAGTCTATCTCGCTGAATTCTCCAGAGTCTATCAAAATTCCCTCACCAGTATGGACAGTGTATTTTGGATCCATCTTCTCTTTCCAGTTTTCTATCTCCGCATGAGTCATCACTTCATAGTTGAGATCTTTTGGGTCCAACCATGTGATCTCAAATTTTTCGTGATCTTCGAGATTTTGAGCTATTTGGTTGTCGTCTTCGAGCTCAAACAAAATACCGGTAGTGTAAGAAATTCTATTTTGATCTTTATGTGCAGCGAAATATTCAGCTCTCACTCGGCCATTCAAAACTTTGATTAATTTCAAATTGGTAAAACCAGTCTCACTCCTCACTTCTCTCCTTGCCGCTTCTACCACGTCTTCTCCGTCCTCCACTCCACCCATGGGAAAGGTTGTCCAATCAAAAAGCTTCCACTTTAGTGCCAAGTATTTACCTGTACGAGGATTTAGGACAATCGGGTGGACGTTCACTCTTGGTACTATCTTTTTACCTTCTACTGGTGGATTTCTCTTATCTACAATATTAGGCAAGACGACTTCTCTCACTTCCAAATCATATTTTTTAGCAAACTGAAAATCACGCTCGTCGTGGGCTGGTACGGCCATCACTGCTCCAGTACCATAATTGCCGAGGACATAGTCAGCAACCCAGACTGGTATCTTCTCACCTGTCGCTGGATTTATGACCTTGATCCCTTTTATCTCTACCCCCGTCTTTTCTTTCTTGGCATCCGTCCTCTCTATTTCTGTTTTCTTTTTGACTTCTTCTATATAGTTTTTAATTTCTGATTTGTTTGTAATTTCGGATTTCGGATTCAGAATTTCTTGTGTGAGCCACGGATGCTCTGGTGCTAACACAAGATATGTCGCACCATACAAAGTATCTGCTCGAGTAGTAAATACTGGAATTGAAAATTGAAAATTAGAAATTGAAAATTCTATTTGAGCTCCTTCCGACTTGCCTATCCAATTTCTCTGTGCGTCTTTGATCGCCGTGGGCCACTTCAAATCGTCCAAGTCACTAAGCAGCCTCTCCGCGTAATCAGTAATTTTGAAAAACCATTGCTCCAAATCTTTCTGCACTACTTCTGTACCACATCTGTCACACTTACCATTTATGACCTGCTCGTTGGCTAGCACCGTCTGATCTTCGGGACACCAGTTTACACTGGCTTTCTTTTTGTAAGCTAAACCTTTCTTATAAAATTGTAAGAAGAGCCACTGGGTCCATTTATAATATTCTGGGTCTGCCGTCACCACCTTGCGCGACCAATCAAAAGATCCACCCATACTTGCGAGCTGTTCCTCCATATGAGCAATATTTTCATAAGTCCACTTTTTTGGATCCAAACCTCTCTTTATCGCTGCCCTCTCTGCCGGCAATCCGAACGCATCAAACCCAATCGGAAACAAAACATTAAAGCCTTGCATCCTCTTCATCCGAGCGAAAATGTCTGGTACAGCAAATGCGTACCAATGCCCGATATGCAAATTTCCCGACGGATACGGAAACTCAAACAAATTATAAAAATTCTTTTTACCATCTACTTTATCTTTGGTCTCATAAATCCCATCTTCCTGCCATTTTTTCTGCCATTTTTGTTCTATGTCTTTATGATCGTATTTGTCTTGCATGATTAAAATATACAATAAAAAAGGAAATAACTCACCCTCCTCACTATCGTGTGGTCCCTCTCTTATTTCAAGAGAGGGCTAACGGCTCAAATGGCAGGAAATGAGCCGTTAAAACTACAAAACATCTCCCTCATATTTCAACCTTGACAAATTATGCATATTTGCTATGGTATGGACAGACTTGGAAACAAGAGTCTTTGAAAAGAAAAGGAGAATAGGGTATGGATTTTGTGAGGTTTCTTCACGGTCCCCTACTTGGAACATTGGGTGGGCTTATCCTACTTTTTGTTTTAGCACACATTGTGCTAAGAGTTGTCGACGAGGACATGAAGCCAGTGATCTATAAAGGTCGTAATTGGCTTACGGTCTTTTTGTTGGCAATGCTCGCATGGTTCGCCTTCACGGCGGCTACAGTCAATGAAGTACCACGGAATGTGATTGACAGATCCGTGGTCAACGAGCGCGCTGATGTGCTCGAACAACAAGGCAAAGATGCAAAAGAAGCGGCGAAGAAAGACGCTGAAGAAAAGAGGTGACGTACATGACAACCAAGAAAGCATTTGCAATCATGATTGCCCTGACAGCGCTCTTCCTTACAGGCTGTGGTAACGAGATCAAAAATATTCCTCCGGGGTATATTGGCAAGATGCTCACACCAACAGGCTGGGAGGATAAGACATGGGAAGCCGGCCAAGTAGATATTGGTGTGGCTGATTTTTCTGGTCGTGGCAACTCACTTGTTATTTGCGAAGCGACCAGTGTCACTATCAAAGAAAGTTTCGATAAGCCTTCGGCGGCGAATGGTAACGAAGATCATCGTATCATTGCTAAAGACAAGACACCGCTTGCTGTGGATGTTTACGTCCAGGTGATGGTGCCTGATGACAAGAAGATGCGCGATAGCATTTTCGCTCAAGTAACAGCATTTCCAGAGAAAGACAATGATCGAGTCAGGAAGATTACTCTTGAGCAAATCTATAATCAGTTCGCTCGGATGACCATCCGAGGTAAGACTCGTCAGATATTTTCGGAGTATAGCGGTTATCAAGATGTCATGACTAAGTATGATCAAGTTTCTAAGCAGGTTGCGGGGATGATTGCAGAAACCTTCAAAGAGACAAGAGTACCACTTAAGCTTGTTGCAGGGCAGCTTTCCAACGTGAAGGCTGACGCAACAGTCTGGGCAGCCGAAAATGAAAAGGCAGCCGCATCTGCACAAGTAGCGGTCATTGACGCTATCGGTACAGCCATGAGAAACAATCCTGCCTACTTGGAGAAATACAAGTGGGACGTCCTCAAGGATATTGCTGGAAAGCAAAACCTGACCATTATCGTCGATGGTGGACGTGGTGGTATGTCGTACACTCTCCCCTCCTCAAAATGATCCTGTTTCAAAAGGCTCGGTTCCATTACGGAATCGGGCCTGTTTTTTTATCCCCTCACCTGCGTTGGGTAAGCTACTGGATCGATGATGCGGGAGAAGCAATGACGACCAGATGGATGATTCCAATTTTCATTCATGCCAACTTTGGAGACAGCTGGTTCATAAGGCGCTGTACCTCCTCTACGAGACATATTGAACACAGCGCAGATTTCAAATGTCATGTTGCCAGTGCCTCTATACTCATAAGGAGTCTGATTTTGAAGGTCTGGAGGGATGTTAGGTAAGGATTGTGGAATAGTGCCATTCGTCTGCCAATAGCTAATCACTTGCCACTGCATGTTTTGTAAGTCAGAAATTTTTTGATCGTCATACCTCATGAGCCTTTGGGTGCGTGGACTGCCCAAGACAGCAAAGCCAAGAATAATAAATATGATTACTACCAGAGTTGCGACAATAGCCCACATTTTTCTTCTCGAATCTGGAAGTTTTTCTCGAATATCATTTAGATAAAATCCAAAAATGAGCGCGGTGACGAGAAGGACGGAGAGTGCTTTGAGTAAGAAGCCGAGGGTGAGCTCTTGGCCGTTTAAGAAAGTATAAAGCACCATGACCAAATCCCCTGCCAAGATTACTCCAGCTACGAAGAGAGTGATGTAGGTGAGCCACTTTCTTATTGGTAATTCTTTTTTGGATGGGTCGGTGGTGTATGATCGATGGACGAGGCGAGAAATAAATATGAAGAGTGGAAAGACGATGATGAGAGTGGCGACCGGCAAGCTCAACTCCGCGGATCCACTTTTGTAATAGTTGTTATAAATAGTGGTGATCGTCGGGTAGACGTGGTTTATGATTTTGAATACAAGATTTAAAAAGCTCGCGGTGACTACATACAGACCGACCATGGCACCTAAATGCAAAAAGAAGTCTCGAGCGCTAGCTCGCCCTGAGGAATTTGAAGGGTTGGTTGGTTCCATAAATTTGTGTTTTAATTTTAATCCACTTTTACTCTACCATTATAGCACAATCGTGGTATTTTTGATTAGGAGGTTCCTTAGATGGAAGAAATGTTTGATAAAGAGTTTAAGGATCTTTTTGAGGCATGTCGACCTCACATAAACGAATATCACGTTGTGTCCGTGGAAAGTCTTTTGAAAAAGGAGGGTATAACTCCCGCTTCTTCAGAAGTAGAAGCGCACAAGGAGGCTTGCTATCATCTGAAGGCAGGTCTTGTTACTTCTTTGCTTCGAGAAATAGAAGATCTTGAACTGGGGGAGAAAGATAAAGTCAGGGTGATCTTTAGAATATTGGAGAGGTTCCTTGAGGAGAGGACGGACCCAAAGGTATTTGAAATGTTTCAAGTCGACTAAGTCGTAATAATGCAAAGTGCTCTAGCGGAAGCTCGGGCACTCTTTTTATATTCTAAATTCAATCACGTCGCCGTCTTGGACGATGTATTCTTTACCTTCGGTGCGCAACCAACCCTTTTCGCGAGCGGCGCCGTAGGAGCCGGCTTCGAGGAGTTTGTCCCACTCTATCACCTCAGCTCTTATAAATTTATCTTTAAAATCATTGTGAATAGCTCGGCCAGCTTCGGGCGCTGT
>C687J35174_10012075_pt1 | contig 10579 bp, 8 predicted proteins | sample RifCSPhighO2_01_FD_35174 | JGI IMG/M metagenome (IMG submission 35174) | reverse complement strand
TCATGGGTCGCATGAAGGAAGAACGCGACTTCGATCACATCGAGCCGGTGTTCTTCACCACGTCGAACGTGGGCGGCAAGGGTCCGGATATCGGCAAGGACGTGCCCGCGCTCAAGGACGCGAAGAATATTAATGACCTGAAGGCGATGGACATCATCATCACCTGTCAGGGCGGCGAATATACTTCCGAAATTTTCCCCCAGCTGCGCGCCGCAGGCTGGAAAGGTTACTGGATTGACGCCGCCTCGGCGCTGCGCATGAACGACGATGCCGTGATCATTCTCGATCCGGTGAATCTCGGCGTTATCAAGGATGCGCTGGCCAAAGGCGTGAAGAATTATATCGGCGGCAATTGCACGGTATCGCTCATGCTCATGGCGCTCGGCGCGCTGTTCCAGAAGGGTTACGTGGAATGGATGAGCGCGATGACTTACCAGGCCGCCTCCGGCGCCGGCGCTAACAACATGCGCGAGCTGCTGAAGCAGATGGGCGCGGCCCATGCCTCGGTGAAGCCGTTGCTCGACAACCCTTCTTCGGCGATTCTCGACATTGACCGCCAGGTGGCCGAAACGATTCGCGGTGCCCGGTATCCGACCGAATTCTTTGGTGTTCCGCTCGCGGGCAGTCTCATTCCGTGGATCGACAAGGAACTGCCCAGCGGCCAGAGCCGTGAGGAGTGGAAGGGGCAGGCCGAGACCAACAAGATTCTCGGGCGCAGCGACAAACCGGTTCCCGTGGACGGCATCTGCGTGCGCATCGGCGCGATGCGCTGTCACAGTCAGGCGTTCACCATCAAGCTGACCAAGGACATCCCGCTCGATGAAATCGAGGGGATGATCAAAGCGTCCAGCCAATGGGTGAAAGTGGTGCCGAACCAGCGCGAGATCAGCATGAAGGAACTCACTCCGGCGGCGGTGACCGGCACCTTGACCGTACCGGTGGGGCGCCTGCGCAAGCTTAGTATGGGCAGCCAGTACCTGGGGGCCTTTACCGTGGGCGACCAGCTTTTGTGGGGCGCCGCGGAGCCGCTGCGCCGAATGTTGCGTATTCTGCTGGAATTCAAGTAAATCCCGATTTCCTGCTACCCCCGTGGCCGCACCGGCATGGGTATATTGATGTCGACAATGACACCGACTATAAAATAAAGAAGGGGCAAATCACGCAAATTCGTGAGTTACGGGGTCTGAAATAGCATTGGTCGCCACACGCAAAAGCCGCGTTTCTCAGCCTTATTCAGGGGCGAAAAGAGGATTTCCCGTTCATGGAATATCTGGTAAAAAACCATCTGTACGCTATAGTTAGTTGAGATTTGTAAAGAGTATTGCTATTTATTTACATAACTCCCGGTCTTATAAAAGGTTTTAGGATAAGGAAGCCCGTTGAATACAAAAGGGGTGAAAAGGATGTCTCGGAACAGGAGGGGAATGGCGCTGGCATGGCGATGGATGATCGTGGGAATGATGGCGCTCTTCCCGATAACCAGTCATGCGCTGGCGCTTGGCAAGCTCAAGGTTTTCTCGGCGCTTAATGAACCNCTCAATGCCGAGATCGAATTCACTTCNGCCACCGAAAAGGAATTGAAAGGCCTCACCGCCTCACTGGCCNCGCGCGCTGATTTCGATGCCGCGGGCGCTGATCGTCTGCCGTTTCTCTCTCAGATCAAATTCATCGTCNNGAAGAGNACGGACGGCCGGTATTTTCTCGAACTTCGCACCGATCAACANCTGGATGAGCCGTTCCTGCATTTGCTTTTGCAGATCGAGTGGCCGGGGGGACGGTTGGTGCGCGAATACACCGCGCTGATCGATCCGCCCTACAAGATTTCAGGCAAGCCCGCTCCTGTTGAAGCGCCCACGATACCTGCACCAGCACCTGTCCCTGAACTCGCGATGCAGCCGCCGGTGCTTCCCGTCCCGGCTGCTGAAGTTCCACCGCCCGAAGCACTGAAGACCGCCGAGGCACCGAAAGAAGAAATGCCGGTGATGGCGAAACCGGAAGAACCCAAGCTCCCGGAGGAAGTAAAACCGGAGGAAGCAAAAGCAGAGCAAATTCCTCCCAAGGAAGAGGTCGCGAAGGAAGCGCCGCCGGTGGAAGCAGCACCGGAAGAAATGAAACTTGGGCCACCGGAAGTGACCCAAGGTGTTACACCGCAGGAACCTGCCGCGCCCACCGTAGAGCCCCTGGAAGCCGCCCCAAAGGCGGAGGCCGCACCCGCGCCTGAAGCGCCGCCAATCGTGCCGGAGACCAAACCGGCAGCCGCACCCACGTGGGCGGCGATGCCGGAATACAGCGTCAAGAGAGGCGACACGCTGTGGCGAGTTGCTGAAAAAGCGCGTGGCGACAATAAGGACACGAGTGTCGAGCAGGTCATGCTCGCTATTTATCGCACCAACAAGAACGCTTTCTTCGGTAACAATGTCAACAATCTCAAGGCGGGAAAGATCCTGAAGATGCCCGAGCGCGAAGAGGTGAATGCTGTTACCTCTCCTCAGGCGCGGCGGGAGTTTCGCGCCCAATACGACGCCTGGCAGGAATACAAGCTCAAGCTGGCCAGCGCCAGCGGCGCCATCAAGGTGACGGAAGCACCGGAAGCANCTGCCCCGAAGGNNGCGGAGAAGCCGGCCGTGAAGCCCGCGATGCCGGAGCCGGCCAAGAAGGCCGAAATCAAGGCAGCGACACCGGCGCCGACGGCAGCCGACAAAGGCAAGCAGGATGAGTTGCTCAAGATCGTGCGCAGCACGCTGCAGCAGGAGAAGAGCACGCCGGACAAGAAGGTGTCGGAAAAGGAATCCGCCAAGGAGGCCACGGCTCGGGAGCGCCAGGCGCTCGCCGACCGCGCCGCCACGCTGGAAGAGTCTCTCGAATCCAAACGGCTCGAGAACAAGGATCTGTCGGATAAGGTCGGGCTGGTGCGCTCGCAGCTCAAGAAAGAATCGCGCCTGATCGAACTCGAAAGCCAGAGCCTTGCCCAGCAGCAGAAAAAGGCTCCCGAGCAGAAAGCTCCGGAAGCCAAGCCGGCCGAACCCGCGGTGAAGCCGGCGGAAAAACCCGCCGAGAAGCCGGCCGCCGCCAAGCCAGAGGAAAAGATCAAGGCCGAAGCTCTGCCGCCCGTAGCCAAACCGGCGCCGGCTGCGCCGAAAAAGAAAGTACCGGCTGCACCGGCTCCCAAGGAAGACAAGGATTTCCTGGCCACCCTGCTGGAGGCCGTGCAGAGCGATCTGCTGGTGCCGGCGGTCATTGGCATTGTCGTGTTGTTGAGCGGCGGCATCGCGCTGGTGTATTTGCGCCGTCGCCAGAAATCCATCGCCGAGTTCGAGGAAAGCATTCTTTCCGCCGATGCCATCAGCACCGAACAGCCGGCGACCACCGGCACCGTACCCGGCCAGCACGCCGCCGCGACCACCGGTGGCGACACGTCGTTCCTCAGCGACTTCAGCCAGGGCGGCATGGGCAACATCCATACCGACGAGGTCGACCCGGTGGCCGAAGCCGAGGTGTATCTCGCTTACGGGCGCGATGAAACGGCCGAGGAGATTCTCAAGGAAGCGATGGTCAAGAATCCGGACCGTCAGGAACTCAAGCTCAAACTGTTGGAGATTTACCATCAGCGCAACGATGTCGCGGCATTCGAGACGCTGGCCGAAGAGCTTTACGCGGCGCTCGGCGGCCGCGGCGGCAAGATATGGGAGAAGGTCGAAGAGATGGGCCGCAAACTCAACCCGGAGAACCCGATGTTCCGCGGTGGCGCGCCGGCCAAGGTGTCTTCACCGGCGTCGGCGGCTCAAGCCACAGCTCCTGCTGCCAAAACATCGGTGCCTTCCTCCGCCATGGGCGCGAGCATCCCCCATGACAGGGAGCCACCCTCCACCACACCGAAAAAGGAAACGGTTGGAGATTTTGATTTTGACATGGCATCTCCCGCCGCAGGCGATTTTACTGTCGCCATGCCGCCATCGGATGCCAAGGCGGGAGCGGAGACGAGTTTCGAATCGCTCGACCTGGGCACCGCGGCAGACAATGCGATTGATTTTGACATCGGCGGCAAAGATGAAGCCGCCGCGGGATTTGAAGTTGGCACGCCGAGCGCCGCCGCGCCCGCCGGTAATGAGATCAAATGGGAACCGGAACCGGTTGCCGCCCCTGCGGCGGCCCCTGATGTCGTTCTCGATGCGACACCGCCTGCCGGCGAAGGCCAGGCCTCGGCGCAGTGGGACGAGACCGCGACGAAGCTCGATCTGGCCAAGGCCTACATCGACATGGGCGATGCCGAAGGGGCGCGCAGCATCCTGCAGGAAGTGATGACCGAAGGCAACGAGTCGCAGAAGAAACAGGCCCAGGATTTGTCGGCCCAGATCGCCTGAGTTGCCGTTCAGTAGCGTCGTTTGAAATAAATCTCCCCGCCACGGGTCAGTCCCGATCTGACCTCGATGCCGACATAACCGTCCGGGTCCGTGTTCAGATCCAGCCCAAGGAAGCCGCCGCCACGCGCGTCGCGGCTGATAGCCGTTGTGCGGTTGACCGCTCCGCTGGCGCGCTCCTCGCCGTCGATGCGGCCATAACTCCCCCCGCCATAGAAGCGGAAATTTTGCGTGAGCGCGACGATCGCGCCCAGCTGTGCCTGCGATTGCGACCAGTCGATCACTACCGTCTGAGCGTCACCCTTGTGATCGACTTTCTGGTAGGTGTAGTCGAGGACGTAAAACAGCGATACGCGCCGGCTCTCGAGAATGACGCCGTGCAGCGAAAATCCGGCGTGAAATCCATCGAGCTCCATGCCGGCGGTGACCGGATTGCCCGTCTGGGTGACGTAGGCGTAACCGCCGAACATGCCTAGCGTCACACGCTGGCCGGCCTTTTCGCGCAACGAGAGGCCGATCCAGCGGCTGGTGGTATCGTAGGTCCGGCCGCCGTAATCCAGTGGCATCTTGGCGCGCGCGAAGCGCAGTGAAAAATCCAAACTCTCGACACGGTCGTCCGGTGTCAAAGGTCCCGCCGCCTCCACCAGTACCGGCAAGGTCATCAGCAACCAGGAAACCGCGAACCGCGTCATGCCGGCGGTTTCCTGTCGTACACCAGAAACGTGCAGGCGTGGGGATTCTTTTCATCCGGTTCGTGCCGCTCGCGGCTGACCTCCTGCCAATGATCTTGATCGAATGGCGGAAAATAGGTGTCGCCGGGGATGTGGGCATGGACCAGTGTCAGATACAGCCGGTCGGCATGTTCGAGCGCCTGACGGTAGATTTCCGCGCCGCCGATGACAAAAACCTCCGGGTCGTTTTGTGCTGACGCCAGCGCGTCTTCGATGGAATGTCTCACGAGACATCCCGGCGCGCGGTACGAAGGGTTACGCGTGACGACGATGTTGGTGCGATCCGGCAGCGGTTTGCCGATCGATTCGTAGTTCCGGCGCCCCATGATGACATGATGGCCGGTGGTGAGGAGGCGAAAGTGCCGGAGGTCCGCCGGCAGCCGCCACGGGAGCGTGTTGTTAACACCGATCACGCGGTTTTCCGCCATGGCCGCGATGATGGAAATGTGAGGCGTGAGGCGTGAGGCGTGAGGCGCAGATGCCGCAGAGTTTTTGGCTTTCTCCTCACTCCTCACTCTTAACTCCTCGCGGCTTCTAAACCGCCACCGGCGCCTTGATGGAAGGATGCGGGTCGTAGTTCAGCAGTTCGAAATCGTCGAAGTCGAAATCGAGCAGCGAGGTTTTTTCCGGATTGAGGCGCATGTTCGGCAACGGCCTGGGCTCGCGTGCGAGCTGTGTGTGAACCTGCTCCAGGTGATTGAGGTACAAATGTGCATCGCCTAGCGTATGCACGAACTCGCCCGGCCTGAGTCCGGTTGCCTGCGCCATCATCATGGTGAGCAGCGCGTAGGAAGCGATATTGAACGGCACGCCAAGAAAGATGTCGGCGCTGCGTTGATAGAGTTGGCAGGACAGGTGCCCCTGAGCGACGTAGAACTGGAACAGGAGGTGGCAGGGCGGCAAGGCCATGCGCTCGATCTCGGAGACATTCCAGGCGCTGACGATCAGCCGGCGCGAATCCGGGTTCTCGCGGATCGCACGGGTCACCTGGCTGATCTGGTCGATATGGCGGCCGTCCGGCGCGGGCCAGGAGCGCCACTGGGCGCCGTAGACGGGACCGAGATCGCCATTCTCATTCGCCCACTCGTCCCAGATGCGGACGCCATGATCCTTCAGATAGCGGATATTGGTGTCGCCGCGCAGGAACCACAGCAATTCGTAGATGATAGATTTGGTGTGGACTTTCTTGGTGGTGAGCAGGGGAAATCCCTGGGCCAGGTCAAACCGCATCTGGTGGCCGAACACGCTCAGCGTGCCGGTGCCGGTGCGGTCGTCCTTGCGCACGCCGTGGTGCATCACGTGGCGCATCAGGTCGAGATACTGCCGCATGCCTCTGTCTCCGTTTCTGCGACGTTACCGATGATTATATCCACTTGATGCCATGAGTGCAGCCGTCTAATCGCGCGACGGCGCGAACAGACGCACGTGCCGGTGTTTGAAAATCGGCAGCAGCGCCATGCCGGCGATGAAGCCGCCGATATGCGCGCCGAAGGCCACGCCGCCGCCGCGCGGATCGGCGAACGCCGAATTGATCAGCTGCAACACGAACCAGAACCCGAGAACCGCCATGGCCGGCAGATGCACGAGACGGGAATAGAAGCCGATCGGAATCAGCACCAGCACGCGGGCATGGGGATACAGCAGCAGGTACGCCCCGAGCACGCCGGAGATGGCGCCGCTCGCCCCGATCATGGGGATCGTGGACTCCGTGTTGGGCAGGGCCTGGGCCAGCACCGCGGCAATTCCGCACAACAGATAAAACAGGACAAAACGCACATGACCCATGGCGTCCTCGACGTTATTGCCGAAGATCCACAGATACAGCATGTTGCCGATCAGGTGCATCCAACTGCCGTGAAGGAACATGGAGGTGAATATCGTCAGCGTGGGCGGTACCAGCGCCAGTTCCGGTGGCAATGTTTTGTCGCCCAGCAGCGTGGCCGGGATCACGCCCAGGCTCAATACGGCCGCCTCGAAACCCTGGCCACCGAGCGAAATCTGCCAGAGGAAGACGAGCGAACAAAGGACGATGAAGGCAATCGTCACCAGCGGTTGAATCGTGGTGGGGTTGTCGTCGCGCAGGGGAATCATGATGGCTCCCGGCACATGAGCCGGCAGGGGTCCTGGCGGTAGAAGCGCTGCAAATGCGTATACACCGCCGGAAATTTCCCGTTGATCAGGTCGGGCGCGGTGAAAAAGGCCTCGCTCGCGACGGCAAAAAACTCCGCGGGGTCTTCGGAGGCGTAAGGGTCGATGGTATTGCCATTACCTGCCTCCAATGCCGCGCAGAACCGATCGTAAGCGGCCTGAAAATCGCGCGCCCATCCACGCGCATCCATGTCCGCGTGCAGCGGCGGGAAGCCGTTGGCGTCGCCGTTGAGCACATCCAGCTTGTGCGCGCATTCGTGGATCACGAGATCGTGATCGTCCGGCGTCCTGTCTTCCGCACGCATGGCTTCCCAGGACAGCACCATCGGGCCGTGCGACAGGGATTGGCCGCAGAGATCCATGATCTCGCGGTGCACGACGCCGTGTTCATCCGTGTATTCATCGTGCACCCGGAAATCGCCGGGGTAGATCACAATCGAGCTCCAGTCGGCGTAGTAATCGAGGCCGAGGTTGAGTATGGGAAGGCAGGCGTGCAGCGCAATGCGCGCACGCATGGCATTCGTCACGACGAGGCCCGCCGCCCCCGAGAAATATTTTTCGCGCAAGAGACGGTTGGTGAGTTCGCGCAGTCGTTCCCGATCCGGTCCGCTCAGGGATCGCGCGTAGGGAGATGTGCGCAGGGTTTTGGACCACAATGCGTCGGAGATGCCGTCCTGTACGGATCGCCGGCGACGAAGCAGGCTCTTCAGTCCCCCATCGACGCGAGTTCCGCGTCGGGGTGCGGATTTACGTGGAGCGGCCACCGCCGAGCAGCTGAATCGCAAGTTGCTTGCCTTTTTCCACGGCCGGCTGATCCAGGGGATTGACGCCATAGAGCAGGCCGGTGTAAACCGTGATGCGCTGGTAGAGATCGATCAATTGACCGATGACATGCTCGTTGAGCGCGGGCAGGCGCAGGGTCATGTTGGGGTGGCCGGTCTCCGTGATGACCTGGCGCGTGGCCTGGAATTCAGCTTCGAGGACCTGACCCATCTTTTTTCCCGCCAGGTACGGAAAATATTTCCGGTTTTCTTCCGGTATAGGAATGGAAAAATCCTGATCCCAGGAATCGAGCGCCAGGAAGGTGAATATCTTGTCGAGGCGCGATTCGAGATACATCTGCAACTGGCTGTGCTGGTCCACCGCGCCCATGGCGCGTACCGGCAGCGTGCCGGCGGGTGGGCGGCCCGGCCGCGTTTCCATCCGCTTGCCCAGCGACTCGGCCCACAACTGCCGGTACCAATCCACGATGAGTTCCAGCGGATCGGCATAGGGCATCATGATCGACACGCGCTTGTTCTTGTCGATGTCGAAAAGATAGAACAGGGCGGCGATTTCCAGCGCCGGGTTGGCGTAAACGTCATCGGCGGTGCAGCGCCCAGCATTGGCCGCGGCGCCGGCCAGAAGCGCACGGATATCCACGCCGGCAACGGCCAGCGGCAGCAGACCTACGGCGGTGAGCACGGAGAAACGACCGCCTACCTTGGGCGGCACCGGCAGCGACAGGAGACCCTCGCGCCCGGCCAGTTCACGCAGCCAGCCGTGCGCCGGATCGGTGACGAGCCATTGGTGCGCGCGCGCCTCGTTCTTGCCCAGTTCCTTTTCGAGCCACTCGCGCAGAATCAGGTACTGGATGGCGGTCTCGATCGTCCCGCCCGACTTGCTGATGCAGATGACCCCGGCTTTTTCAGCCTTCCGGTTTTGCAGGATGAAACGCAAACGGTAGGGATCGATGTTTTCCAGAAAATGCAGTCTGGGCGCGGACGAGTCCGGACGCACCGCCGATATGGCGTGATGCACGGCCTTGGCGCCGAGACTGGAACCGCCGATGCCGATGACGACGACATCTTCGAAACGTCGTATCTGCATCGCCATGGCTTCGATGGAAGCCAGCGAATCGGGCATGACGGCATGCAGGTTGAGGCAGGCGAATTCCGCGTCCGCTCCGCCCCGTGATTGCGCCACCACGATCTGGTGGACGCGTCTGAGTTCCGGAGCGAGTTCTTCCATCTCCGCCGCCGTGATGCCTTCCGCGCCAACGCCATCGCGGTACAGACGCGCGCTGTCGATATGCAGTAGTTTCTGCGATGAAATATTTTGCGGGGACGAATTATTCCGGTGGTTCACGACAGGTCATTCCTGACTGTGGCAACAAGTGCTACGACGGACGAATGTTATCATTGTTTCCTGTCACGGGACTCCGCGGCTTCCAGGGTGTTCTGCAGCAGTGTGGCGACTGTCATGGGTCCCACGCCACCGGGAACCGGGGTGATCCAGCCGGCGCGCTGCCTGGCGGCGTCGAATTCCACGTCGCCGACCAGCCTGCCGTCCGGCTGGCGGTTGATGCCGACATCGATCACGATGGCGCCGGGCTTGATCCATTCGCCCTTCACCATCCCGGGTTTTCCCACCGCGACCACGAGCACGTCCGCGCGCGCGACATGCGCCGGCAGGTTGCGCGTGAACCGGTGGCAAATGGTCACGGTGCATCCGCCGAGCAGCAGCTCGAGCGACATCGGACGTCCCACGATATTGGACGCGCCCACGACCACGGCCTCTTTGCCTTCCAGGGATTCGCCGGTGGTCGCGAGCAGGCGCATGATGCCGTAGGGGGTGCAGGGACGCAGACGCGGGATGCGCTGCGCCAGCCGGCCGATGTTGTAAGGATGAAATCCATCCACGTCCTTGGAAGGGCTGATGCGCTCGATGACGGTTGTCTGGTCGATCTGTTTCGGCAGCGGCAGCTGTACCAGAATCCCGTCCACGTCGGGATGGTCATTCATTTGATCGATGAGGGACAGGAGCTTTTCCTGGGTCACCTCGATCGGCAGGTCGTAGTCGAAGGAACAGAAGCCGGCCTCGCTGCAGGCCTGGCGCTTGTTGCGCACGTAAACCTCGGAGGCGGCTTCGTGGCCGACCTTGAGGACCGCGAGCCCCGGAGGGCGCCGGCCTTCGCGCAGGCGGTGGCCCACCCGTTCTTTGATATGGGCGCGCAATTCTTGTGCAATTTTCTTTCCGTCGAGGAGGCGTGCGCTCATCTTTTTTCAGGCCCGGCGCGCTCAATGCGCGGGTGCATCATCGCACGCGCCCCGGCGGTGCGCCAAGCGCAGGGCCTGCATTAATGGCTTATAATCCTGTTCAAGCCAGATTGACGGTCCCGGGAGTGGTGCGTATAGTTCCCGCCTCGCGCCGTCCGGGTGAGTCGCCAATGCAGGGTTTTTCCAGTGACGACTCGTGCCAGCGGCTCCTGGCGTGATGCACCGATCGGGGTATAGCGCAGCCTGGTAGCGCACCTGCTTTGGGAGCAGGGTGTCGGGGGTTCAAATCCCTCTACCCCGACCA
>C687J35174_10012074_pt1 | contig 10579 bp, 10 predicted proteins | sample RifCSPhighO2_01_FD_35174 | JGI IMG/M metagenome (IMG submission 35174) | reverse complement strand
TTTCAGCCGTTATCATTATTCTCTTGGTCCTTGGCGCCGGTTTCCTATTGTTTCTCAAGTATCGCACCTTTCCTAATCCAGAAGACTCACTAACGACCAACCCCTCGACTTCGCTCGGGGCAAGCGACAAGTCGGGAACAGTAGTGGTAGAAAACACTTCGCTGATCAACGGGACTCTCTCCCTACCGGCAGGGTTTCCGCAAGATATTCCTCTTGAAAAGGGCAATCTTATTGAAAGCGCCACAACTTACTACCCAGAGCAGAATGTCCGACAACTAAGTATTAGCTACCAGAGCTCAAAAACAGTGACGCAAAAGTATGCGGAGTACAAAAATTATATGGCAGCTTCAGGTTATAAGATAACGGAGGAAAACACCAATGCTCCAGTCAGAGCCATCTTCGGGGTTAAAGAAGACAGGAATCTCTCCGTAGCCCTAAGCAATCGAGAGGGTAAGACTCTCGTCCAGCTTTCTTATCTCTTGAAATCGGCACAGTGATAGCCTTAGTGAATTATGCATATTGACGAGAACCAACTTGAGAGTTTTATGATTGACTCCGGCTTAGTCTCGGCCTCGGAGATCGAGCTTGCCAAAAGCGAGGTCAAAGGGAAGAACACCGGTATCGGGAAAGTGCTTGTCAACAAGGGTATTCTGACNGAAGATGGTTTGCGTAGAATGCAAGCCTATATTCTGGGTATTCCCTTTGTGGATCTTAGAGATCAGAAACTGGACTTCGCCGTGCTTTCTCTCATCCCCGAGCCAATTGCCAGGAATCATAACATCGTCGCTTTCAGAAAGATTAATGATGGTCTGGAAGTAGCCATGCTCGATACTGAAGACTTAACAGCCATTGATTTCGTCAAGAAAAAGGTTGGACTGAAAATCTTGCCTCGTCTGACAGATGATGAGTCTATGAAGTGGGCCCTACTCTCTTATCAGAAGACGCTGAAGGCCGAATTCGGGGACATTATCCAGAAAGAGGCAGACTCGCTTAAGGCCGTAAGCGACGAAATAGGCGGTGAAGATGTCGCCGAGGGTGATCTTAAGAAACTAGCCGAGGATATACCGGTGGTGCGCATTGTCGACACTTTGCTTAAGCATGCCATCATTCAAGACGCTTCTGATATTCATATAGAACCAGAGGAGGATAAGGTGCTTGTGCGTTACCGCATAGACGGCATTCTGCGCGACGCCATGATTCTGCCGAAGAATACCGCTCCTGGCATTACCGCGCGAATCAAAGTGCTCTCCAGTCTAAGGCTCGACGAGAAGCGTATTCCTCAAGACGGTCGTTTTAAAATTGATGCTGGAGGTGAGAAAGTCTCTTTCAGAGTTTCAACTCTGCCTGTCTATTACGGCGAAAAGACGGTCATGCGACTCCTGCGAGAGTCTGTTTCCAACTTCACTTTGGAGAGCCTAGGATTCCACGGCGAGGGTCTCAACGATTTACATAAAGCGCTCAAAGTGACTACCGGTATGATCCTCGCGACCGGTCCGACCGGTTCTGGCAAAACCACTACTCTCTACACCATGCTCGATATTATCAATACTCCTAATGTCAATATTTCCACTATCGAAGATCCAGTCGAGTACCAGATGGCGCGCATCAACCAGACGCAGGTACGTCCGGAAATCGGCCTCACTTTTGCCAACGGCCTGCGTACCTTAGTGCGTCAAGATCCAGACATTGTCATGGTCGGAGAAATTCGCGACAATGAGACAGCCGCGCTTGCTATCAACGCCTCGCTCACTGGGCACTTGGTGCTTTCAACTCTCCACACCAATTCCGCCTCCGGCGCCATTCCGAGGCTCTTAGATATGAAGGTGGAGCCCTTTCTCCTCGTTTCTACTCTCAATATTGTGATTGCCCAGCGTCTGGTCAGGAGACTTTCGACATCGAAGACCAAATATTTCTTAAATAAAGGAGAACTGGCCTCGCTTGACAGTATGGTCTCGCTGGAAAGAATGCTTGTTCTTTTGAGAGGAGAGAAGATTATCGGCGAGAAAGACGACTTTAATAAAATTCCGTTTTGGAAGCCGAATCCGGGCAAAGACAGCGAAGACGGGTACTTGGGTCGCGTAGGTATACATGAAGTACTTAAAGTGACGCCGACTGTTAAAAGTCTGATTATGAAAGGGGCGACGTCAGGGGAGATAGAAGAGCAAGCCAAGTCGGAGGGTATGATGACTATGATTGAAGACGGCATTTTCAAAGCGGCGCAGGGTATCACCACCATAGAAGAGGTCCTACGAGTGGTTTCGGAGTAGTTCGACGGGCTCACTATAAATAATATGACTCTCTACAAATATAAAGCCAAGAATAAGGAGGGCGAGGTCTACGAACGTACCCTCGAGACTAAAAATCGTTTCGATTTGTACGCCGTTATTCGCGAAGAGGGTGGTAGCGTAGTTTCTATCAGGGAAGTCAGGAATTTCGCGGCGCTCATTTCTCTCGGCAACATATTTGGCAGTATCAAGACGCATCAGAAAATTACTTTCGCCAAAAATCTCGGTCTAATGATGAAGGCCGGCTTGCCGATGATTCGCGCCCTCTCTGTTATGGGTAAACAATCCAAGAGCAAAACATTCAAAAAATTGCTCTCTAATCTCGAGATGGATATTAGCCATGGCAAGACGCTGTCGGACTCACTCGGTAAGCGGCCAGAGGTGTTCTCTCGTCTTTTCGTGTCGATGATTAAAGCAGGCGAAGAATCTGGCAATGTCTCGGGCTCCTTGGGTATCGTTTCTAGTCAGATGGAGAANTCTTATCTCTTNACCAAGAAGGTGCGCGGCGCGCTCATTTATCCGACCGTTATCATCTTGGTCATGATTGTGATTGCCATCCTCTTACTCATCTTCATGGTGCCGACCTTGACCGCCACTTTCGAAGGTCTGGGAGTGGAACTGCCACTCTCGACCCGCATTCTCATTAATTCAAGCAATTTTCTTGTCGAACACACTCTCGCCGTTTTGGTCGCAGTAATGCTCCTGGTGTTCTCTATCGTCCTCTTTTTACGAACGAAAATGGGCCGACATCTTGTAGATAACGTCTCCGTTCGCATTCCTGTTATCGGTGGGATGATTAAAGAGTTTGAATCCGCTCGCACTACTCGCACTCTCTCCTCGCTCCTTTCCAGTGGTGTGGAAATCATAGTGGCGCTTGACGTTACCATTGATGTCCTCCAGAACCATCTCTACAAAGACGTTCTTAGGCAGGTTCGGATGGCTGTAGAGAAAGGGGAACCCATGTCGGCCGTGTTTATCGGGCATGATTATCTCTACCCCGTCTTTGTCGGCGAGATGGTCTCTGTGGGTGAAGAAATCGGCAAGATTTCCGACATGCTTATGTCCGTGGCGAATTACTACGAAGAAGAGGTTGACCAAAAGACCAAAGATCTCTCGACCATCATCGAGCCGGTGTTGATGATTATTATCGGGATCGGGGTGGGTATCTTTGCCGTCTCGATGCTCGCGCCCACATATTCACTAGTGGATTACATTTAATCTTCCATGAAATACAAAGGCTTTACTGTTCTCGAAATTTTAGTCGCTATCTCTATTATCACACTGGTGGTGACCATTATCACCATCTCGTTTTCTAAACTAAACTCTGCCCAAGCACTCGATAAAAGTGCCGATTTAGTTGCTTCCGTCCTAGATGAGGCTCGGTCGCTGACGCTCTCTTCGAAAGGCGATTCTCAATACGGTATATATTTCGAAGATTCACAAGTAACCTTATTCAAAGGTGCTACTTACTCGCCGTCTGACCCTGCCAATGTGGCGACCAACCTCCATGCTCTCGTCGGTCTGCGCAACATTACCCTGTCCGGTGGGGGTACGAGCGTGATTTTTAAACGCCTAACCGGCAATACGGCCGAGACAGGGACGGTGGAAGTCTTTCTCAAAGATTCCCCAACAACTTTTCGCACCATTACCATTAGTGCCACAGGGATAGTAGAATGGAATTAGCAGTTTTATGAATAGTCTTAATAAAAATTCTAGTCCTGGCTTAACACTGGTAGAAGTACTTATTGCCACATCCATTATTTTGGCATTTCTCTTGGCCCTCTTTGGAGCGCATAATCTTTATCTGAAAACAGCTTTTTCCAACGGCGAGGTGATTCAGGCGACAGAGCTCGCCGAAGAGAGTCTGGAAGTGATGAGATTCCTGCGGGATTCTTCCTGGGACGCCAATATCGTGCCGCTTTCGCTTGACGTCAACTATGGTCTGGTTCTTGATCTCGGCACATGGCAAGCTACCACTACCAATATTTGGGTAGATAATACCTTCGAGAGGACTGTCGTACTCTCGGCAGTCTATCGAGACCCTTCTGGAGACATCGCCCCGGGAGGAGGAACGCTTGACCCGGGTACCCTACTGGTTGTCTCTAATGTTTCTTGGTGGAAAGATGGGGCAACCACGACAAAGTCCATTTCGACTTACCTCACCGACCTATTAGATGAATAAAATGCCATACTCATCCAAACATCGTGGATTTTCTCTCTTGGAGATGCTCTTCTATATCGCCATTCTAGTTCTCTTGCTCGCGGTTATTATGAATATGGTCGTTTCCGTGGTTCGTTCGGGACGGATTATTAATGCTCTAAGAAATGTTGAAAATTCAGCCATAGTGAGTCTTGAGCGTATCACTAGGGAGCTCAGGCAGGCGGAGAGTGTCAATGTCAGTTTGAGTACCCTGGATTCAAATCCAGGCAAACTTGTTCTTGAAGGTATTGATGAGACGGGTTCTCCGCGGACTGTTGAATTTTATCTCTCTCTCGGTAGGCTTTTTTTGAAGGANAACGGAGTGGATGTTGGCGCTCTCTCCCAGTCTGACGCCCAGGTCAGTAGTTTGATTTTTCGGCGCTTTGCTGGTCCAAACTCTGAAGGCATTAGAATTGAAATGACTCTTGAAAGCGGGACGAGTACCTACTATCGCTCCGAGAAGTTTTATTCCTCGGCAATCTTAAGATAATTCAATGGTTAGCAACACGAAAATTAATTTAGAACGAGGACAAGCGATGATGGTGGCTACCATATTATTCTTGGTAGTCTCCGTCACTATAATTTTCGGTCTGGCCGGGCCGATTCTCAAACAGCAAAGAATAGCTTCTAATCTAGTTCTATCGCGCCAAAGTTATTTTCTAGCTGAAGCGGGTCTTGAAGATGTGGTTTATAGACTCAGGACGGGTATACCGGTTTCCTCAACCGAAATCCTAGGTCTCGGCGGAAATATAGTCACGACAGTCACTACTGATACTGCCGAAGGCAAGCAAATTGTGGCTATAGGAGAGGTCGGGGAGACAGTACGTAAGGTCGAAGCAAATCTCTTGCTGGGAGTTGGAATAGCTTTTCATTACGGAGTTCAAGTTGGGCAGGGTGGATTAGAAATGAGTAACTCGGCCAGAATCATCGGCAACGTTTATTCAGATGGAAATATAATCGGCACCAATTCAGCTAGAATCCAAGGCACAGCGATTGCTTCTGGGCCGACTGGCATCATCGACGGTATGGATATCGATGGTGACGCATGGTCTCATACCATAAGAGGGATCTCAACTGTGGGAGGAAGAGCGACCCATGCCGTGCTCCAGAATACGAATGTTGCTGGTAATGTCGTGGCTGACTCCATTTCCAACTGCACGATCGGCGGTACAGCTAAATATGATACAAGGTCAAGTTGCGCTGTGACTGGGGCTGTAACCACTCCCAATCCTGACGCTTTCGTTCCTGCAGTTATTTTACCCCTGCCAATTTCGGAAGCTCAAATTGACATATGGGAAGGAGAGGCGGAAGCAGGCGGGGTAGTGGGCGATCAGATTTATAGCAGTGGGACTAGAAGCCTAGGTCCTAAAAAAATTAACGGCGATTTAATCCTAAGTAACACAGCCGAATTGGTGGTTACGGGCACTCTTTGGGTTACGGGCGAGATTAGACTTAGTAACAATACGACATTAAGATTAAATCCCAGTTACGGTAGTTCAAGCGGTGTGGTCATGGCTGGTATTGATGAAAGCGCGACTACGGGTTACATTGAGATTTCTAATTTCGCCCAAGCATTAGGTTCAGGCTCTGTAGGTAGCTATATTATGCTTCTCTCGCAAAAAGAAATGGGTTCAAATGCGATTAAAACCCCCAACAACTCCGTGGCTGCAATTCTCTATGCAGGCGAAGGTCAAATTGAAATCGGCAATAGCGCGGCTCTCAAAGAAATTACGGCTTACAAGCTTAAAATTACCAACTTCGCGACTGTCACTTATGAATCTGGACTGGCTAATGCTAATTTTTCCAGTGGCCCGGGCGGAGGGTATGAGATTTTGAGTTGGGAAGAAATAGAGTAGTATGGGAGTGTTATGGCCAAACCCATTTTGGTAGCAAATTGGAAAAATCATCCTGACTCTCTTACTCTAGCCAAGGCTCTCTTAAAGGAGATCGCGAAAGATTCCAGGCTTTATAGGAATCTTTCGCTGTTTATCGCCCCTCCTTATCCTTATTTCGAATCTGTCTCCGACCGTCTCGGCAGTTTTGGCCGACTAGCCGCCCAGAATATATCCTCCCTTCCCCCGGGGAATTATACCGGGCAAGTGACCCTGGATATCTTAAAAAGTTTTGGTGTCCGGCTAGCCATCTTAGGCCACAGCGAGCATCGCGGGTTGGGAGAAACTTCAGAACATGTGGCTAAAAAGGTGAAAACAGCTCTCCGTTTGGGTATCGTGCCTTTAGTCTGCGTCGGTGAATTGTCTCGAGACGAGGACGGTGAACACTTCGAATTCCTGCGTGACGAACTCAAACTCTCGCTTGCTGGCCTGAATCGGGAAATGGTTCTATCTAGGTTGACGCTTGCCTATGAACCGGTCTGGGCTATAGGCAAGCATGCTCGAGACGCCATGGTATCCGCCGACCTCTCACAGACGGTGCTCTTTATTAAAAAGGTTCTGACCGATATGTTCGGACGAGTGGCCGCCGAACGCATTCCCGTTCTCTACGGCGGTTCCGTCGAGCCCGCCAATGCTAAGAGGCTTCTTAGTGAAACAGGTATCAAAGGGTTTTTAGTCGGACACGCCTCTCTTGATGCTCGGAGCTTGCGTGACATAGCAGAGTCACTGGTTAAAAAATGAAATCTATTCTTGAGGCGGGAGATTTAAAAGGCAAAAAGGTCCTTGTGAGGGTTGATTGGAATGTACCGATAGAAGACGGCAAGGTGGTTGATGATTTCCGTATTAAAAAATCTTTACCTACACTTGAATATCTCAAAGGCGCTGGCGCGAAAGTCGTTATTGCCACCCATCTGGAACCAGAGGACACAGACACTAAACTTTTGCAAACGTATGTGCCGAAAGGAATGAAACTTCTGGAAAACTTGCGAACTAATCCTGGAGAAGAAAGTAATTCGAAAGAATTCGCTGAAAAACTGGCTTCTAAAATCAATATTTATGTAAACGAGGCTTTCTCCGTCTCGCACAGAAGGCATGCTTCCATAGTGGGAGTGCCTCTCTATCTCCCGAGTTATATTGGTCTACAGTTTGCTCTCGAGATCAAAGAGCTTTCCAAGGCTTTCTATCCCAAGAAACCGTTCCTCTTGATTCTCGGAGGAGCTAAATTTGACACTAAACTGCCGCTTCTGAAAAAATTTATTCATATCGCTGATTACATCTTTGTCGGAGGTGCATTAGCCAACAATTTTTTCAAAGAGCAGGGAGTGGATATTGGCCATTCGTTGGCCAGCGAGGGCAATTTCGGGCTCAAAGAACTCCTGAACACTGGTAAGATTATTCTGCCAGAGGACACTATTATTAAGGACGGCAAAATTCTGGATGCTGGCCCGAGGACAATGGAGAATCTGAAGTCTATCATTTCTGCCTCTAAACTCGTGTTATGGAACGGACCTCTGGGAGGTTATGAGAATGGCTACAAGGTAGCCACGCTTGCTTTGGCTAAAATAATATCGGAGTCGAGCTGTGAGTCTATCATTGGAGGAGGGGACACTATCGCCTCCATCAAGGAGCTGGACCTTTTCGATAAGTTCTCTTTTGTTTCAACCGGCGGCGGTGCCATGCTCGACTTCTTAGCCACGGGCACTTTGCCTGGTATCGAAGCTCTTAAGTAATAACCCGGAGAATCTTCTCTGCGTTACCAGCCAAATCTTTTGGATTGCCTGGAACACTGGAATTTGGAAACACCCAAACATGCGCGTGTTCTACTTCATCGCCGATGATTTTGGCAAGTACGAAGTCCGTTCCAAATGCTTTTTGTTGCGCTAAAGCAATTTTCTTTACTACTTCAAAATATGCTCCGACATTCGGGAATACCTGCCTGCCGGCAGGCAGGTCCCAAACCCACCGGTAGTGTCTTTTGGGTATCACTTGAGTATGGCCGGGAGATTGCGGGTTGATGTCTAGGAAAGCCAGAAAATTTTCATCCTCGTATACTTTGTATGCAGGAATTTCTCCTTTAACAATCTTGCAAAATATACATTCCATACTACTAATAGCTTCTGTTATCTACTAATCGACCAAGCTGATCAAAAAGTTCTATCGTCTCGTATTCTTTGGCCCACATTTCCCAACCTCTACCGAGGAATATCCGCCATGTTTGGATTTGGCCGAAAAAGTCTGGGTCGTTAGCGTGATTGGCGATACAGGAACCGTAATTAAAATGATTTTTGATAAATGCGACACAAGCACTCGAAAGCAATTTAGAGTCTACACAGTTGTAACAAATGTCTCCTTCCGAATCTCGGGTATTGAACTCCGGCGTACGGCAAGACGACATTCTCTCTATAAATCTTCGGCATTCGGTATCAAGCGCGCCGACACCCGGCTCGTTTTCCGGTCTGGGGCAATTGCGTGTCAGTGGCGGGGTGAATGCGTATTCTGGCAGCTCTTCGAGATAGCCACTGCAGACATTTTCTTTGAANCTCACGATATTATAAGGTGACTGTGGCCCTACTTTTCCGGTCGTGATGATCGCTGTCTCGCTCGGTTTGAGCACTACATTCTGAAACTGATTGAGACCACTAGGTGAGACGAAGGGTACTGCTTGGCCAATCTTGGCCGTATCCGCTGGGAAATATCGCAGGTCACCACCGAGATCATAGGCACGCTTATCTTTGCCATTTTTAAGTTGCCAGTTGGTGATGTCGACGGGCTCTCTCCCCCTGTTGTAGATGGTGATGTACTCTTCGTAGGACTGGTAAGTGTAGGCCGCGTTGCCGGCGCCGATAGAAATGTCTAGCGCGTAGGGCGAGTTTGCCGAGACGGTTTCTCCTCCGCCGGGGCTGATATTTTCTGAAGAATTAGAGGTATTAGAGGGGCTGGCTGTAGAGTTGGAATCTCCCATGAGCGTAACTATCATAACGACAATGAGAATCACCAGAATTACTACGCCTTCAGCAGTACTATTTTTCATAGTTCGATGTTACTCACTATGACCCTGAGCTTGTCGAATGGGTCATAAACCTATTTTACATATGCATGTTAAAATAAGCCAATGCGGCATTTCCCGGAACTATTTGAGGCGCTACTTAAACAGCGCGGTATCACGAGAGGGGAAGAAGAAGATTTTTTAAATCCTGACTACAATAAGCTCCATAACCCATTACTGCTACCGGACATGGAGAAGGCTCGCGATAGGGTGATAAAAGCGATCAAAGATAATGAACATATCGTTGTCTTCTCCGACTACGACTGCGACGGCTTGCCGGGTGCNGTNGTNCTNTCTGACTTCTTTACGCGGNTAGGATTCGAGAACATTTCTTTCTACATTCCGCANCGGCACGACGAAGGCTTCGGTCTCAACATGGACGCGATAGAAGAAATCGCCACGCGTGGTGCCAGACTCATCATCACCATCGACTGTGGCGTTGCCGACACCAAGGAAGTGGCGCTTGCTAACGAGAAGGGTATCGACGTCATTATTACTGATCATCACAAGCCGAACCCAGTCCTACCAGAAGCTTACGCCATCGTTAACCAAAACAGGAGTGACTCCGACTATCCATTCAAGGGACTCTGTGGCGCGGCGGTTGCCTTCAAGCTCGTGCAAGCAGTCGTGGCCTGCGAGCCTTTTGGTGTTAAACCTGGCATGGAGAAGTGGTCTCTCGACATGGTAGCCATCGCTACCCTTTCGGATATGGTGCCACTTCTCGGTGAGAACAGAATTCTTACCAGTTTTGGGCTCTCGGTTTTGCGCAAGTCTCCCCGGCCAGGGCTCGCAGCGCTTTTCAAAAGAATGAATATGAACCAGAGTACTGTTTCGGAGGACGATGTCACTTTCATGATTACTCCACGTATCAATGCCGCCTCGCGCATGGGGGTACCCGAAGACGCTTTCAAACTCTTGAAGACAAAAGACTATGAGGAGGCAGAGAGACTCGCACTCCATCTGGAGAAGATCAACAACGAGCGCAAGGGAGTAGTGGCTAGTGTCGTTAAAGAGGCGAAGTCTCGGATTGCCAATCGTCAAGAAGTAGCTGATGTCATCGTCATCGGTAATCCGGAGTGGCGGCCATCTCTTCTTGGTCTCGTTGCCAATTCGCTTGTTGAGGAGTACGAGAGACCGGCTTTCGTCTGGGGTAGGA
>C687J35174_10012070_pt1 | contig 10582 bp, 15 predicted proteins | sample RifCSPhighO2_01_FD_35174 | JGI IMG/M metagenome (IMG submission 35174) | reverse complement strand
ATACCTGAAGATCCGTATTTTTATATGGAGCTACGGTAGGATCGGTAACAAGGGATAAGTCGTTAGGGTAACCTACCTCTTGCGACCCATGAGAGCAATCTTATGGAAAAACCCGACTGTATCGGTGAAGCCTAAATCCTAATTTTGTGATAAAATTGGGATATGGTAATACCGAGGGAAGCTGGGAGAATCACATATTCAACCGAAATAAGAAATCTTAAGAAAAGATTATTTCTTAACGACCGCCAAAAATCGATAGTTATCGGGAGCATCTTAGGAGACGGTAATCTTTCCCCAAACTGGTCCAGTACTAACTACAGATTAAGTATTGGACAATCAGAAAAACAGAAAGATTATCTAATGTGGAAATACGAACTATTAAAAGATTGGATTTTATCAAAACCAAGATATTACGAGAGAACTCGATCACTATCTTTTAGAACCATAAGCCACCAACTATTGACCGATCTTTATAGAAAGTTCTACAAAGATAGCAAGAAAATAGTTCCGAAAGATATCAAAGACCTACTTACTCCCGAAAGTATCGCGGTTTGGTATATGGACGATGGTAATATAAGAAGAAACAATGGAAGGGTCTATGGCTATTATCTAAATACCCAATCTTTTTCTAGAGAAGAAAACGAATACTTAAGCCAAGTATTTCAAGATAAGTACGATATAAAATCTTTGGTCATAAGAAATAAAAATAACCACAGATTATATATCGGAGTTGATAGAAGTAAATTTAGGGAAGTTGTTAAAGATTTCATAATTCCATCAATGCAATATAAACTCGGATGAATATGTGATTCTCCTTAGCCCCGTAGAGACTACACGTCGGCGCCTCTGTAAAAGAGGATGAAGATATAGTCCATGCCGTTAGAAATACACGGAATAACCATGAACAAGGCAACCGTAGCGGAAGCTGCGGTTGGATCACCTCCTTTCTATCTTGTCGAAGACAAGATCGCGGAATTACGCAGACTGAACGCAGAAGTACGCGGACAAAATAAACATTGTCTGCGTCTGTCTGCGTAAGGTCAGCGTTGGTCAGCGATCTCGCCTTCGGCGAGATATCGAAGGGATTAGAAGTACGAGGCGAAAGGTGGGGAATTGGAGTTTAAATATTTCAATATTTAAATATCGTCCTTTTTCACATCGTCCCTCTAGTCTTCGTAAAGATGTCGATATGGTTCGAGGGGAAACCTCACCATGGCTGGCCCGAAGCCTAAATCGGGCCCCGAAGTAGAAAATCAAGCAGCTTCGCTGAAAGAAAACTTGATTTACACTACGGGGCAGGGTTCTTAATTGAATCTTGGTTCAATGGTACTTGAACAGAAATTGTACTTACACTGGTTGACTATATTAAGTTGAGAACCCGGCACTTTCTTTTCGTTAGAAAGTGCCGAGTTTTGTTTTGACGTTAATATCAAAAAATTGTAATATACCCGCATTGTTTTTTAAAAATTGAGGCATCAAAATGTGTGCAGTGGTCGGAGCAATCAACGTGCCAAATGCCTATAATACAATTGTACCCATGCTACACGCCCTTCAGTATAGAGGAGAAAACGGCTCTGGACTTGCTCTTGCAAGTTATGACAGCCAATTTTTATATGAACGAACCGAAAACACGGTACCGGATCTTGTGATAAAAATGACCAGTTCCGGTTTCAAGCCAAGCGATAATAAATACTACTGTGGGCTCGGTCATAATCGCTATGGGACATTTGGCGACGCAAAATTACTTAACAATGCACAGCCGTTTAAATTTGAGATGCCCTGGGGATGGTTGTTTCTTTCACACAACGGTGATTCTCCTTTTGCGGTTGAAGATAGAAAGACCCTTATGGAGCAGGAAGTTGCTTTATCTACTACTTCTGATTCGGAGATAATTTTGCAACAAATGGGCCTTGCCAAGACATGTGATCTTTTAACGGCATTAAGACACGGATTGAGATCATATCGAGGTACTTATGCTCTTTGTATGCTTACGGTGTATAAGGGTGAGGTTTTGCTGATAGCAGCGCGTGATCCATTCGGCAACAGGCCACTGGTATTGGGCAGGTTAGGAGGCGGTTATGTGGTTGCTTCCGAGAACTCTGCTTTTGAGGTTGTAAATGCTGTTAAGGAAAGAGATGTTGAACCCGGAGAAATAGTAATAATTTCCCAACACTCGGTTGAATCTTGTCGGATTAATGCGGATGCAATATCAGAGCCGTTATTCCAGTGTATATATGAACATGGTTATTTTAGTTTACCAACCTCTGAAGTTTTTGGCATTCCGGTTGTTGAGTTCAGAAAAGAACTTGGCCGGCGTCTGGCAAATCACTATGGCGGCTTGGTAAAACCGAATGACATTGTAACTTACGTGCCCGATTCTTCTGAAGCGTTTGCTGATGGTTTTTGTGAAGCGCTTGGCCACAAATTAACTAAAATCCTATTGCGTCGTCATTCATCGGGAAGGAGTTTTACAAAAGAAAGCCAGGTGGTTATAGATGAAACGTTGAATGTAAAATTTAGTTTCTACCGGTCGGTTATAGAGAAAATTCTTGAAGAAAATCCGGATGCGCGATTTTGGATCGTTGAGGACTCTGTCGTAAGAGGCAGTACGATCCGTAAAATTATAAGAGTATTAAGAGGCTTTGGGGTTAAATTCGTCGGGGTTTTGTCTGGTATGCCGCCCCTGATCGGTGATTGCGGCAAAGGAATTAACATGAGAGGTATGACGGGAAAGTTAATTGCCGCGAAGCACATAATTAAAGGATCCGAAGTCGACTGCAGGTCAGTTGCCGCTGAAGCCGAAGCAAATTTTATAGGTTATCAGTCGTTGGCCGAGTTGTATTTAGTGGTAAAAAGTTTTAGCGAAGACCCAAAACATTTCTGCTATGGTTGTTTTGACGGCACAGAACCAGTTTTTGGGAAATGGTAAAACTCACGGAATTTAGAGTTTAAATCTAAAGCGGCCCGTAAGCCGCCTTTTAAATTACTTAATTTGATATGTGATCGTGACATTAACAACAATCTCATTTTCTCCGACTGGGATGTCTGGGCCACTGCTCATTCCACCTCGGCTGTCAAGAGCTTCAGCTTTGAAGTAAACCGGATAGTACCCTCCTTCGCTGTAGTTCACAATTTTACCGAGACGTATGTCTAATTGTTTTTTAAGTTTATCAGCTTTTTCTTTGGCGTCTTTTATCGCCAGTTCACGGGCTTGTTCTTTTAATTCTTCCTCGTTGTCAACTTGAAATCCAAGATGATTAACTTGATTTGCACCGGCAGTGACTAATCCGTCAAGGATTGTGCTGATTTTTTCAAGATCGCGAACTTTTACTTCAAATGACTGACTGACCTGATAGCCGGTTATTTTAGGATTTGACGGGTAATACTCTGTGTAGGCTATGGATTCGGCTCCAAGGGGTATGGGGTCGGCCTGCCTGCCGGTAGGCAGGGGATAACTGTATTGCGGATAGATATTATAGCCAGTAGTTTTAATGTCCTTGTCTTCTATATTTTGATTTTTAAGAAACTCAACAACCTTCTTTGATTTTTCAGAATTTTGATTTTGCACTTCTTTTGAAGTCGTTGCTTCTGTTACGATTGAAAAACTGATCGCGGCAATATCCGGCACGGCAAAAATTTTGCCCTCGCCAGAAAATGAGATTGTGTTTGTTGTAACGGCTGTATCAGAAATCCGATTCATTGTTACAAGCAGGAATAAAGAAAGTACGATTAATGCTGCTGTCCCCGACCAAATTAAGTATTTGTAATTGTTATTCATAGTATCTATATTATACTTGTTTCAATGAAAAAAGAAATATGCCTAGTTTTGGATAACATCCGAAGCCGGGAAAATGTGGGCTCGATTTTTCGTACTGCTGATGGGGCAGGAGTTAAGAAAATTTATTTGTGTGGAATAACTCCAACCCCACAGGTTGGAAATCCTAAATTCGAAATCCTAAATCCTAAACAAATTCAAAATTCAAAATTCCAAATTCAAAACCAAGACAAAATTACGAAGACGGCTTTGGGGGCGGACCCCGTAGTAGAAAATCAAGCAGCTTCGCTGAAAGAAAACCTGATTTACACTACGGGACAGGGAAGTGATAAGATATCTAAAACAGCGCTAGGCGCTGAAAACTATGTGCCGTGGGAATACCAATCGCAAACATATAGATGTTTACTCAAAATCAAAAATCAAAGTTCAAAAATTAAAATTTTAGGATTAGAACAAACGAAAAACTCGAAAAATATTTTTGGAGGTTCGACCTCTAATTTATTGAGGTCGAACCTCAATAAAAAAATTGCCCTTGTGGTGGGCAATGAAGTGAAGGGGATTAGTCCCAAAATTTTAAAGTATTGCGATGAAGTGGTGCATATCCCGATGTATGGCCGGAAGGAGAGTTTGAACGTGGCGGTGGCAGTTGGGATTGCAGTATATCAGATTAGGGCTTCTTGGCGGTCAGATTAATTTTTATTTTTTTCTGGGCGGAGGGCCAAAGTCTCTATAAGTATCTTTAAACGAATCATACAATGGCTGGTCACCATCATCAGAGCGGTTTTTCTTGTTTGTCATGTAACTCTTATTCCTGTTGGTAAAGTGACTGTTTATGAAATTACCACATAAAACCCTAGAACGCAAGCTGTTTGCTAGCGGCTATTCGCTAATTTTTGCCGTGGACGAGGTTGGGATGGGATGCCTAGCCGGGCCGGTGGTGGTTTGCGCGGTCGGGTTTAGGAAGAAGTTTTTTAATCGTAAACACAAGGAATACAACCGGCTACGCGACTCTAAGCTATTAGCGGCCAACCAGCGCGAGGAATACGCAAACAAGCTTATGGCCGATAAAGACATTCAGTTTCAAGTTGCTTATGCGCATCCAAAAACCGTCGATAAATTAAATGTGTATAACGCGGCGCGGTTGACGATGAAACGAGCAATTCAGAAATTGCTCACAAACTCTAAATTCCAAACTCTTCTTCGACAAGCTCAGGATGGTGAGCATAGTCGAACCATAAACTCTAAACAAATTCAAAATTCAAAACCCAAAATTCAAAACAAAACTATCGTTCTGGTGGATGGAAAGACTTTCATAAAAGGTCTAAACATAGGACAAATGCCCGTGGTTAAAGGCGATCGTAAGATTTTCGCCATTGCCTGTGCTTCAATAATTGCCAAAGTTCATCGTGACAAGATGATGGCTCGTTATGCCAAAAAATACCTCGGTTATGGCTTTGAAAAACACAAAGGATATGGAACAAAATATCATCAAGCCCAACTAGTTACTCTTGGTCCCTGTGAAATACACAGGAAGTCGTTCCGGTTGATATATTGACATAATTTTGTTTTAAAGTACCCTTTTAACTACTGTCGATCAAGGTACTTAAAGAGGGAAAAGATGAGGTTAACTAATCTGGTTCTTTTAATTTTAATTTTAATTTCCATACTTTTTGTGGCTTGTAACCCAAAAACGGGTGTTACTGAAAATGTTAACGCAGTGACGGCGGAACAATATAAGGAATTTGACTTTACTAAGAAAGAAGCAGAAGAAAAGTTTGAGAGAGAACATACGTTTAGATACTCGGGTTACGTCAGGCAGATTCAATATGGTTCATCCAGATTTTCTCCATCTCTTTCTGAAGAAATAAAATCACATGACAATACCTTCGTTGGATTTGAGTTTGACGACGGTTCTGTCGCCAGATTCATACTTTCGGGTGTTGAGCCAAGATTGTGGATAGGCGCGCACGTTGAGATAAAAATTCAGCAGCTTTATCTGATAGTATACGCTGGTACTAGTGTTTCATTCGTTGGGAGGAAAGATCTTAACACTGACGAGCCGGTGTATCAGTTGTTGGAAGTTAGAAATCTTAACTAAACAGTTTTCAGCCCTCAGTGGGCTTTTTTGTTTACAACTATTTTGATACACTTTAAGCATGGTGGAACAGGATATACAAAAAATTACAGATACTATCATAGAGAAATTTAAGCCGGAAAGGATTATGCTTTTTGGTTCACGCGCGTGGGGGTCGCCCAACAAAGACAGCGATATCGATCTTTTTATTGTAAAAGATGACCGAAAAAAAAATACCAGAGAAATGGCTATTGATCTTGAACGTATTTTAAGCGATCGGGATATTCCTCTGGATATCTTGGTTTATAAGCCGGAACAGATAACTAAACGTTTAGCGGTGAACGATCAGTTTATAGCTAAAATCTGGCGAGACGGCAAAATTCTCTATGAACGGCAGTAGAAAAAATGTTAGTTTAGAGTGGCAAGGGAAGGCAAGCGAGGACTTGCTTTCCCTCGAAGCATTATTAAAACATCGAGAAGGGTCTCCTTCAACAGGTTGCTTTTTAGCGCAACAAGCGATTGAGAAGTTATTGAAGTCGGTTTTGGTTTTTCACGGAGTCGAATTGGAAAAAATTCACGATCTCGTTGTGTTGCTCAATAGGATTAAAAATTACGAACCTGAAGTGACGCAGTTTTATGAGGATATCGCGATTTTGACTCGTTATTATATTGAAACTCGATATCCGGGAGATTATCTGGAATTTTCTTGGGAAGAATGTGAGAGGGCCTACGAAGTGGCGGATAAAATAAGAAAATATGTAGAGCGGGTGACGTCAATAACTAACAAGTGACAGTAAGCTGTCGTTTTAAATGTAAAAAACAAAAATTAAAGGCTTAATTTAGAAGAGACCCTCGTCGTGAAAGGGGATCGAAAAATATTTGCTATTGCCTACGCTTCGGTAATTGCCAAGGTTTATCGTGATAAGATGACGGCTCGATATGCCAAGAAATATCCCGGATATGGATTTGAAAAGCACAAGGGATATGGGATGAAATATCACCAAGCCCAACTTGTGTCTTTGGGTCCATGCGAAATACACAGGAAGTCCTTTGCCCCTGTCAGGGAGTTGTTATAGAATGTATATATGAGAAGAATATATTGGATCTTATTTGCCGAGGCTTTTTTGATAGGTGTTGTTCTGCCCGTTTTGGAATCTTTCTTTTATTCCTTGGGTGAATCTTCAGCAGATACAATGTATGAATTTAGGCGTGGGCCAGGATATGCTTTTCTGGCGTTTGCCCTATATTTTTCTATAGGATTTATTAACGCAGGGTTTTTTAAAGGAAATAGACTTAAAGATTATATAAAATCTACCGTCTTAATAGTTGTAGTATTGGTTTTATCATCATTGCTTTTATTTTTGTACGGTTTAATTTTCGCATTTAAAACCTGGTCGATAGAAGTCCTCGTCTGGCTACTATTTTCTCAACTAGTTTTTCCCCTTATTTTGTTATTTAGAAATACTGCTTATTTTTTGGGTTTCGCCGGTCTTCTAGTTGGAGGCGCTGTTAAATTTTATCTTAAAAGTAAAACCGACAGTGAACAGGTAATTGCAAATAATTTAAATTTATAATCATGGCAAAAATTGCAATAAATGGTTTTGGTCGTATCGGGCGGGCGTTTTTTAAACTGGCAATAACCAAGCCGGAGTTGGAGGTTGTCGCGATAAACGATTTGGGCGATTTGAATGCAATGGTCTACTTGCTGAAGTACGATTCTGTTTATGGGAGATATGACAAGGAGGTAAAGTTCAAGGAGGAAGACGGGAGAGGATATCTAATTGTGAGTCCTTCTTCGCGTGAAGCTACAAAGGACGCTCAAGAAAAGAAGATTCTTTTCTTGAGCGAAAAAGATACGACAAAACTGCCGTGGAAAGAGTTGGGTGTAGATATTGCCGTTGAAGCAACGGGTGTTTTTGAAAGCTACGAATCGGCCAAGTTCCATCTTGATCAAGGTGCAAAGCGAGTTGTTCTCACTGCTCCAGCAAAAGACGCAGATACCGCTGACGCAAAGACAGTTTTAATGGGCGTGAATGATGACGACCTTAAAACTTGCACCATTTCTTCAAACGGTTCTTGCACTACTAATTCGGCTTCCCCAATACTGCAAATCCTTTCTGAAACTATCGGAGTTAAAAAAGCATTCTTGAATACTACTCATGGCTACACCGCCACTCAAAATTTAGTCGACGGACCGGTTAAAGGCCACGATTTTAGACGAGGCCGGGCCGGAGGAGTGAATATCGTTCCTTCATATACAGGCGCGGCGGTTGCGGTAGGGCGGGCAGTTAAAGCAGTTGAAGGAAAGTTTGAGGGGACCTCAATGCGCGTGCCTGTTATCACGGGCTCTCTTTCTGCGATTACATTTGTTTCTGGAAAACCGACTACGGTTGAGGAAATTAACAAAATACTGCAGGACGCTTCTAAAGAGCCGCGTTGGCAGGAGATATTTAGGGTTACTAAAGATCCAATTGTTTCAAGCGATATTGTTGGTGATCCTTATGCCGCCATTGCCGATCTTTCCTTGACCAAAGTTGTTGACGGTGATTTGTGTTCTGTTTATTCGTGGTATGACAATGAGTATGGATATACTGTTTCGTTGGTTCAGCACGTAGTTAAAGTGGCTCAATTAATGTAAGGACTTGAGCACTTGACTCAACCGTGATTTTTTAATTTCTCATGATAACTAAATTACCGAAATCATTATTTATAACTTTTATTGTTATCTTTTTCCTAGTTTCCATTTTGGTTCTACATAACTACCTTAATAATTATGAGTGCGGGAGCTATTTAAGAGGTTCGAGCGGTAATTTTTTAGAGAGCATATTTTTATTAAGTTGGGCATGTAGTATAAAGCTACCTGGTTTCCTGTATGCTATAGGCGGTTTGTTAAGTCTTACTTTTGGATTTTTGCAATATAACGATGATTTAGCCATTTTCATATACTTTATTAGTCTTTTGATATATGGCGCCATTCTTTATTGGATAATTTCGTTTTTCTATAGATTTTCAAAGCGTCAAATTAGTCGTCTAGAAATTTTCTTATTTACACCCATCTTATTTATTATTGCTTTAATCATGATGTTTTTATTTTTGATTAATTTTACGAATTTTTAGTATTTATATAAATGCCTAATTACATTAGCGAAGCCAAAATTGAAGAACTAGAACTACTTGCTAATAACGCAAGAGAATTGCTTATTGAGATGCTGACCGAGGCCGGTTCCGGCCATACTGCCGGGCCATTGGGAATGGCGGATATTTTTACGGCCATGTATTTTCACGTTCTTAAGCATGACCCCAAAAATCCGATGTGGGAGGAAAGAGATCGTCTCATTCTTTCAAATGGCCATATCTGTCCTATAAGATACGTGACAATGGCAATGGCCGGATATTTCCCGATAGAAGAACTGAAAACGTTGAGAAAATTCGGTACTCGTTTGCAGGGTCACCCGGAGCGTGAACGCTTGCCCGGCGTGGAGACAACTTCTGGCCCGCTAGGTTCCGGGCTTGGCCAAGCGGCAGGATACGCTTATGCGGCGAGAATGGATGTGAATAACCATTCGGCTGACTCAGGGCGATCTTCTGGTCAATTTCGTGTCTATTGCTTTATGTCTGACGGAGAACAGGAAGCGGGAGCGACGTGGGAATCGGCAATGTTCGCTGGCAAGAACAGGTTGAGCAACCTTACGGCGGTTATTGATCGTAACAACATACAAATAGATGGTATGACTGAAAATATTATGCCTCTTGAACCGTTGAGAGTAAAATATGAAGCATTCAATTGGCATGTATTGGAAGTTGACGGGCATAACATCGAGCAGTTTGTTGATGCGGTTGAACAAGCTAAAGCGATATACGAAAAGCCGACGATAATAATTGCTCACACCATTCCCGGAAAAGGAGTTGATTTTATGGAGTTTGATTATTTATGGCATGGCAATCCGCCCGGAACGGTGAAAAATGACCCGGATGCTCCGCCACTGGAACGTCAAGCTGAAGAAGCGTTGAGACAGTTGAGGACGCTAGGAGGAAAGATAAAGTCAGAACACGAATAATTAATGGCTTATAGGCTATGGCTTATGGACTATAGCGATAATTTGTGGCTCTAGTCTCTAGCCAATTAGCTGTTAGCAACAAGACAGGAGGTGTCGTTATGATGTATCATGGAAATTGTAAGTGCCCGCATCACTTGGTTGCAAAAGTTATGATGTTGCTGGTTTGGGTTGCCGGTGTTGTGTTTTTCTGGGCAGGATTAAAAGGAGTAGCGGTCTGGGGATATGAACCACTGTTCTACGCATGGGCAGTAGTCGTTTTGAGTTTAATGGCATTCGGTATGAAATATTGCGAATGTTGCGGGATACCCGCCAGAGTCGGGTTTGCCTCTAGTGGAGGTGAAAAAATGTGCAGTCACGAAGAAGGATGTAAGTGCGGAGATTGTGACAGATGCCACTAATTAAACCCTAAACTCTAATATCTAAATCTTAGACAAATTCAAATGACCCAAATTCTAAGACCCAAACCGTTTAGATATTTGGATTTTAAATTTTGATATTATTTAGGATTTAGGATTTAGCGCTTAGGATTTTATTATCTATGTTAAACAAAAATGTCCTGATTTTCTTCACGCAAAGCGTGACTAGAAAATCGAGAATCCTCGATTTGCCAACTTCGACAAGAGTCGGAGGGCAAATCGGGACACAACTTATATGACAAACAAAAGTTCATATTTA
>C687J35174_10012065_pt1 | contig 10584 bp, 7 predicted proteins | sample RifCSPhighO2_01_FD_35174 | JGI IMG/M metagenome (IMG submission 35174) | reverse complement strand
ATGCCACAGGAAGCTTTAATTTCAAAGTGAAAGAGTTGAGCAACGGACAAGTGGAAAATGCGGTTGTTTATAGTGATGTTCCGATATACAATCCAAACCCGGAAGCAAACTACGAATTTACTGGTATCAACGAACCAACTACGCTGGACATAGACGAGAACGGCGATGGCGAAATTGATACCGGATTTTCTCCTGAAGGAGAGAGAATACTATATCGTGGCGTAGATAATGTGGTCGCTGATATCAACTTAGCTTATCAGATGGAATGGATTTATTTAGAGAAGGATTTAAACGGATATCTGCGCAAATTAGACAGAGTAATTAAGATTAACGATAAGATTGATACCGTCCAAAAAAAGTTATCTGATACATCACTATCGGAAAAACGAGTTGGTCGTCTTGAAAAAAAGATAAATAATCTAAACAAGCGTATAGATAGGGTGTTGGCAATTCGATTTCTCAAAGATTTAGAGAAGGATTATAATAAGAGCAGGATTAATGAATCGGCGTATAATTTAATCAAAGCCGATATATTGTGGCTTTTGGGTCATTAGTTTATGAAAAAAATATTATTTCTTGTAGGATTTCTATTGCCATTGCCAGCTTACTTTAACGACTCTGTGGCTGGCTATATCCAGGATGTCGGAGGCTCTTTATGGAGCTTTTTCTACGGGAGCGGGTTTATACTGTATCCAGTATACTTATTATTCTTTACTATTCCTGTTTTTTTTATTCTATCTCTATTTCTTAGTCAGTTTGCCATACATTCCCTAGAAAAGAAGAAGATATTCCTATTTTTGCTTTATGGCTTTTTGTCGTCTGGCGTGTTGTTTATTCTCCTTGCTCTTCTTGCCTTTTCTCAATTTAATCCCGGATCGTTCTCGTGATCTTTCTCTAGACATTAACTACTAACAGCTCACTCGGTGAGCCGTTGTCTGTTATCATCAACTAGAAAAGGAGTATACTAAGAGTAATATAAATCAGCAGGCGTACGGTCTAATTAAAGACGATATTTTATGGCTTTTAGGGAATCAATAAAAAATATCAATAGTATAAGCGGGTTTGCCATAGGATTTTTATTAACTTTTGGACGAGCGTACTTCCCGATAATAGAAAAATTATTCAGACCGGTATTTAATTTATGGATCTCGGTTTGGCCCATGGGCATTTTGCTTGAAATCACCCCACTTTACATAACAGGCTTGATAATTTTTCTTGTGTTGCGGTTTCTAGCTTTTAAACATGAAAACCCACTAGGAAGGGCTTTGATGTTATTCTCCTTTGGCTTTATCTTATCTTTTGCTTTATTCTTGGTTCTTACATTGGTTGCCGTTTCTCAGTTTCAGCTCAATTTCTAAAACTATCTAAAAAATCAATGGCTCACATAGTGAGCCGTTGATTTTTTGAGAAAAAATGCATAGTATTCAGATAATAATTAGGTTCCCTGGCCGGGCAGGCTAGTCTTATGGATTTACATTCCGAGTACAATCATAGGTGGCATGGGCCAAAGGTTAAATCATATAATTCTCCGATCCACGGATTGGGAGTTATCGCCTGTGAAGATATCAAAGAGGGAGAGTCGGCCTTTATTTATGGCGGAGTTATAATTCCTAGAAAAGAGATCGGGGAATATTGGAAAAAGATGGGACATGTCGGGATTCAAGTTGAGGATGATTTTTGGATTTGTCCGACATCTCGCGAAGAATTAGAAAAACAGGGAGTCATTAANCATTCCTGCGATCCGAATACGGGTTTCAGGAGTCAGCTATCTTTAGTAGCCATTAAAGATATTAAGTCTGGCGAGGAGATAACATTCGATTATGCTTTTACGGAATCATTCATGGAAGACTTTCAATGCAGGTGCGGTTCGGCTGATTGTCGTAAAACTATTACTCAAAATGACTGGCAGAAAGAAGAAATACAAAAAAGATNTGGTGATTACTTTTCGCCCTATTTAAAGGCTAGATTTTCTTGAGATGGGTTCAGATGCCGAAAAGCTGAAGAAAAAGGGGTCAGACCCCTTTTTCGTTTTTCGAGGTAAGAATGCAGATAATTGAAAATTTAACGTTATTCTGGTATAATTTAGCCCATGTCTAAAGAGTCGGTATTGGCTAAAATTCTAACCTGGTTGACATACGCGGCTGCTTTTGTGCCGCTTATTATTTTTAAGGATTACATTTCCCCGTTTCATTTTGGGAAAGTTGTTGTTTTTCGGAGCCTCGTTGAGATAATGGCCGTTTTTTACATTCTCCTTATTTGGAAGAATAGGACCTATTTGCCTAAAATGACTCGTGTTGGATGGGCATTTTTCTTTTTTGCCCTGGCTTTTTCCATAACAACCGCTACAAGCATTATTCCTTACCCGAGTTTTTGGGGATCTCTTGAAAGGATGGGAGGCCTTTTTACTTTTTGGCACTATTTCGTTTACTTCATTATTATTACGGCAATTTTTAGAAGCGAAAAAGATTGGTTCAACTTATTTAAAGTAGTGATCGGAGTAGGGGTGCTATCGGCTTTCTATGGTTTTCTTCAGAGAACTGAACTTGAATGGGTAGTTGGTTCCGGTAATAGATCCAGGATATTCGGTACCATAGGCAATCCGGCCTTGTTCGCCGGCTATCAGATAGTGGGCGCTTTTTTGGCCCTAACATTGTTTCTCCGTAGGGATAACTCAAGGAATCTAAGGTTGTTTTACGGTATTTCCGGGGCCATTATGTTTACTGCCGGTCTCATGACCGCTGTTAGGGGTTCAATATTGGGGATTGGAATCGGTCTTTTGTCTTTTGCTCTTCTGTATTCAGCCGCATATCGATCAAAGATGGCGAGAAAAGTTTTACTGAGCCTGATAGCGATGCTGTTTCTGTTTGTTATTGCTTCCTTGTTGCTTAAAAATTCTTCTTTTGTTCAAAATTCAGGTTATTTGAGAAGAATCACGGACTTCTCATTTAAGAACCAAACTGTTCAAACCCGATTCTGGGCCTGGCAGGCCGGCCTCAAGGGCTGGAAGGAAAGTCCAAAAACCATACTATTGGGCTGGGGTCCGGAGAACTTCAACATCCCTTTCTCTAAATACTTTAATCCGAAGTTTTATAATGGGCCCGGGTCAGAAACGCTTTTCGATCGGGCCCATAATATGTTTGTTGAAATTTTGGTAACTATGGGACTTCTGGGATTGCTGGCCTATCTATGGTTATTTGTAGCGAGTTTACGGTCTCTATGGCGAATGATACATAGCAAGGACAAGATGCTTTACGGAGTTGGTTTTATATCGCTTATAATCGCCTATGCTATCCACAACTCTTTTATATTCGATACCTCAGCTAATTTTCTCGCATTTTTTACTGTTCTTGGCTTCATATCTTTTTTGTCTTTGGATAGCACTAAAGATGGCACGGGGAAAGATGCAAACGGAAAGAAAAAAAATTCCAGCCCTTTTTGGTTGTTCTCGGCTGTGGCTTTATTTATTCTTGTTTCTGTTTCTGTTTATTGGGTGAATATTCTTCCCTCAAGAGCTAATTATGCCACTACTAGGGCTATAGTAGCTGGTTGGAACGGTAGTTTTACAGATGCGGTCGCTAAATATAAAACAGCGCTCTCATATGATGTCCCCGGTAAATATGAATTTCGGCACCGTTTCGCGCAAGACCTCCTTAGCGCCACAGCTTCCGGTAAATTATCTCCGGAAAAGACAGACACTCTTTATTATGCGATTGAAGAATTGAAGAAAAACATTGACGAAAACCAAGCAGATTATCTGCCCTATCTTTACTTATCTCGAGTCTACATAACTTTGGGCAAAGATGATCCGTCTTCGGAGTATAATGATAAATCGCTTGAGTATTCTCTGGCCGCCCTTAAGCTGGCTCCAGATTTTGTGAGAACTTATTATGAGGTGGGTCAGGGCTATCTGAATAAAAAAGACTTGGCAAACGCCTCTATATATTTCCAAAAAGCCGCCGAGCTTAATCCTGATGTCGGATTATCTTTCTGGTATTGGGGTCTTGTCGAGATGGAGAGAGGCAACATTGATTCAGGCTTGAATATAGTTGAGCAGATAATTCAAACCGGTAAATACTCTCCTAGCGAAAGCGACCTGAGTCGGCTCATCAGTCTCTATTTTAAGATGGGGGATATTAATAAATTAGTCTGGGCTTCTGAGTTATTAGTTAAAACAAAACCCGATAATGCCCAATATCGGGCCTCTCTGGCTGTTGCCTATGCCCGCGTAGGCAGGATAGATGGGGCGGTTGAAGAAGCGCGCGAGGCGGCACGACTCGATCCTAAATTTGAACCGGAGGCGAGAATGTTTATCAGAGAACTGGGTCGCGAGTGGTAAATCAACGGCCCGAGGCCGTTGATTTTTATCTTCCCGCTTGGCGCATTGCGATATTGATAGTCTTGAGTATTATACCCAGGTCCAGAATTAAGGACCTGTTTTTTATATAATAAAGATCGTATTGGAGCTTCTCGGCCGTGTCATTGATTGACGAACCGTAGCGGTAGTTTATTTGAGCCCAGCCGGACAAGCCCGGCTTGATTATGTAGCGTTCTTCGTAGAAGGGGATCTGAGATTTAAGTTTATCGTGGAATTCCGGCCGTTCTGCCCGCGGACCGACGAATGACATCTCTCCTTTTAGTATGTTCCAAAGCTGGGGCAGTTCATCTATCCTCATCTTGCGCAACATTCTGCCCAGTCCGGTAGTTCGGGGATCTTTTTCCTGAGCCCAAACGGCGCCGGTTTCTTTTTCCGCATCCGATCGCATTGTTCTGAATTTTATAATTTCAAATATTTTTCCATTCTGACCGAATCTCTTCTGGCGATAAAAAATCGAACCTCGGGAGGTTGTTCTTATGGCCAAGGCTATCAACGGGACAAAGGGCAGAACTATAATCCCGAATATAACCGCAAAAATTATGTCGAAGAATCTCTTCATCTCCTCATAGGTTTTCTGACTTCCTTCACTTAAATTTTCCAGGAACCATATCTGGTTTATTGCCCCCAAAGGTACGCGGCCGGTTAGCTGTTCGTAAAAAGAAGAAAGGTTTCGGAAGGTGACCCTATTTTCTAAAGACCGGTAAAATATATCAATAACTTCGGTGACTTGGTATGTCTCGGGGGCTATGACTACGGTGTTTATTTTTTCCTGTTTTATTATCTGGTCGATGCTTCTGATTCCCTCTTTGGCCAAATCCAGAACATATTTAAGTTCGTATCCCAGCTGGGGATTCTCTTCGACGAATTTGGCAAGTTCCAGGGTTTGAGGGTTTACGCCGACGATCAGAAGAGGTTTTTTTGAACCTCGGGCACTGGCCCGGTTTGATAACGTTCTGCTGGCGGTTGTGATACCAAAAAAAACGGCTATAAAAATCGCAAGATTGGTTTTCGGTGTGATTTGGAATATGGGGATTAAATAAAAGAAAGCGACCGATACGGCCGAAGCAAGGATGGTGGCCCTGAATAGATTCGAGTAAAATTGTATGTTATTTCTCAGCCAAGCCGTATCGTAAAGATTGGTTATATAAAAAACCAAAAGCCAAAGAGCGAAAATAAACAGAAACGGCGCTAAGTGATTGCCGTATTGTTCGCCAAAATTACCCCTGTATCGGATAAAGAGGGTCAATAACAGGGCGCCGTATAGGGCGGCTATATCTAGTAAAATAAGTCCGAACTTACGCATATTGATTGACTCAATAGTAATATAAAATTTGTTACTCGTCAATTGAAAAATTTTGATCTAATTTCTATAATCTTTGTATGGCAAATAACAAACTAAAAATCGGCATAATTGGGCTGGGCATGGTCGGCGGGCCGGTTAAGAGATGGTTTGAGGAGCATAACGGATATAAAAGAGGCAAAGATCTATTCTGTTACGACGTAGATACCCAAAAAGGCTATTCGGATGATGTAAACAAGGCCGATGTAATTTTTGTTTGCGTACCGACCCCTCCCAACCCTGACGGAAGTTGCAATACGTCAATTGTCGAATCGGCCGTGGCCGGGATTAAAGACAATAAAATAGTCGTCGTTAAATCTACGATTACTCCGGGTACAGTCGAAAATTTACAAAAGAAAAATCCGAAAAAGCGTTTGATTTTCAACCCGGAGTTTCTTACCGAGTCTCAAGCCTGGGAAGATTTTATTTCTCCGGATCGACAGATCGTCGGCACTACGGCTAAGAGCATGTCCGATGCGATAGAAGTTTTGAATCTTTTACCGCGAAAAAATTTCATTCGTCCGTGGACTTCCGACTATGCCAAGAAATCGATTAATGCCACCGAGGCCGAATTCGGCAAATATGCTTCAAATGTTTTTGGTTATATCAAAGTAATATACGCGAATATTCTTGCCGATTTAAGCCATGTGCTCAACAAGAAATATTTAAAAGATAAAATTCCGGGCGGGGTTAATTATGAGAATATCAGAGAACTTATATCTGCTGATTTAAGAATCGGACCGGCGTGGCTTAATGTCGAGCACGGTCAATATTGCGGTGCCGGCGGGTATTGTTTTCCGAAGGATATGAATGCGTTTATTGCTTTTGGCGAGACTCTAGAGAAAGATGCCATTAAGAAAAAGCTTTTAGACAAACAACATCTTAAAATTCTTCAGATGGGCTTGGCCGTTCTTAAGGCGATAAGGGACTACAACCATGTTCTTATTGAATCCCAGGGCCTTTCAATGGAAGAAGTCTCCAAGCACAACAAAGAGATTATTACTCAAAAAAGAAAAAAGATCCGGGTTTCATGATATAATACGGTTAATGACGAATAGGCTGAAAATCTATTGTGTTGTCGCGGCATTGTCGATGTCGTTTTTATTTTTTCAGGCCGTATCGGCCAATACCCTCAATCAGAGGAACAACTTTTTTGTTAATTCAAAATTTGACATTTCTGAGCGGGAAAAGCTTGATGCAACATTACGCCATGTCAGTAGCAGGGCCTACTTCTATATTGAAGACAGCTATTGGAATCGCCTAGATGCTTATCAGCAGAATACTCTACTCAGCAATATAGCTGTGCTGGCGAATGAATTTGATAAAAATATTTATCCGAAAGAGGTCGGATTGTGGGGATCTGAACCCAATCCCGGCATTGACGGCGATCCCAAGGTAACTATTTTGCTGGAGGAACTCCTTGAGGGATACGGAGGCTATTTCGATACGGCTAACGGTTACTCGCGTCAGCAGAATCAGGACTCTAACCAGAGAGAGATGATTATTGTCAGTTCTGCGATTGTCATGTCGAGCCTGAATTTTGCGAAGTCTTTCCTGGCTCATGAATTTCAGCACCTGATCTCGCTTAACCAGAAAGAGCTCCTTCGGAATATTACGGACGATATCTGGCTTAACGAATCTAGGTCGGAATATTCCATATCCGCGGCCGGCTATAATTCTATTTATGCCGGATCCAGCTTGGAAAAGCGGGTTGAAGAATTTTCGGGTAATCCCTCCGACAGTCTTACTGAATGGCCGAACAAACCCTTAGATTATGGGATTGTTTCTCTGTTTGCCGAATATTTGGTTGAACAATACGGCGCGGGTATATTGGCTGATACTCTCAAAAGTTCCGCCAATGGGATATTCTCTATCAATAGCTATTTAGCCGCGAAGGGTTATTACGAAACATTTGACCAGATTTTTATGAATTGGATGGGGGCAGTTTATCTGAATGACATATCGCAAGATAATCGTTTGGGGTATCGTAACGTTAATTTACGGCTATTTAGAATTTCTCCCCAGCAAAGAGTTTTTATTTCCCGGGGGCTTTCCGAATATTTGTNGGTTCANAATATTAAAGATTGGCAGCCGGTTTGGCTGGAATATGATTTGAGCTCTTTTTCTTCAGAGATGGGTGTTAGTTTTAAAATAGATTTATTTGGAGAGCGGACGGAGAGATTTGCGGTTGGTTATCTTGCATTTTATGATTTGCCTAGCGGCGAGGCAGGTTCTGCTCAGATTGGAAGAATTGATTTTGCGGAAGGAGGGGGGACAGCCTATATTCTCAACTCCGATAAAAAGTTGAGAAAGGTGACTATTTTGGCCACTAAATCGACAAAAAATTCTAATTTTTCGGCAGCGGAACCGGCTCGGCCTCTATCAATTCAAATATCCACTATTCCAACCGACCAGGCCGTTTCACGAACTATCAAGGAGGGTTCTTTGATTAAACGGCCAAGAGAGAAAGAGGTTTATGTTGTATGGGGGAAATATAAGCGGTATTTAGTGCCCGGGGTGATTGCCCTGTATGGCCACCTTGATCCATCCAAAGCCATTGAGGTTAAGCCGGAGATATTTGATTCATATCAGACGTCAAATTATGTGAAATATGCTAATGACGAGAAGGTATATGCCATTTGGCCTGACGGAACAAGACATTGGCTAAATATAACTCCTCGACAATGGGATGAATCATATCGAGACTGGAATGCCATATTTACGATTAACGATTTAGAGCTCAATTATTATAAATCAGGTCCCGATATTACTCGCTAGCTATTGTTCCGGATCTTGACTCAACTCTTACGGCTCGAGCGTGTTAATAAAAAGTCCGGCACATGTTATTGTCCGGACTGTATCAGAGTTTAATCTGATAAATTTGCCGCAGGATGCATTTTCTGTTGGTGCGACTGAGCGAAAAACCGAAGTGCTCTCGGAATAATTTCCTAAGCACTCGGCAGATCGGCATTACTTTCGCCACATCAAGGCCGTCATCAATCAGGTCGCTTGTACCTGTCGTTGCGTAGGCATTTATTTCATCATTGCAAAAAGAGGGATTATATCCCGAAGTCCCCACTAAGACTTCTTCAAAATGTCTTAGATCAAGATCCCGTAAGCACCGGAGAACCTTACGTCTATATATCGGATCTGTATAAAACAATCCGTGTACAAATTCGTGTTTGATGGTCGATAAGTTAGTTGATACGACCGCGCCTATCAGATAGAACGGTTCTTTGATTTTCTCGGTTACTTTCAGAAGTCTCTTCTCCTTCTGGGAAAGGGGATCGAATCGGCTCTCTCTGAACGGCATCAGAACTCTAGAGGGTATATTGAATCCGTTCCAGTCCGTATAATAAGAGAACTCGCCAACATTCGATACGTACCATCTCCTAAATTCTTCGAGCGAGAATATCTTTCCCCTGAATCGGGGCGATTCATAGTGCTCTTGGAATCTCAGGAAGGTAGAGGCCAGCACATATTGGGACGGAGCCTCTACTAAGTAGATATTTCTTTTCGGGGGCATACCCGGCCTTTTTTAAAAAGCTTAACCGACGAGTATGAGTTTAATACCATATTTCTGCAGAATCACCAAGCAATTTCATAATCCCGATCCAATTTCTGGGTACCAGCTCACAATTCTGACATTTGAACATTTGAATAAAAAAGAGTATGATACGGAGCATGAGATTAATGATCCATACTAAAAACATGTCTTTGGACGGCCCTCTGGAAGTTTTTATAAATGACAAGATTGGTAGCTTAGAGAAGTTCATTGATGGGGAAGCCGTTGAAGCAAAAGTTGAGATCGGGCTGCCTTCTAAGCATCATCAATCCGGACCGATTTTTTATGCCGAGGTTAATTTGAAAATCGGCGGTAAGCTGATCCGGGCTACGTGTCAGCATGAAGATCTCCGCAATGCTATCGTTGATGTGAAGACTGAACTCCAGAAACAGATCAAAAAGTTTAAAGACAAGAAGAGAGATTCAGCCCGCCGGCCCAAGTAATAAAAATTAAAAAGACCCGAAAGGGTCTTTTGATAACGCTGATTTTATAAAACATCCGTTTTTCTAAAGATGTAATGGATGATGNCGAACTCTATGTCGTAAAAAGCGTGAATGAATATCGCGGTGCCGATTCCATAATTGATCATTGCTCCCATAAAAATGAATCCTACGATCCAGGCATTAATTACTCCAACCAGGCCTTGATACTTGTGGCCGTCCCGGAATCTGGCATTTGCCGCAACCATTCCGAAGATAAAGAGCTTCGGATAGTCGGTGCTGTAAAATATATTGCCGAACTGTCCGAATGTGACTAGACTGGCTATCGGAACGNTTACGTGGTCGTATATCCAGAACATCGGGTCTGNTCCTATCGAGGCCCATGCCAAGAGGCAGCCCAGGGCTATTGTTACAAGACCTTTCAGTCTAGATAAAGATTTTCCGGCTATCAGAACGATAAGTCCCATCACAACCACGCCAATTCCTAGAATCGTTCCCAGGAATGATCCGAACAGCCAATTGGTTACAACGATAACTATCATTGATGTGCAGATGAAAAGCCATCGGAATCCCAATTCTTCCCAGAGGCCGGCCATTACGCTTGTTATCAGATCCCATTTCAGTATCTTTGCATCATGATTGCTGGAGACAAGCTTGATAGAGGAAAGATATGCCATTATTGCGGCATAAAGGAATAAGGGCCAGAATCTTAATATGTCATCCCACCTGACGTTCAGTTTGAAGTAGGGGAAGTTAAAGAATTCCGGATTTAGCCACTCGGTTATAAAAACCACTCCTCCAGCCAACAGCAGGAGACATACCGAGAGGAGCTGATAATGGAATAAAAGTTGTTTTGCTTTTAATT
>C687J35174_10012061_pt1 | contig 10585 bp, 10 predicted proteins | sample RifCSPhighO2_01_FD_35174 | JGI IMG/M metagenome (IMG submission 35174) | reverse complement strand
GCAAGAAGAAGCGCTCTTAGACCAGGCAATCACCGAAACATACGCATCGAGGGACATAACACCGGACAGCGACTTTACCAACAAAACTCCCCCGCTTCTCGAAGACCTTGAAGAAATTTTGAGAAACATAGAGGGAGGCGAAAATATGGCAAGCCGCTTGTATAGGTTTACGAAGGGCAGTTACGCGGGGTTTATAAACAAACCGTCTAATGTGGACATAAATAATCGGCTGATTGTTTTCTCTATCAGAGACCTAGAGGAAGAACTTCGCCCAATCGCAATGTATATAATTCTAAACTACATTTGGGGATTGATCCGCGTTCAACTAAAACGAAGGCTTATGGTAATAGACGAAGCGTGGCTGATGATGAAGCACGCCGACAGCGCATCTTTTCTCTACGGCCTTGCCAAGCGCGCAAGAAAATACTATTTGGGAATTACAAACATTACTCAAGACGTAGATGACTTTGTTAAGTCCGAATACGGAAAACCGATAATAACCAACTCGTCGTTACAACTATTGTTGAAACAATCCCCGGCAAACATAGACACGGTCGGCAAGGCGTTCAATTTAACGGATGTGGAAAAAAGTTATCTACTAGAGGCCGGTGTGGGACAGGGTCTTTTTATCGCCGGGCTGAAACACGCGGCAATACAGATTGTGCCGTCTTATTTTGAAGATAAATTAATAACAACGAACCCGGAAGAAATCTTGAAGGGGGAGAATATAGAAAATAGCGACAGCGGGAATGGCTGATTTAGAAACCCAGGATCAAGGCGTGGGGACGCAAGAAGATTTTGATCTCTGGGAGGAAGAGCTGGGAGAGAGCGCCCCGAGCACACTCGCGGGCGGAGAAGACCCAGAGAAACTAGAGCATCAAAGAAATAACTCGGAGAAAGCAAAAATAACCCTGCCGGAGACGATAATATTCGTAATGCTCTCGCTTTTTACGGATACAATAGAGTTTCTTGCTGGACTGGTTAATGTGTTGCCAGTTCTGGGCCAAGCGATATGGTTTATTGTATGGATTTTTGGCATATTCGTTTCAGCAATAATAATACTTTGGTCATTTATAAGGGGTGTCCACGGAAGGTATGGAATAAAAATGGCGGTAACAAGAATTATAGGATTTGTGTTTGATTCCGCTCTCGCGGGAATCCTTCCAATAAGGACTCTGACGTTAATAATAACAATCTGGATTAATAATCACCTGGAGGGCAAAAACATAAACAGATTGGTGTCTTTATTAGAAAAAGCTTAAATCGGTTTTACCACAACGTGGCGGCTCCGGCTTTCTCCAGTGCTCTCTGTTTGAACATCGGGGCGAATAGATAGCTCCGTGTGAACTATTCTCCTCTCATATGCGTTCATTGCCGGCAGGGCAATTTCTTCGCCGGTCGCGGCCGCTTTTCTAGCTGCTGCGCGAGCGAGCTGAGTAATAAGTCCTTCTCTTTCTTTTTTATAGTGGTTGACGTCTATTACGACTGGTGGATAGTCCAGTTTTTTTGCCATAAGTCTTGCGATTCTCTCCAGGTTTAAAACAAAAGCCGGTAAGTCCTCTTTTGCGACAACGTTGTCGTTTATAACAACGGCGACTCTCCGTGAATTGTCGTCCGCGTCAATCCTGAAATCGTTAAACCCCATAAGATTCACCATCGTCTGTATTTTCGCGTGTAATTCATTCATCTTTTTTTCGCATGGATTTATTGACTATTGTCTGCTGTATTATAGAGAAAACCGTACTGGTCAGCCAGTATAACCCGACGGCTGCAGGAAATTTAGTTAACACAATCAAGGCCACGGCTGGGCCCATAAAAACGATTACTTTTGTCATGCTTCTTGCCTGCGCGGACATGGAATCTTGGTTTTTGGCCCTTGCGGTAGCAAGTTTGCCTTGAGTGAATTGCGCGACGGCCGCGGCAATGGCTATCGGAATACTCACTGCGTTTAACTCAACTAGTCCCAGGAATGTGTGTGAAACATTTTCTGGAGCTGGGACAAATGAGTAAAGCATTGAGAGCGTGCTTTCTGAAATCCCGTCCCTAAAAATTTTATAGACAGCGAACAGTATCGGAAGCTGAATAATTAAAAGAATTAATGGCGTCAATGGATTTACTTGATGTTTTTTGTAAAGATCCATTAACTCTCGCGTCTGCGCTTCTTTATTGTTTTTGTGTTTTTGCTGAATCTTCTTAATCTCGGGTTGAATTTTTTGCGCAATCTTTTGGTGCTTCGCGGTTTTGTGAAACAGCGGAAAAAGAATCAACCGAACTATCAAGGTAAGAAAAATAATCGCGACGCCAAGATCACCAAACGATGCGTGTTCATAAAGTAAAACTAGTCCGTTGAATAGAGGCTGGGATAAAGTTATTCTAAAAATTTCTGCCATCACTTCTTTATTTTAGTAACCGCGCTCTCGAGCTCTTTGGTCAGTGCCGTATAAGCGCTATCATCAGATTCGCCAAGGACATTAACTATCACAAGATAATCTTTACCACGGCCGCCAAGAACTGCGGGGTTATTTTCAAATACACTAAACACGGTTCTCTTAATCTTATTCCGTTTCACGGAGCTTTTCACGACCCCTTTGCGGATTATAACACCCGCCCTATTGCGCAAAACTTTATTTGCAGAACTTTTTAGAACAATTAACCCGCCGCTAAAAATCGTTTTTGCGTTTTTCGGAAAGCTTTGGATAGGAACGCGATACTTTTTCCCAAGCATCGCTTAGACGGTAAGCCGCGTTCTCCCTTTAGCCCTGCGCCTTTTGATAACATTCCTCCCCCCTGGACTGCTTTTCCTCGCGAGAAAGCCGTGTTTCCTTGCTCTTTTTGCCTTCTTCGGTTGATATGTTCGCTTAGACATCGTGGAGTTCATTATAGACGCTGATGATAAAATTGTTAAGCCTCCAAAAAGTTTTCCACAGCAAATTAACAACTTGTTGCCTTTTGAATTATTTGACTTGGCGGCCCCGTCCATTAAGATAGTCGTATGAACGACTGGGATGAGCTTTGGCAGGCCGTGCTTTCAGACATCGAACTGAAAGTATCACGGCCGAATTTTCTCACGTGGCTAAAAAACAGCCGCCTTGTGGAAAGCCAGGACGGAGTCGCCCTTGTTGCTCTCCCAAACAACTTTGCAAAAGAGTGGGTAGAGGTGAAATATCATAAACTTATTCTCGGATCCATGAGAGAGTTTAATGGCTCTGTTAGAAAGATTGATTATGTGGTTGAGGGAAGTCTGCTGAAGAAAACCGTGCGCCAGAGATCAATAAGCCAAGCTACTCCGGTATCAAGCGAGGGGCAGTTGGCGTTCCAGGAGATGCGCGTTGATCCAAAAACAAATCTAAATCCGCGCTATACGCTCAACTCATTTATAGTAGGACCGTTCAATGAGCTTGCCCACTCTGCAACGTCGGCGATTATCGAGAATGTCGGCGTGAAGTATAATCCGTTATTTGTATATGGCGGCGTAGGGCTCGGAAAAACACACCTCATCCAAGCCGCAGGAAACGAAATAATAAACAGATATAAAGATAGGGTAGCGGTTAAATATGTTACATCCGAAAAATTTACTAGCGATGTTGTTTGGGCAATACGAAACGGCAGGGCGGAGGAAATCAAAAAGAACTACAGGGACGTTGATGTTTTAATCATCGATGACATTCAGTTTATAGGCGGGAAAGAAAAAACGGAGGAGGAATTTTTTCACACATTCAACGCACTCCACGAAAATAACAAGCAAATCATTATTTCATCCGATAGACCGCCGCGGGCAATTCCAACGCTCGAGGAGCGTCTGCGCTCAAGGTTTGAGGGAGGAATGATTGTCGATATTAACTATCCGGAATACGAATCTAGGGTTGCGATAATAAAAACAAAGCTTCAAGAAAGCGGAGCTCAGCTCGAAGAGGCGGCGATAGATTTAATCGCGAAAAGGGTTCAGAAAAATATTCGAGAAATTGAAGGAATTTTAAACAGGCTTCTCTTTTACCAAAGCACGTACAAGCGGGTTTTAGATACAGGCACGGTGGACAGAATAATATCCGAGGCGACACAGCAGTCTGCAAATAAAATTAGTCCGAGCCAAATTATAAAGGCCGTTTCAGAATTTTTTGAGGTTTCGTCAAACGACCTTATGGGTCGCGCCAGAAACAAAGAGTATGTTGAGCCACGGCAGATCGCAATGTTTTTGTTTAGAGATATGCTCAACATGTCCTACCCCGACATCGCAAACAGAGTCGGGAAGAGAGATCACACCACGGCGATTTACGCTTATAAAAAAATCAACGGTGGCATAAAAGAAAGCTCCGACTTGAGCCAAAAGATAATGATGATAAAGGAAGTGGTTAATAAGGCTGGCTAACTGTGGATATGTTCTTGAGAGTCTCGATTAAAGAGTCGCGGAGTGAGAGCAAAATAATTCTTGTCCACAAAAAGTCCACACCCATGCAAGTGTTTTTGTACACATTCAGCGATAATAAGAGTTGAAGAAACTCATTGTAGGTTTTAAAAAAAGGACTTATTCACAAAAAAGCACGGAGACTACAACAGCCAATAGAATAAAAATATAAATAGAGAAATAGTTTATTATAGTGAAACTCATAATTCTAAAAAGTAATTTGAAAACCGGGCTCGATGCAGTCGGAAGAGCAGTCGGGTCGAATCTCAATTTGCCCGTTCTAGGAAGCGTNTTAATAAAAACAAGCGGAAANCAAATTCAGCTCTCGGCNACCAATCTCGAGCTTGCTATAACACGCAGTGTATTCGGCAAGGTNGTTGAGGACGGCGCGGTCGTCGTCCCGTACAACACACTGTCGAGTGTNGTAAATAATGTCGTGAGCGAGCGAGTGCATCTCGAGAAAACAAAACAAGGAAATTTAGAATTTAAGACAGACAACTATACAGCAATAATCCAGGGCATAGACGAAAAAGAATTCCCGATAATACCAAAAATAGAAAAGAAAAACGGCGGAATCGAAATAGACACACCGGCCCTTAAAGACGCGCTTACAAAAGTTGTTATAGCGGGCGAAGCAACTGATCTAAGGCCGGAAATTTCTGGGGTATTTTTTTCCGGAGAAGAGTCGTCTTTAAAACTTGCGGCGACAGACAGCTTTAGGCTTGCGGAAGCAAAGATATTAGGGAAACAGGTTAGAGTAAAAGGTAGGGGGCCATTCAGCGCGACGATTCCGATAAAAACATCACAGGAGTTAATTAGGGCAATAGACGGCGAGGACTCTGTGACACTTCACCTCGAAAACAACCAAGCATTATTTGAAACAGAGAACACAACATTGATTTCGAGATTAGTTGAGGGAAGTTTCCCAGATTACAGCGCGATCGTGCCAAAAGATATAGAAACCAGGATAGTTGTAAAAAAAGAAGAGCTTATAAATGCACTGAAGCTTGCGAGCTCGTTCGCAAGCAGATCCAACGACGTAAGAATAAAAGCGAAAGACAAAAAAGTCATTGAAGTATATTCAAGCGACAGCGCAGTCGGCGAGAACAGCTACTTGATACCGGCGAAAATTGACGGACCCGCAACGGAATCCGTTTTCAACTGGAAATATTTATTAGATGGTGTTCGCGCTATCGCAGGGAAAGAGACAACGCTCGGGCTAAACGGAAGCGACAAGCCGGCTCTTATAAAAGATCCGGGAGATGATACGTATTTTTATATTCTCATGCCGATAAGGCAATCGTAAGTATTACTTAAAAAAGATAATTTCATCTTCTTGACTGAACCCGTCATCGTCTGTAACCCGTATTGTAACTAGATTTTGTAGATCGAGCACACTTGCCTTAACATCGAAGCTGTAAATAAATCTGTCAGCAGACCTTTCGCCCGCCTCATCAATCAAGTTCCCGTTGAGAAACAGCTCGATGCGTGAAATATTTCTTTCTGAAGAGATTTTAAAATTTACCTCGACGGAGTCTCCCACAACAAACGAACCGCTCTCCGGCGACAGAGCGTCTATATCAATTCCGCCACCGGAGCCGCCCATCGGTTCGTCTACAAAATCAAATCTATTCTGGTCAACAGCGTTAGACCGAAGCCAGTTTTGTACGCCAGTTTCCCAATTTAGAAACTGCGGGTCATCTCTTCGCCCAATGTGATACAGGATTGTGTGTAAGCTATTCTTAATGAGCTGACCNCNCAANACNGGATTATCGGTAATGACCGGCGCTGGACGCTCAAATGTTTTAAGCGGTTTTCCCTCAAGCGCCCGCGACGCAAAGCTATGCCAAATAGGAACTGCCGCCAAAACGCTGCCGCCCCTATTTGTCAGTGGGTCTCTATTGTTGTTTCCTGCCCAAACACCGACAGTGAGACTCGGCGTATAACCGAAAGCCCATGCGTCAACGAAATCATTTGTCGTACCCGTTTTCAGGGCCACCTGGTGTCCGTAAACCTGTGTTAGCGGTAAACTCGCCGAATAGAGGGGCGAGCGAAGCTCAACACTCGAGAGAATATCGTTTATAAGCCGCACCCCCTGCGGAGCGACCGCCTGAACGCCGTCATCCCTATATTCTTCTAGAACATCGCCATCGGCGTTTTCAATTTTGAGAATCGACGCCGGTTTTCTGTAAACACCGTCCGCCGCAAGCGATGCATATGCTCCAGCAAGCTCTATCAATTTTATTTCCCCACCCCCCAACACTAGAGATAAACCAAGGCGCGCCGGATCGTTAAGCGTTGTTATCCCGAGCTTGGAAACCGTGTCGATTGTGTTTTGGAGACCAGCCAGATAAAGAGTCTTCACGGACGGGACGTTTATAGATTGAGCCAGCGCCTCCTTCATTGTTATCGGACCGCTAAAACGCAGACTAAAATTTTGTGGGTGATAACAAGACAAATTTCTATTATTGAAATCCACAACGCCAGGACACGCAGCGGCAAACTCAGTAGGAACATCCCAAATTATTGTATCCGGAGCAAACCCCCGCTCAAACGCAGTTAGATATGCAAATGGCTTCAACGCGGATCCCGGCTGTCGTAATCCCTGTGTCGCAACGTTAAAGTTTCCCTCAAACCTGCAGTTAACTCCCGGCTCACACCCCTCCGGTACGGGATCGCTAAAATAATCTTTTGACCCGACCATTGCTAACACCTGGCCTGTTTGCGGATCTAATGCAATGAGCGCGCTGTTCTCCCCGCCATACAGTTCGCTATTGCGCTTAACTCCCCCCAAAACCGCATCTTCCGCGATTTCCTGCATGTTTTTATCAAGCGTTGTGATAACCTTGAACCCATCCGTGCGGAGTGCATCCTCACCGTATTTCTCGCGCAAATAATCCTGTACGTACATAACAAAATGGGGAGCGAAAATTCCGGTTTCAGGCTGGTCTATAATATCCGGCATTGATTCAGACGCACTAGCAAGTTGTTCATCATCTATATATCCCAACTCGCGCATCCGTTTTAATACGAAGTTTTTTCTTTCCACAAGCTCATCAACATGGCTTCCCCACGGAGAGTAATAACTCGGAGACCGCGGGAGCGCAGCCAACAACACAACCTCGTTTAGGGTTAGCTCACTCGCCGATTTATCAAAAAATACCCGCGATGCCGCCTCAATTCCGTAGGCATTCCCGCCATACGGAATCTGGTTCAAATAAAGGTCTAAAATTTCATCTTTTGTGTATTCTTTCTCAAGTCTTACCGCGAGAATGAGCTCCTTAACTTTTCTGGAAATAGTTTTCTCATTGGTTAAAAATGCATTCTTTGCAAGCTGTTGCGTGATTGTAGAACCGCCCTGGTCAACCCGCCCCCTTATGATATTTACAAAAATGGCCCTAGTCACTCCGCGCCAGTCGAATGCGGGATGCTCGTAAAAAGAATCATCCTCGATGCTTATAGTCGCCTGCCGTACAATGTCCGGAATTTCATCAGAGTTTATAATAGTTCGTTTCTCTTCGCCGTATATCTCATACAGTAAAAACTTGCCCTCCCTATCATAAATTTTTGTTGATTGAGAAACCTGGATATCCACTATAGCCTCCGGGTCTGGCAGCGAGCGCACGGCGTTGAAGAAAAATAGAACAGACGCAACAACAAGACCCCCGGCGCCAATTAACAACTGCGTCCATACGCGTTTTTGTCTTAACCAATGTTTAGGCGTCATAAGAACATTATATCAGTAAAATAAAAACAAACCGCCCACTTGGGCGGTTTGTTTGTTATTCTAAGTCGTCTCCTAGTTCGTCCTCTTCCGCCTCGTCGTCCTCTTTCACCTCATCTTCTGTGCCGCCTACTGCATCTTCTTCCTCTTCTTCATCCACATCATCTTCGTCCATGGCGAGAACAATCTTTTTTGTTTCTAACATTAAAACACTTATGATAAACGACCTTTTTATTTACGGAGGAAGTATATAGGAGGAATATCGTATGTCAACCCCGTTAGTAGTAGTACACCACGGGTGTCTGTCGGGCATCTCGGATGCCCTACTACTAACGGTGTCAACCCTTATTTCAACCCCTCAAAAGACGCCCTTATCGCTATAGCCAAGGCGTCCGAAACATCATCTGGCCCATCTATTTTTTCCACTCCAAGCGTTATTGCCACCATCTTCCTAAGAGACTTTTTATCACACCGTCCGTCGCCCGCTACAACGCTTTTTATATCACTCGGAGTGAACTCGAGGATCGGGATTTCCATACTTTTCGCGACAAAAACGATTACTCCCCTTGCCTCTGCGACGGAAATTGCAGTCTTCTTGTTTTTGGAAAAATAAATCTGCTCCACACCTATAATATCCGGCCTGCATTTTTTAATTAGAGCCCTAACTTCATTCCCAATATATGCGAGTCGCTCTGCGGCCCCCCTGTTTTTATCCCCGATGACCCCGCAGTCTAATATTTTTAGGGCACGCCCCGTGACTTCAATCACTCCGTAGCCAACCCTAACCGTACCAGGATCTATTCCAAGAATTATCATCTAAATTGCGTCCACCGATGTATAAATACCAACAACATCGTCCATCTCATGAATCGCCTCACACATTACAGAAACCAACTCCCTTGTCTTAGGAGAAACAGCTGGAGAGAATTTTGCCCTAAAAACACCTTCCGCTTTCTCAAAAGACCACATTAAACTGCCGGGTTCTGCAATTTTTGAATCAAACTCCTTTAGGGCCGAGCGAATCTCACCAATAGTTCTATTCTTGTTATCAGTAACCGCTTCGATAATTATGCCGACGCCTTCCGGACCGTACGCCTCAACAAGAACGGCGTCTAAGTCACCCGCTTCCGCGACTCTCTTAACCGCCCTTTCAATGTTTGCCTGTGGCATATTTTGTTTTCTTGCCCTATCGATCGCTCCTCGCAAAGACGGGTTAAATTCCGGATCTATCCCATTCCTCGCTGCTATAGAAATCTCGTTAGCGAGCTTTGAAAAAAGCTTGCTTTTTGCCTGATCTCCAGCCGCTTTCTTGTGTTTAATTTTTGACCACTTATTGTGCCCCGACATTTGTTTTGCAATTTAGTTTACCCAAACATATTATAAGTTAGAGCAATGAGATTTAGTAGGAATCAGGCGACTAGTCAAATAGAAGAATTGAGGGAAGCGGCAGAGTTGAGAGATGCAATCAGGCGCTCGAAGGACGAAGGAGTTCCGTGTTTTAAGGAACGAATATCACCAACACAGGAAGCGCTCACGGTTATACCAGAAGAAGTTGCGAAGGGTGCGGGCGTGGCCATAGTCGCGAAAGACGACAAAGATATTGTTTTGGTTGCTGAATCAACAAAAAGCAAGAAAGCGGCAGAAATAATAAGTGAGCTGAAAAAGAACGGATACAATCTCAAGATTTTTATAACTACAAAAACAGAGTTAAGCCGTCTCTGGGAAAGATACTCGCAGGCGGAGACGGCAGAGAAGAGAACGGAAGTATCTGAAAAAGTAGAAATAGAAAAAGAGGTCGCGGAAGAAATAAGAAATAAACTAAAAACTAGAGATGAGGCGGTGGGTTTTTTCAAAAATATACAAGGAGAAGTTCCGACAAGCACACTGCTCGGATATATCTTAGGAGCAGCGTTAGCATTAAGGGCGTCAGATATTCACATAGAGCAGACAAAAGAAAAGAATTCACTCATAAGGATTAGAATAGACGGCGAGTTAAGGGACATAACAAATTTTTCTGAAAGACAAACAGAGTTATTAGTGAATCGAATCAAGCTTTTATCTGGGCTTAAGTTAAATATTAGGGATGCCGCACAAGACGGCAGATTCACGATAGAAAACGAAGCCGGCGTTATAGAAGTGAGAGCATCTGTTGTTCCGGCTGAATTCGGGGAGGCGGTCGTAATGAGGGTTCTTGACCCTAGCATAATCGGACTTGAACTCGAAGACTTGGGATTAAGAAAAGACGATGAAGAATTGATAGGGCAGGAGCTGAAACGGCCGAACGGAATGATTTTAGTAACGGGCCCAACTGGTTCGGGAAAAACGACGACACTCTACGCCTTTCTTAAAAAACTTCAGTCGCGAAAAATAAAAATCATAACCATAGAAGACCCCATTGAATATCACGTAGAGGGAATTGAGCAAACACAGACAGATACTAAAAATAACTATACTTTTGC
>C687J35174_10012042_pt1 | contig 10594 bp, 10 predicted proteins | sample RifCSPhighO2_01_FD_35174 | JGI IMG/M metagenome (IMG submission 35174) | reverse complement strand
CCCGAGGTGAAACTGGCGATCATGGCCGGTACGGTGAACCTGGCGTATGCGCGGGATTCGGGCGTGAAAGACGCGCAGATCCTCCAGGTGCCGGACACCACAGCTCAGTTGCAAGCCGTGCGCGCCGGTCGTGCCGATGCCGCCGTGGGTACTCAACTGACCATGAAAGGTTTGGCCGCCAAGGGTGGAGAAAAAGTCGAAGCAGTCACCGAGTTCAAGGACGACCCGTCGCACATAGGATACGGTGCTCTCGCCTTCCGTCCGGAAGACAAAGACCTACGCGATGCGGTCAACGCGGAGTTGAAAAAGTGGCTGGGCTCCGAAGAGCACCTCAAGGCGGTCGCTCCTTTCGGATTTGACAAATCCAACGTGACAAGAAAAACGGCTGCCGAGCTCTGCGCTCAATAGTCGAAACAGGCATGGCGTCACGGTGCGATGCCTATTTCCCTGCTTAATCCGGATGGCCAGGTTTAAACCATGGGTGAATTACTTCCGCTATTGATACAAGGCGCCTGGGTGACGCTCCAGGTGACGATCTTCGGTTCGCTGCTGGCGATTGTCGCGGCGATTCTCGCGGCCCTGGGGCGTATGTCGCCATGGCGGCCATTGCGTTGGTTTTCCGTTGCTTACATTGAAGTGTTTCGCGGCACGTCGTTGCTGGTGCAATTGTTCTGGCTGTTTTTCGTGCTACCGCTGCCACCGTTCAACCTTGAACTGAGCCCCTATAGCGTGGCCATCGTCGGCCTTGGCTTGCACATTGGTGCTTACGGCGCAGAGGTGATGCGCGGCGCGATCAGCTCTGTCGCGAAGGGTCAGTATGAAGCGTCCACAGCACTGAACTTCAGCGGCTACAAGCGCTTTCGCCGCATTATTCTTCCGCAGGCGTTGCTGGCCGCTATTCCGCCGGGCACCAATCTGCTGATTGAATTGCTGAAAAATACTTCGCTGGTGTCATTGATCACTTTATCCGATCTGAGCTTCCGGGCGCGTCAACTGGATCAGGCGACTTTCCAGACCCTGGAAATTTTCAGCCTTGCGCTGGTGATGTACTTCATCCTGGCGCAAGCCATCAATATCGGCATGCGTCGCATTGAGCTCCATCTGGCTCGCGGGCGGATGCGGGGAGGTCTGTCATGACACTGTTTGATTGGACCTATGCCTGGCAAATCCTCCCCGATTTACTGCGCGCTTCGCTTAACACCGTAGGGATTACCCTGATCGGTTTCCTGATCGCCATTGTGCTAGGTCTGTTCCTGGCAATTGGTCGACGCAGCCGCAGAGTCTGGCTATCGTGGCCAGCCACCGGGGTGATCGAGTTCATTCGCAGCACACCGCTGCTGATCCAGGTGTATTTTCTTTACTACGTGCTGCCTAATTACGGCGTCAGCATGACCGCGATGCAAGTGGGGATTCTCGGCATAGGCCTGCATTACGCCTGCTACATCGCCGAGGTGTATCGCGGCGGCCTCGACGCCGTGCCGCGTGCGCAATGGGAGGCGGTCACGGCGCTGAACATCGCCCCGTACAGCGCCTACCGCAACATCATCCTGCCCCAAGCCCTGCGGCCGATCCTGCCGCCATTGGGCAACTACCTAGTGGCGATGCTCAAGGACACGCCGGTACTGTCGGCGATTACTGTGGTGGAGATCATGCAACAGGCCAAGAACATCGGCTCAGAGAACTTCCGCTACCTGGAACCGATCACCATGGTCGGTCTGTTTTTCCTCGCCCTGAGCATCGCCTTGGCTTATTTGGTACGGCGCCTCGAACTGCGCCTGGAGCTACGCTAATGACTTCTCCACTCTCGACACCCAGCGACCTTTCCCGGCGCAGCAACCCGACCCCGCTGCATTCGCAGGAGGCCACGGCCATGCAGGAAACCAGATCGGTCAAGCCGATCGTCAGCTTTCAGGACGTCACCAAGAGCTACGGCAACTTCACCGTGCTCGACCACTTGAACCTAGACGTCACGCCGGGTGAGAAAGTCGCGATTATCGGTCCCAGCGGCTCGGGTAAATCCACATTATTACGGGTGCTGATGACGCTCGAGGGCATCGATGACGGGTTGATCCGCATCGAGGATGACTTGCTGACCCACATGCCCAATCGCAACGGTGTGCTAGTGCCGGCCAATGATCGGCATATCCGCCGGGTGCGCGGCAAGATCGGCATGGTGTTCCAGAGCTTCAACCTGTTCCCGCACATGACTGCGTTGCAAAATGTCATCGAAGCGCCGGTGCAAGTCCTTGGCATGAAACCCGCTGAAGCGCGCGAACGGGCAGCAGACTTGCTGGAACTGGTGGGGCTGGGCAGCAAGCTTGGCCATTACCCTTCGCAGCTGTCCGGCGGCCAGCAACAGCGGGTGGCGATCGCCCGGGCACTTGCCATGCGGCCCAAAGTCATGCTGTTCGACGAAGTGACCTCGGCACTCGACCCGGAACTGTGCGGCGAAGTACTTAACGTGATCCGCAAACTCGGCGCCGAGCACAACCTGACGATGCTGATGGTCACGCACCAGATGGGCTTCGCCCGGGAATTCGCCGATCGCGTATGCTTCTTTTATAAGGGGCAGATTCACGAACAGGGCACTCCCGCGCAGATCTTTGAACACCCGCAACAGGAACGAACTTGCGCGTTCCTTAGCGCAGTGAAAGAAGCCAACTAACCGAAAACTCAGCTGGAAGGGGCTGTGCTATGCACAGTGCCCTTCAGGTCGAATGCAAAGGGTTGGCACAACTGTGCAAATACCTGGTTTTCAATCAACCATGATTCTTCGCACATTGTGGGGAAGTGCCAGGGTCTGAATTATTTTATTCAGTATAACGCCGCGGTAATCAAGGATCCTTTAGAGCAAAAAGCATGGTTGAGAGGGCTTTTAGGGTGCAGTCGATCACTGACTGAGCTTCACAAGGGCTCCCGCTTCATCACCGTACTCCACGGAATCCCCCCGGGCCATTTGAAGCACCTTGCTCTCCCAAATTTCGGTGTGTTCGCTTTGGTAATTGAAGATCAACTTAGGACGCTTGTGGCCCTTCAAAGTGAGACAAGATATCTGATGAAAGAACTGGATATGGCTACCTCTGGTTACTAATTTTTTGGCCATTGCACAGGCATGAATTTACGAATACGCCACTCCCTCAAATTAAAAATCCAAGCTACTTTGATAGCGCTTCAATTTATTCTCCAATTCCTTTACACGTTCAACTAGCTGCAGATTCTGCGTAAGCACTTGGTAAAGTTGCTCTCGGGCTTGTTCAAGCTCAACCACAGCCCTCCCGGCCTTATTCTGGGCGCGCTTAATCTGTAAAGCCTTAGAGTTGCTTGTCGTGCTGCACTCTGTTCGATAGGCCTCTATTCTGGCAATTAAAGGCATGTGCGAGCCGCGAGACCTTTTCAAATAACCACGATCGAATCCAGCCTCAACACTAACAATACCTGCCGTGATCTTTGATCCGTCGATACCTACATGTGCGGAAATGACTGGGCACCCCGCTTTAAGGCGCTCAAACGCCGCCTCGCATATTTTAACGCCGTCAGATGTGATCCCACCAGACATCATTCAACCTCCATAACATTAATCAGACGATGTCTGTATCGAACCAGTCTATCCCAATCACCCTTTGTAATCTGATACTCGCCAGAACCTTCCTCGTACACCGCAAGTTCTCTTTCAGCGTCTTTAATAGCTTCATCTAGTTTCTGAGGTTTGATGATTGAGCCCTCACAGCTCAAGCAGGTCGTAAAGTCACCAAGAAGATAGGAATCGCACTCCCCAACTTTAGTGCAACCACCGAGCAGCGTTGGGCGATATCGGAGGTGACCATTAGCGACCCGCTTCATCGTTTCAGCGCGCACATCAGCAATTTGAGCCTCCCCGCTTTCAAGGCGCTGACGCTGCTTATTGATGTAACTTCCAACGCCTCCAAAGAGAGGTATGTTTTCTCCCAGAACCTCCGTCAGAATGTCATAGGCGACACTCATCGGCATTCCCATCTGAAACTCATACGCCATGTGATTCTGGGGTAGAACGAACTCTTTCTTCTCCGAATCGTAATAGCCAAAGATAGTTTTGAGATTTTCAAAATTGTTGGCATAGTAGCGCGCCATCTGTAACGTCATGTGTTTGTACTGTTTCTTCAAGCTAGGCAGTGATATAAAGCCGCTACTGCTACCATAAAATGCCAGTGAGCGTCGAAACTGATGACTAGTTAAATTCCAAGGCATGCCAACGGCAAAAGAGTTTTCAGCAGAAAAATCTCTTCCTGGGTCGGTGGCCGCAAGCTCAGCCAAATCCGACTGTTCAATCAGAATTGATGTTGCCAGTGATTCAGGCTTTGCTTCGACCCTCCAAATCGTAACGCCAACCTCTATATCGCCTTTTCTCACAATGATTGATGGATTAAGGAAAAGCGGCATATCATTGACATCAGTCTTATAAATTTTTGAAAGACCTCGGCAGATTGCCTGCCCCACCTTGACCGCCTTAATTACGTCTTCAGTGGCAAGCCAAGCCTCGACTTGCCTGTACCCTTCAAATTTTGTCGTGGTGGATATAAGATCAACCATCCTTGCTCGATCTCGGACAACACCCCGACTATCCGTCGTATCAGGAACAACGACAGACTGTGAAAGACAATTATACGGAAGTCTCGCGACCTCTTGATCGCGCATCCCTGTATAGGTGTGGATAATAGTTTTAATAATATACTGGACCTTAGCTAACGCTAACGACAACCCCATTCGCTCTTTACAGATAAAATCCCCAGCAAAAACGCTATTCAACTGGTGCTGCGCAATAGCTTCCTCAAATATAGGCCGGACATCCCGCTTCGAAACCTTCATAGTGCAGCGTTGAAAATTGATACTTGTGCCGTAAACTCTATCCTCAAAGGAGGCAATAAACTCCTCAAGAGAATCAATACCAGAAAAAATCTGATCAACCCTATCACCGAGAATATTTATTATCTCAAGATAGATACGAGTTGGTATAACAGGGTGCTGCAATCCTTCCCTATACCCTTCCAATCCGAAATCCACATCAAAAACACCCTGAATTCGATACCCAAGGCGTTTCTCCCCTACCGAAACTAAGTGCCGCAGCAGCGCACGAAGCTTCTTGACCTTACTCTGACACATCTTACATTCCCTGAGGAAGGCAGCAAGATATACCGGAATAGTAAAAAGTTGCTGGAGTGACAACACCCCGACCATTTCTCTATCCCTCTGCGCATAACAATACCGAACGGCAGAGCGAAGAACAGTATAATACTGTAACAAAGAAGACGGGCTAAGCCGACCAATATGCCCCGCACTTACATAAAAAATAAGGCAGAAAAAAATATATTTTACTTCATTTATCAAGCGCCGCCGTTCAACGCCCTCACCATCCAACATGCCGTCAAACCGAAACAAATTAACTCTGTTCGCGCTAAGGCGATAAGGATTGAAATCCCACACATCATCCCCATAGACCGCTGTAGCATTCCCATCTCTATCGCGACACATCACAAAGCTATCAGGAGGGACGCCGTCCTCTTCATCATAAGGATCCGGTGGAACAGAGCCGACTCCCGCCACGCCAGAGAACAAATCACTAAAAAACGTAGAACTCAAAATACCACCCCCACCTTCTCATAACGTTGCAAGCGCCTCTCCCAAAAAGGCGTCAGATCGCCCAATTTTTGCACTCTGTACTTAACTTCAGCGACTAGGGTCGAACTCTCCTTTGAGCGCTCGGAGACAGCTTCAAGGATAAACTCAATGCGAATAGAAAGGTCCTTGAATAGCCTTTCGGCATGCTGTAAATCTGCGGTAGTTTTCCTCACTGCGTTAGCAACGTACTGAAGACTTAGGAGTTTGTGAACATCCTCTTCATCCGCATGACACATATAGTTCTCACAATAGAGGCACCCGTACTGCGTCTCGCAATTCGGTTGAATCGGCACTTCCTCGCGTGTTTGCACTGGATGATTGAAGTCTTCGCAGTGCCCTACAACAGTGGCAGCCTCCTCCTTGGCACCACGCTCTCGAACCACCTCCGCAGCCTTGCGCACAGCTTCCCAGTAGATACCGAACTCCTGCTCTTGCCGTTCCACCGTGGTTTCTGAGTAATTTGATGCATTCGTACGCTGTGAATGATTCAGCGACTCGGCTACTAATGATGGCGAAACTCTCAATTCATGTAAAACCAAACTCTTGAACTTTCTTACCGCAGATGCTGGGATATTCTTCGCATCAGGTGGCAAATACACTCCTCTAAGCCGCCTAAAAAATGCACTAGAAAAATTCTCGTTCAACTGACTATATTCTCCAGAATAGACCCCATCCTTACGCATTCTGAAGAAAAGATACTCGCAGCTCTGTCCGTTAAGCATCCATTGTCTTAGCTTCAAATAGGCTCTTAGCAACTGAAGCCCCTTTCTACCGATTGGATAGCGCGTCGTCCTTCCCTTCGCCCGAAACTTCACCGCCGTCAACTCTTTCTTTATCGCCGACCGCTCAATTTCAAGAGCTTCTGCATATTCAAACTGCACAAACTCGCTAGGATTTGCCCCTGTAATCAAAATAAAAAGACATGCATATGCACTGGCAGACATGGATGCCAAACGCATCCTTTGCTCATGCCGAAGATCCGTATTCGCTTCATCTATGGTTTTTTGCGTATCGCCAAGCGACCGGCGAATTATATCCAGCTTACTAACTCGTGCTCCACTAGCCATATATTCTTCTGGCGTAGCCACCCGTGCTTCCACGAGATTAAGGCAGTGAAGCCTCTTACCATTCGAATACGGGGTTAGCGTCGCGCCATAAATAGGGAAAACTACAGCCTCTAGACCTGAAAATTTAACCCGACAGGGGAATGGCTCCCCGCTCATGACAAAAGAACTAAATCGAGACGCAACATCAATGCAGACATTTATGTAGCTTTTTACATCATCTTCTCTCGGAGGCTCAGGGCTTTTCCGGTTCGCCTTAATACCAGGCACGCCTCTTGTAATATAATCAGCACCATCTTTGAAGTGAAGACCAATAAGAAGCTTAAATGCCCTCTGACGAGCAAAGCAACTGATTGGCTTTAACTTCCCCAGAGCCAAAATTTGATGCAGAAGAAATTCTCTAAATCCTTTGTATGCCACCCTAGCAGACTTTACATTGTCGAACGCGTCTACATGCCCACTGGCATCACACCAATCCAATACAAACTTAAAACTTTTAAACTCACCAAGGATGCTTCTATCTCTTAATCCACCAGTATTGAAATAATCACCAATGGTTCTTACCAGCATCCTCCGACCACTAATGAACGATCCAATAACAACTGGAACCCCTTCCCTGCATGACCTGACTCCCATGTACCTAACCGAATAGGCAAATGAACCTATATCAATAGGGCTTTTAATGGCACGAGGATCAAGCTTCAATCGCAAACGCTCTGGATACAGAAAATCTTGTCCTAGCTGAGACAAGGTGACCACATCCGTTTCACGGATAACCATTTGGTCCAAATCACTCATTAGCGCTCTCCAATCTCAGATCACTGTAGTCTCCGAATCCGAAAATCTCATCTTCGTAAAGCTCTTGAGCAGCCAACTTATCAGAGTGCAATCGAAAGAGCTTCAGATAATTCTCTGTCGTTTCTCGATTTGAATGATACAGGCGCCTCTGAACAAGTGAAACCTCCTCACCATATTGCAAGCGCCCCGACGCCAATAACGGCAGCAAATGCTGATACAACTGAAAAGCAAAGGTTGCCCTTAACCAATGATACGTAAAACCAAGAGGAAATTCTTTTGATGCATACTTAATCAATTTTCGTTTTATGGTTTCGGTCACCTGCCCCGTCGGCCTTGACTTAACCTCTAAATAACGCGGATCACTTTCCGCCATGTAATAGCAATTACCTTGATCAGATAGAAACACATACATATCGTCATCATTCAACGCTTCAAGACTGCTATGCTCTTTCTTTAATTTCTCGCGCAACAATCCCCGTCTCTTGACTGCCATAGGACTGCTAGCAAAAACCTTCAGGTCATCAGCCAGTTGCTTCGGTACATGAAGCATCTGAGGCTTATCGCGTTTGGTATCAATACCAGTCCCAGGCCCCACATGCAGATGGTATGTTTTGTCACGATGAAGATTGTCCTCTGTAAAACCCTCAAGGTGCTTCATACGTAAGGTCAGGACTGTCTGCTTCCGCGCGCCAGTCATCAATGCAACAAGAAGTATCAGTCGTTCCTGCTGCGACCAATTTCTCTCATCATCTATTATCGCCAACAACTCGGAAAGCTGTTCATTGGTGAGCGGTCTTAAATCTTCACCATCGTCACGGACAAAGCCAATGGGAACATTACTTTCCTTAGACGTTGGAAGCGTCTGGCTGCGCTTTTCAACTTCAATCATCCTGGCTCCGCGACCACTTTCCAGCAAGAGCCTAACTTTCTTTACCGTATCAACGCGCTCCATATCAATTTCATAGTGCCAATTCAACGAAACAAACTTAATGAAATCATATACGATATTTGTATATTGGTTAATTACCGCAGGAGACTTTCCGCCATCATCAATCAAATGCCTGAAATAGCGGTATGTTGGTCTAAGCGGTGGTCGCTTGCCGGAAAAGTCTTTCCAATCAATCTCCTGATCCTCACAGAACAACAGGTAGTCTAAGAGCCTGCTTGCAGTGCGACGGGCCTTGTCTGTCGGCCTAGTCCGTGCATGCTTATTTTTGACGAGGTTAAGAAGATATGAGTTCGCCTCGATCCACGGCAGACCGCAGCGATGGAACAACACAGGGAAGTTGTACACATCGCGCTCGCCGTTCTTGCTACCAAACTCATTGACCTGGAATAGTTCAATGGGTGGCTGAGTGGCTACCAAGAGCGTGGGGGTCGCTCCACGAGGTTTGTTAGAAACGTACAGATCAGCAAAAGCATCCCGCACTCGAGGGACAATGACCAGCCTGCCTGTATGAGCAGAGTTCTCGTATGACGACATGTGCACATCCGCCTCTCAATGCGTAGATGCGTCAATGTTCACAGTTACGAGATGAATATCAATCCTTTTTTGTCAATCCTTTTTTGTTAAGTGATTCAACCCAAGGGTCTAACTTATGGAATAAGACAAAGCCGCCGGCGTCTAGATGCCGTGGCAACACCAGTATCGCTTTAGACACGTCCAGTAGCGTCGCTACGACGCCGACAGCGACACCCTCATCGACCGCCGCCCGCAAATCACTTTTCGCCGACATGCCCGAATGAAATGCAATGTTCCAGGTAAATGGTTTATCAGTGATCACAGGTACCTCCTATACGATCAAAAGCAAATTCTAGTTCCGTTAATAGGAACCTGCAAGCGCAAAGAGCGTACACCAACGATCTTTCATCCTGTGAACATCCAGCATCAAAAAACAAAATACTTAACACGTAGCAATACGATATATTTTATGCTTTGCTACTGGGCAGATCCGCCTCAACGAATTGCTTCCAGCCAATGGCCGCAGCTCAAGCGAATTGGAGCAGACATGATTCTACGTAATGAATACGGTGTGCCGCAGCATCCAAAAGGGCATGTAGGACGCTTGCTGGTGGCGCTGGCAGCCATTGATCACCTGGAGCAACCCACAGCATCAAGCGTGGCGAAACGAACAGGGCTGAGCAAAGGAAAAATCGATAATTACGTTGATGCCCTCAACTCTGAGCTCGGCACAGTAATTTCTAAAACCGGCCCCCGGTACCGGATCGAGTCCTGGGGCAGCATTTTGAATCGAGACGCAATAAAGAAACTTTGACTGTTCCGATGGTCGGAACTATTTTTTTATTAACCCATAGCCTATAGGTCTTCAAATGCCGTTACGTCACCTCGTCGTACACCTGATCGACAAAAAGCCGGACGGTTCTCCGGCTGTCTTACACGCCCGCGATTCCGAACTGGCAGAATCGGCAGCCAATGAAAACATGCTTACTGATCTCAACGAAAACTACAACGCCAAGCAAGGCAAGGCATGGGGGTTTTTCCATGCAGAGTCGGGGGCACATCCACTTTCCGGTTGGCTAAAGGAATACTTTGCGGGGACACGTAGTTTCATTGCGTTTTCACTGGTTGCAGTGGAACATTTGCAAAAAATGATGGAAGAATCAAACCTCTCCACCGGTGGGCACGTGCTCTTTGCACACTACCAACAGGGCATGACGGATTACCTTGCAATTGCCCTCCTGCACCACAGCGAAGGCGTTGCTGTTACCGATCAGCTGGATGTGACCCCATCGCGGCACCTAGACCTTTCGCAATTGCACTTGGCTGCACGGATCAACATCTCCGAGTGGCAAAACAATAAACAGTCCAAGCAGTACATCTCGTTTATCAAGGGCAAGAATGGCAAGAAGGTCTCAGAGTACTTCCGCGACTTTATCGGCTGCCAGGAAGGTGTTGACGGACCGAGTGAGACCCGCACCCTTCTCAAGGCCTTCACCGACTTTGTCGAAAGCGAAGACCTGCCGGACGAATCCGCCCGCGAGAAAACCAAGACCCTGGTGGACTACGCCAGCAGCCAGGCCAAGCTCGGCGAACCAATGGGCCTGGAAGAGCTGTCGGG
>C687J35174_10012041_pt1 | contig 10595 bp, 10 predicted proteins | sample RifCSPhighO2_01_FD_35174 | JGI IMG/M metagenome (IMG submission 35174) | reverse complement strand
TTTGTGTTTTACAAATCTCCTTTTATTTTTGTTGTTTTTTTGGCATTTTTAAATTTTTATTCTATTTTTTGCTGGGTCTCCATAGGAAATAGAGCTTAGAGTATAGATAAGTTTATAATAGAGTTTGTTTTTTGGAGAGAACATAAAAAAGGGTGTGAAAGAATGGTTGAAATTGATAAAATAGATAAAATTTTTGATTCTGTTGTGCAAAATAGTATATTTAAAAATAAAACAGTTCTGCAGTCTAATTATACTCCTGAAACTATTGTTCATAGAGAAGAGCAAATTGAAAATATTGCCTTAATTCTAGCTCCATCTTTGCGAGGGGAGAGAGTAAGCAATCTTTTTCTTTACGGAAATACTGGAACAGGGAAAACTTTATCAATACAGCATGTAGGAAGCAAGCTTTTGTCTAAAAATAGAGAGATGGGTTGGGATAATCTGCAGTTTGTTTATGTTAATTGCAAATTGAGTAAGAGTTCTGAAACAGAATATAGGATTCTTGCAAGGATAATAAGTGCTCTTGGAGGGAGTGTACCTTCAACAGGGCTGCCGACGAGCGATGTTTATGCGAGATTTATAGATTTAATAGATAAGAAAAAGCAGATTGTGCTTATTGTTCTTGACGAGATTGACCAGGCTGTTGAGAAAATTTCTGATAATTTTATTTATAGTTTAACAAGATTAAATTCAGAATTGAAAAATGCACAGATAAATATTGTTGGGATAAGCAACAATGCAACATTTATGGATCATTTGGATCCAAGGGTGAGAAGCTCTCTTGGGGAAGAAGAAATTATTTTTTCTCCATATAATGCGCTTCAGTTGCAGGATATATTGAAGAAAAGAGCAGACAAGGCTTTCAATGAAGGGATTCTTGAGGAAGGTGTAATTGCAAAGTGCGCGGCTTATGCTGCCAGAGAGCATGGAGATGCAAGAAGGGCACTTGATTTGCTTAGAGTTGCTGCAGAAATAAGCGAGAGGGAAAGCAGAAAGAAGATTTCTTTAGATGATATAGATGTTGCAAAAGAAAAAATAGAGAGGGATAGAATGCTTGATATAATTAGTGGAGAGCCGAAGCAGTTTCAGCTTGTTCTTTATGCTATTATGAATCTTGAGGAGAAGAAGTTGAGGGTGGGGGAGAAGGGTAATATAAACAATTGTATGTATACTGGGGAGGTTTACAATGCTTATCAAGAGATGTGTAATAATCTTAAGGTGGAGGTTCTTACACAGAGAAGAATTTCAGATATTCTTGGAGAGTTTGATATGCTTGGGTTGATAAATGCAAACGAGATAAGTAAGGGGAGGTATGGGAGGACAAGGGAGATAAAATTAATGCTTCCTGCGAATATAAAACTGAGGGCAAGGGAGATAGTTGAGAAATCTCTTGAGATTGAGTTGAGATGAATTTAGAAATTCTGAAAGTTGTGAGAGAGAAAGGGCTATTATTGGAAAAGGATATATTTGATTTGCTGAATAGTTTTGGTGATGTGGGGTTTGCAAAAGATTTTCTTGAGGGGCTTGAGAGGTTTTCAGGGCAAAAAATAATAACAAAATCAACACTAAATAAAAATTTTGAGTATGTTCGGAGTATTGTTAATAAATTGCCTGGGGAGAGTAAGCATAGTGTAGAAAATATTTTCATTAAACTTGGATTAAGTCTTGAGATAAGAAAAGAGGGGGGGGTTGTTGAGGGTGTTGTAAGTAAAAATTCTTTTCGTGTTTTGTGTGCTGATACTTCTGTAAAGAAAAAGTTGGAGGTTTCAGATTTTGTGGGTAGTTTTAGGTCTAGATATCAGCAGATTCAGAGGATTTTAATGAATCGTTCCGAATTGCAGCAGAATCTTGTTTCTGTTAATAAAATTTCAAACAATAGGCAGAGTCTCTCTATAATTGGGATGGTAATTGAGAAGAGAATTACAAAAAACAAGAATCTTATTGTAAGATTTGAGGATTTAACTGGGGAAATAAGCGCACTTGTTAAATTTGACAATGAAGAAGTCTTCAAAAAAGCAGACGAGCTGCAGCTAGATGATATTGTGGGGGTAAAAGCATCTGGAAACAGAGATTTGCTTTTTGTTTATGATATTTTCTATCCAGATTCTTTTCTTCCGCAAAAAGTAAAGTTTGATGAAGAAGTTTGCCTTGCTTTTATTTCTGATACGCATGTAGGAAGCAAGCTGCATTTGGGAGAGAACTTGGAAAAATTTTTTGGGTGGTTAAATAGCGATGATGAGTGTGCTAAAAAAATAAGGTATCTTTTTATTACTGGAGATAATGTTGATGGAGTTGGAGTTTATCCTGGACAGGAAGAGATGTTATCTATGAAGAGCTTGAAGGAACAATATAAGCAACTTGCATATTATCTTTCCAAAGTCCCTAAAAGGATTACAATGTTTTTGTGTCCTGGCCAACACGATGCATCGAGGGTTGCAGAGCCGCAGCCAATTGTTGACAAAGAGTACGCAGGAGCGCTTTATGAATTAGATAATCTGATTTTGGTGACCAATCCTACAACTATAACTTTAATGGAGGGAGTAAAAGAGTTTAGGGTTTTGATGTACCACGGGGCAAGTATCCACCCATTTATTAATAATATTTCTGAATTAAGAGTAATGAAGGCAAACAGATGCCCTGCGAAAGCAGTAAGAGAGATGCTTAAGAGAAGGCATCTTTCTCCGATGCATTCTATGGTGACTTATATTCCTAACGCAGAAAAAGATCCTCTTGTAATATCAGAAGTTCCTGATATTTTGGCAACTGGAGAAGTTCACAGGATGGATGTGGAAAATTATAATGGGGTTTTGATAATTACTGGGAGCTGCTGGCAGTCACAAACGCCATTTGAGGAAAAAGTCGGAAATGTGTCTGACCCATGCAAGGTGCCAGTGTTTAATCTGCATACTAGGGAATTAAAGATATTTGATTTTAATTAAGATGAAAGTTATTGATAGAGTTTATGGGGAAGAAGAAATAATGGAAAGTGTATTGATAGATTTGATAAATTCAAAGGTTGTGCAGAGGTTGAAAGGAATTTCTCAGTTTGGAATGCCTAGAGAATATTATCATATTAATGGATTTTCAAGGTATGAACATTCAGTTGGGGTTCTGATTTTATTGAGACGATTAGGGGCAAGCATAGAAGAACAAGTGGCTGGACTTTTGCATGATGTTTCTCACACTGCTTTCTCACATGTTGTTGATTGGGCTATTGGAGATCCTACGAGGGAGGATTTTCAAGACAAGAATCATTTAAAATTTATAGAAAAGTCCGAATTAAAAGGAATTTTGACAAAATACAATCTAGATTATTCTAAAATAGCTAAGATTGAGGAGTTTGGTTTGTTGGAGCAAGAAGCCCCTGGACTTTGTGCGGATAGAGTTGATTATACTCTTAGAGAAATGAGGCTTTTTGGTGATAAGGGGGTTGATTTTATGATAAAGAGTCTTGCTAATTTTGACGGGAAAATTGTCTTTAACTTTCTGAAGGCTGCCGAGGCATTTGCTTTTGGTTATGCAAGATGCCAAAAAGAGCATTGGGGAGGGAATCAAGCAAGAGTTAGATATTATATTTTGGCTGATATTTTAAAAGAGGCAATTGAAAAAAAAATAATCTGCCTTGACGATCTTTATAGAACAGAGAGCCAGGTTTTGAATATTTTAATGTCTAGTGGAAATGAGCATATTCTTGGGAAGTTGAATGCATTAAGAAACGGCTTTAAAATAATTAATTTTTCAGGCGAAGGAGGGGTATTAATAAAGAAAAAATTTAGATATGTTGACCCAGACGTTATAGTGGGATGCGAGACTAAAAAATTAAGTGAGCTTTCTTCAGAATATGGTAAGAACTTAAAGATTCAAAAAGTTGAAGGAGGCGTTCCAGCAAGTGTGAGAATAATCTATTAATGAACTCTCAGGAATACTTTGAGCATATTGGGGGAGAAGTTGCGAAGCAGTTTGTGATAGCAGGGCAGGCTCGTGCCAAGGGAGTTGATCCTGTAAATTCTGTTGAGATTCCTATTGCGACTTCACTCGCAGAAAAATCTATAGGTTTGATTTCAACAATTTATCCGCAGCTTAATGACAGGAAAATAATAAACAGGATAGTTGAGCTTGAAAAGGAATACGGGCCACTTACTATTTCGGTCTCTTTCAAAATAGCAGAAGAGATTGCAAAAGAAAAATATTGCAAATTTGAGAGCTTGTTGCAGGCTATTGATGCAGGAATAAGAGTTGGTTTTGCGTATACTACTCTCGGGGTTGTTTCTTCTCCACTTGAGGGGTTTACAGAATTAAAATTAGGGAGAACTCTGGATGGAAAGGAATATTTTAAGGCTTATTTTTCAGGACCCATACGAAGTGCTGGAACGACTGCTTCATGCGTTGTTTTAATGCTGATTGATTATTTAAGAGAATTATTTGGATATGCAAAATACGATCCTACAGAAGAGGAGATAAAGAGATATGTGACGGAAAATTATGATTATCATGAAAGAATTAATAATCTTCAATATTTACCTACAGAAGAGGAGATAACTTTTCTGGCTAAAAATATTCCTATTGAAATAACTGGAGAGGCATCTGAAGAGAGGGAAGTTTCAAATTATAAAGACTTATCGCGCATTGAAACTAATTTTATCCGTGGGGGAATGTGCCTTATTTTTTCGGAAGGGCTTGCCCAGAAAGCACAAAAGAGTCTTAGGTTGTTGAGGGGGGCACAAGAAAAGGGATTTAAAGCTTCTGGGTGGGAGTTTTTGGATGAATATATAAAAATTCATAAAAAAAGAGAGAAGGGAAGTGTTGATGCCTCGCCAACCTATATAAAAGATATTGTTGCAGGGAGGCCGGTTTTTAGCCATCCTTCAAGGTCAGGAGGTTTTAGATTTAGATATGGGAGAACAAGAACAACTGGATTTTCTGCGGCCGCAGTTCATCCTGCCACAATGGGAATTTCTGATTGTTTTTTAGCTGTTGGAACGCAGCTTAAAATAGAGAAACCAACAAAAGGGTGCGCTCTTGGAGTTTGCGATGAGATTGACGGACCGATTGTAAAATTGAGAAACGGAAGCGTCAGAAAAGTGCAGGATTATGAAGAAGCAAAGAAAATTTATCCAGATGTTGAAGAGATAATTTACCTCGGAGATATTTTGTTCTCTTTCGGGGATGTTGCAAATAGAAATTATGAGCTTTTGAAGCCAGGATATTGTGAAGAGTGGTGGGAGCTTGAGCTAAAGAAAGCGGCATCCGTCATTGGAGAGAGTGTTGAGGTAGATAAGAGGAATATTTCTATTGAGAAAGCTATTGAACTTTCAAAAAAATACAATATACCACTGCATCCAAGCTATATTTTTTATTGGAAAGAGATAAATTATGAATATTTTTTGGGATTGCTTGACTGGCTGGCTCACGGAAATTTAATTGGTGGAAAAATAATTTTACCTTATTCAATTCAAGATAAAGAGAGGTTTGCAAAAGGAAAAAGAGCTCTTGAGTTAATAGGGTGCGAGCATAGTGTAAGCATTGAAAATGTTGTTTTATCAGAAACTTTTAGCAGGGCCTTGCTCTTGAATCTTGGACTAGATAACGACATACTTAATCTGGAGAAAGAGATAGAATATATCGGCAAAATTATTTCTGAGAAACTTGTTTTGGAAGTGGTTTCTTTCCTTTCCAAGTTTAAGATAAAGGACAAATCAGGAACTTTTATTGGCGCAAGAATGGGCAGGCCTGAAAAGGCAAAATTGAGAAAGCTGAAAGGAAGCCCGCATGTATTGTTTCCTGTAGGGGAGGAAGGCGGGAGATTGAGAAGTTTTCAGGAAGCTTTAAACGTGGGCTCTGTTATTGCGGATTTTCCTGTTTACCATTGTGGGAAGTGTAAAACTGACAGCGTTTATCCAGTATGTGAAAAGTGCGGAGAATCCTGCCAAAGAATGAGTTATTGCCCAGAATGTGACTGCGAATATAAAGGAAAGTGTGAAGAGCATCCAACTGTATTTGGATTTAAAGAGAAGAGAATTGATATTAGGCATTATCTTGAGGCTGCCGAGAAAAAAGCAGGAGTCAGATTAAGTGAGATAGGTTCTGTTGTAAAAGGGATAAGAGGGACAAGCAGCAAAGACCATAGCTGTGAGAATTTGGCAAAAGGACTTCTAAGGGCGAAATATAGTCTTAATGTGAACAAGGATGGGACGATAAGGTATGATATGACTGAGATGCCAATCACACATTTTAAGCCAAAAGAAGTTGGGACAAGCGTAGACTTGCTTAGAAAAATAGGATATGAAAAGGATATTAATGGAAAGGATCTTGAGAGTGAAGAGCAAATACTAACTTTGTTTCCACATGATGTAATTCTTCCTTCTTGCCCTGAATCGCAGGATGAGAGAGCAGATGATGTATTTGTCAGAGTTTCAAAATTTATTGATGATGAACTTGAAAAGTTGTATGGGCTGCCGAGGATGAATAATGTTAAAGATAGAAAAGATTTGATTGGCTCACTTGTTGTCTGTATTGCCCCGCATATATGCACTGCAACTGTAGGAAGAATAATAGGATTTTCAAAAAATCAGACTTTTTTGGCTTCGCCATATATGCACGCAGCTATGAGAAGAGATTGCGATGGGGATGAATCTGCTGTAATGCTCTTGATGGATTTATTGCTTAATTTTTCAAGAAAGTTTCTGCCTTCTCACAGAGGTGGAACTCAAGATGCCCCTCTTGTTTTAAATACGTGCATAAAAGCAGGGGAGGTTGACGACCAGATTCTTGATTTTGAGCTTTGCGGGCAGTATCATCTTGAGCTTTACGAGTTTGCGGAAGTTGGAAAACATTCTTCGGAGATAAAATTAGATAACGTAAAGAAGAGATTAAAGGACGGGAGAGATGTATTTTCAAATATTTTATTTAGCCATGGATGTGGTGACATAAACAAGACCTCTTTAATCTCTTCCTACAAGACATTGCCTACAATGAAAGAGAAAGTCGCTTCGCAGATGCGCCTTTGCGGCAAGATAAGGGCGTTAGATATAAAGGATGTTTCAAGATTAATAATAGAGAGGCATTTTATAAGAGATATAAAAGGTAATTTGAGAAAGTTCTCAATGCAGGAATTCAGATGTGTTAACTGCAACGACAAATATAGGAGGCCTCCACTTACTGGAAAATGCACCAACTGCGGAGGGAAAATAATTTTTACAATTTCAGAGGGGAGCATTCTAAAATATCTACAGCCTGCTCTGGACTTGGCAAGGAATTACAATGCTTCTCCATATTTGCTTGAGAATCTTGAGTTAACTGAGAGATATATCCAGAGCATATTTGGGAAAGAGAAAGAGAAGCAGGAAATGATTGCGAAGTGGTTTTAAAATATGAAAAAAATAATAAGAGTCTTGAAGCATTTAATTAGGGGGGAAAGGAAAGTTGTTGATAACGGTATAACTTATGGGCAGTTTGACGAATTTGTTCAAAAAGCAGGACGGAGTCTTCGTTATAAGGTGCGCGCTGGAAGGGGTCATATTTGGCTTGAGCAGGATACAAATGTAAATTCTCTTAAATTTATGCAAAATTTTTTTATGCCAGATAATACTCAAGTTTTTGAGACTGAATTTCATGGAAATTATCAGGTTTATGTGGGGAAAGAAAACGAGACTCATTATGCTAATGTTTATCTTTGGTTGAGAGGGGGCAATATGGGGCCAAAAGGTGTGAAATCTCATGAGGGGACTGTTTATTTTACTGTTAAAAGGGGCGGTTTAGAAAGAAAGGTTAATTAATTAGATAATTGATATATGCAATTATATGCGAAAGGCATGCATTACAGAAAAATGCAATAGTTTTTTGGATAAAATTGTTTAGACGATTTTACCATATAATCTTGTTAAATTTTAGTTTTATAAGAGATAATACAAAATTGCTGGGATTATGAGCGCACCCATGAGATTTATTCTTCTTGACTCGCTCGTTATTGCAAATATTCCGAGAGATGTTGAGATTACAAGGATGAGAATTCCAAGAGAATTTGAGAAAATTATGTTTATCGCTATTATTATTGTTAGGGTTATCATTGTTAATAGTGCATAGTTAATTTTTGAGATGTTTTTTGCACATAATTTTGAGACTTGGATTCCAATTATTGCTGCTAAAACTCCTGAGATAAGGATTGCTGATAATATTAATATCAAATCTGACTGCGAGAAAGATTTTAGTATTTCATGGATTGCTGCAGCTGAACCGGAGCGGGCTTTTCCTATTGAATAAACTGTTATAAAACTCAAGCCCATTATTATGGTATTTGTAGCTCCAACAAGAAAGAGAAAACCTTTCCTTCCTTGGGGGATTATTTCAGAACCGATTGTTGCTGAATGGCCTGAACCAATAGCTGGAAGAAAAGCGACTAGCGGGGAGGAGATTATTAGTGCAATTAGTGCTTTGAAAAATTCTTTTTTTGGCATTTTTATTCTTTTTAATGGTTTAATGTGCTGTTTTGGAATTTTTGAATTTGTTTTAAGTGAGATTATAAGCGCAGAAAGGCCAAACAATCCAGAAAGAAGGGGCATTAGAGGTTCTTTTACGGGAAGATTAAAAGTGAGAAAACCAAGAAGACCAGCTAGTGAGAAAACAATGAAAGAGATAAACGGCTTTTCTTCCCTAAAAATAAGATAGAGGGAGATAAAAATTAGGATGAAAGGGATTGCTATTTTTGCTATTGAGAAAATGCTTGGGAGAAAATAGATATATATTGGAGAGAAGAGCAGAATTATTATTAAAGCGGTTATGGAACCGTAGATTGTTATGACAAATGCTTCGTGAGCATTGCCTTCTTTTAGCATCTGATGTCCGGGAAGAATTGAGAGAAAAGAATCTTCTTCAGGAGCTCCAAGGAAGATGCTTGGGATAAAATCAAGAAAAGTGTGAGTTATTGACATTGCTGTTACGAATATTGCTAGTGCTATGAGTGGAATATTCATAGATGTGAAAAATCCGAGAGAGGCTGTAAGAAGAGTTGCGACGAGATTTATATGAATTCCCGGGAAGAGGCCAGTGAGTGTGCCTGTTATGATGCCAAGAATGAGCGCTATGATAAATTCAAGAAACATTGGATGTTATTCTTAGCAATTTAATTTGGGTTCTATTTTGATATTTTTCTATTATGCCTGTTAGTTTGATTGTCTGATTTAGATATTTTGGACAGTTTATACAGATTATTTCAATATCGTTGTCCAGTTTCATGAGGTTTGTATTTTCGTCAAGTGTTCTTTCTGAAATTAGTTTTCCTTGTGTCTGGATTTTTGTGTTTTCCGGAAGATTTTGCAGGGATAAAGAACTATCAATTATTTTTGGGCTTGAAAAGTTTAAAATTATTAGTAAAAATAGAATACCTAAAAGAGTTATTGCCAGAGAGATTATTTTCATTCTTTAGCTAAGATGGTTTATGTTAAATGTTTTTCTTTTTGTTCTTTGGCGGATTTTTAGGATAGTTTTATAAGTCGGAATTTTTTAATTAAGGTGTGGTTAAAAAGATTGTTGAATGTCACGAGCACAAAGAGGTTTTATCAAAGAAAGCTGCATGGATTATTTTAATTGTTCTTGTTCTTTTAGATGCTTTTCTTGACTTAATTTTTGCAGAAGGAAAAGGAGCGAGTGCTGGAATTTGGAAGCCAATATCTACCACGCTGGGGATAGATAATCCTATTTTTTTAACGCCTTTTGTTTTAATTCTGTTTTTTGTTCTTGTAAAAGCAGCTGCTTTTTTAGCGAGGAAGATTGACAGGGTTCCATGCTCTTCAGAAGAATTGGTTCTTACGACCTTAGTCCTTGTTTACGGGCTTTTTGATATATGGCTCCTCTCTGTTTATTTATTCAGCTTCGGACTTTTTAGAAATCAGTTTTATTTAATTCCCATTTTAATTGTTGTTGGGATTGCTTATGAGTGGTGGGCTGATAATAGGCTGAAAAGATTCCATACTAAATTAAAGTAAGAGAGCTGAGAAAGATTTTTATAGTAGCATTTATTCAAGATTTGCATGAAAGAGAGTGTGTTTGCTTTTTTATTATCTATTATTCTGATTTTTGTTTTGGTTAGCGGTTTTGTTCTTGCGGAGGAAAGTGCAAGCACGAGCACAACTCCTGCAACTTCTGGAAGTTCACAAACTGAAACAACTAGCGATAGTAGTGCAACATCTGCTGAATCTGAAAGTGATGATTTGAAAACTGAAGAAATGGAGATAACAGAAGAGGAATTTAGTGCAGGAGGGGGAATAACTCCGGGCAGCATATTAGATCCTTTAGATAACTTTTTTGATGGATTTCAAAATCCTGCTGAAGTAAGGGAAGAAAAAGTTGCTGAAATGAGAGAGTTGTCTCAAGGATGCGGGGCAGGAGATCAAAAGGCATGTGAATTTATGGAAAAATCGTTTGAGAGGTATAAAACATATGCTGAAGAATTCAAGAATGAGATTTCTCCTGAAGAAAAGGAGTATGCTAAAAGAAGCTCCAATGCAATAAGGGGTGTTATGATAAGAGAAATTGCGCAAAATGTCCCCCCTGAACAAAAAGATGAATTTGTCAGAGAAGTTATTGCAATAGAAAAAGAC
>C687J35174_10012040_pt1 | contig 10595 bp, 8 predicted proteins | sample RifCSPhighO2_01_FD_35174 | JGI IMG/M metagenome (IMG submission 35174) | reverse complement strand
GGCTCCTCCGATGCAACAAACTGAAAAAATATGTTTCTCCGTCTTTGTTCTCGGGGTGAAACTCTTGAGTTCGTTGTCAATTTGAATAGCCAGTTCGCGCGTCGGCACGACAATCAGAACCTGTTCTTTGGGACTAAGCCTGACTTTATTGATAAGAGGAATAAGAAAAGCGCCGGTTTTGCCGGTGCCGGTATTGGCGATACCCAAAAGATCCGCGCCATTCAGAATATGAGGAATGGATCTGTCTTGAATCGGGGTCGGTGTGTCATAGCCTTTATCCACTATCGCTTTTTTCAGCGCATCGCCGATTTTAAAATCCTGAAATTTATGTTCAGGCACGAAGTTTTCAACCTCTTCCGTTACAGAGGCTTTATTGATGAATTTGGAGACATTAATTCGCTCGCCTCCGCGTCCGGCGCCAACGCTCCGATTATTCCTTCGACCGAATTGAGAAATTTTTCTACCGCGATTTTGAAACGGTTTTTGACTAGTATAACGCATAATACTTATTATCTCGTTAGTTTTTAGATAAAGCATTAAGGAGTGCGGGATCCAAACAGAATCAATTTAGCGGAGTGAATTCGGGCAAGATTCAAGGCGCGAGGAGGAAGCAGTAGTTTGGGCTACCGCGACGACGAGCAACACAGAAGCTTGCCTGAATTCGCCCGCCCTTCGGGAAGCGAAAAAATGACTGATTTCTTTGTTGCTCCTCCCGAGGTCGGGCTTCCGCCTGCTGACTCCCGATTGTCGCTAAAGCTATTTGTCTTTGCGAAAAAGAAAGAAGTTGTGCAATGTTTTTGTTGTTGGAAACCCGACCTCGCCATATTGATGAATCATTCAAGTTCCCAATATGGCGAGATCCGACCTCCCACAACCAGAATTTATTTTAACTCCTTTCGTTTGATTGTAAACAAATAGCTCAGTTGACAGGTTGGATTCAGCGGGCGGAGGTCGGATCTCAACATCGTCGCGCCTCGAAATCATCTCATTCAGTAGAATGACCTACCGGGTCATTTTTTTGCTTCTAAATTTGATTCTGTTTGGATCCCGCACTCCCATGCTTCGGCGTTTTAAGAGAGCAAAGTTCCTTAAAAGAAAAACTTGAGAGATTTAATTATAATGCAATTATATATCAAAGATAATATTTTGTCAACCCCGTTAGAAGTTTGGCGATTGGCTTTAAGTAAATATAATCTTAGCCGCAAAGGCGGCTTCGCCCCGTTAGAAAGTCATTTTTCCAAACCGCGCAAATAATATCTTGTCCTAAGAATTTGCGATGCAAGCTTTCTAACGGGGCGAGCCTTACATCAATCTTAAAAGACAGACTTTTTATGAACTTCTAACGGGGTCAACTCCCCCAATAGAAAACCGCGCGGTTTATTGGCCACGCGGCTTACTGATCATTTCACCCCCTCCCCCATCCTTTCATGTTGTTTATATAACTCAATTATTTCAATATACAAACAACTGTAAATACTTGCCAATGCGTCTTCTAGCGGCACATTATTTACTAAACAATCTCTGCATATGCCCCCATTAACCGGCCATATTCCGCTAACTTCACGCCGGCATTTTAGACATTGAATCGTCTTTCTATGTATCGCCATAATCCCACCTCCTTAAATTGTTTAAGAACTATTTGTTTATTGCCAGTAATTAAACCAAATTATAACAAAAATTTCAATAGGAATAATTAAAAAGAAGCGTTGAATATTCAACGCTTCTTTTTAATTTGAGTTTGACTGCTGATATTATTACGGCGCGAGCGTGGTGAAAGAGTATTCGGTTGAAGTCGCCGCATTAAGCGCGCTATCCTTTGAGCCGACGAAATAATAATACAGAGTTGACGCGTTAAGGCCGGACAAGCTGATATTGTGGCTTGTCGTTAAACTTGCGGAGCTTGTGCTTGAAGCAGTAGCCGTTGAAACCGGCGTTGAAATAGCATACCATACTGTGCTGTCGGCTGGCTCATTAGTTGTCCAAACGATACTTGTCGTGGTACTTGCCGTGCTGGTCGCAGATATTCCTGATATCACTGGCGCCGTTGTATCGGGAGCGGAAAGCGTTGTGAAAGACTGTTCAGTAGATGTGCCGACGTTTCCGGACGCGTCGCTTGACTGAACCAAGTAGTAATATGTCGTGGAAGCCGAGAGACCAGTCAGCGTCATATCGTGAGAAGTTATTAGCGCCGTGGAACTCACCGACGGAATTGAGCTGGTCGCCACGACCGGAGTTGAAGTGCTATACCATACCTTACTGTCCGCGTTTTCATTGGTGGTCCAGGTGATGTGAGTGGAGTTATGCGTGGTGCTGGTTGCGGACACGCTAGATATCACAGGCGCTGTTGTATCGCCCGGTGTCGGCGTCGGCGCGCCGCATTTTCCTATTTCATCGCCGTGCTTAATATGCGCCTGCATGGCCGGCAATCCGATAGTGATGGTTTCCAATCCTTTATGGCAAATCACTATCTTCCCGACCCCCTTTATATTTTTCTCAAAATACTTGCTGTCGTCTTTGTGGTCTTTCATTTCTTTCCTAACCGCCTTTTCTATTTTTTTGGCAAGTTTGCGCTCGTATTTCGGCAAATCTTTCAAGAATTTTAAGTGCAACCCCTTGGGATACCAATTAAATTCTTTTTTGTTGACGCAAAATACTTTTTTGAAAAAATTGGGGTCCTCGGACAAAGTACTGGTCGCAGAAGCATTAAGCCAGCGCAGTTTGCCGATGTCCTCGCTTTCAATTTCCACGCCGTAAACTCTGGGATCGTTATCCTCGCAGTTTCTGAACAGGCCGGATGTCGGGAAGGCGTCCAGCACTTCTTCACTCACCAGCTTAACATTGAAAAATCCGCCCAAATGCCCGTAGAAATTAAAAATCTCGGCATTCAAGAAAAGACGCTTATATCCCTGTTCGTTGATAATATAAACATCAGGATCGTCCGAAAACAAAGCACTGACAAGGTCGCCTTCTTTTAAGCCGTAGTCAGACAGCTTTGCTGCGTGTAAATCTCCCGCCATTCCAAGAAAAGCGATTGAAAACACGGCCAGAATAAAAACAAACTTTATGTATCTGTTCATAATATATTAAATTACTGATTAATTATTAAATTATATCTCGACTATGAATGAAGACGCAAAACACCGAAAAGTGTTACAGCGATTTAATTAGATATCCAGATTAAATAATTAAGATAGCCGGCAAAACCGACCCAGATAATATACGGCAAAAGCAGATATGCTGCCGGTTTGGAAATTCTATAAAAGGCAATAATCGTCCAGAAAATCGCAAGCCAAAGCGCCAGAATCACGAAAAAAGCGAGGCCAGGAAGATGCAAGCCGAAAAATACGAAAGACCATAAAATGTTTAAAACATATTGAACGGCGAATATCGCGATTACATTCGCTTTCTGCAAATCCCCCGTCCATAAACGCTCCGACCACTTATTCCACCCTTTTTGCTTGCTCTCTAAAATCCGGTTAGTCGTTTCCCATTTATTTTTCCAAACCAGAAACAAAGAAATTCCAATAAGGAAATACAACGTCGTCCAGGCCAGTCCGAATACCCAGTTCGGCGACGCGAGTGCCGGTTTGGCCAGTTCGGCATACCAGCCCGATGAAATCGCCGGCGTCGTGAATACAGCCCCGATGACGCCGGCCAGCTCGGAAACGGCTACGGCGGTGATAATTTGCAGAATTTTTCCAAAGCGCGCGTAAAAAACACGCTCGGATTCCGTCCTGATATATTCTTTGATCATAATCTTTGTTTTGTTAGTTGGTTGCTCTACTTTTCCCTGAATTCATAATTATATCCGTGACATCCTCAATGAGTTTGTTAGCTATTTTTTTAATCTCGTCTTCCGAAGGATTGCTTTTGTTGTTTATGCAACGGGCTTTAATCCAATCAAGAAAATATTCGCTGTTTTCTAGCGCCTTAATATCAACAAATTCCATAATTTTTTTCGTTTCGTCATCTATCAGAGAATACTCCTCAACTTCTCTGCTTTCTTTATTTACGCGCTCTTCCAAAATAAGCGTATCGCCTACCATGGTGCGTTTCACCTCGCGGTCACTTTCATCAAAATTTTCTATATTTTTCATAATTTTAAAGTTGGTTTTATCATGCTATTTTTTCTAATTATTTCAATTTTGTTATTTTGGAGCTTGATTAAAATAGACGGCTGGCCGGATATTTTCCCAGTGCCGTAATAAAAAATATTTTTTCCAAAATATTTTTTTGCTTCGGCGATTGTTTCTGCCGGTCTCCCACCTTCCGGATTGGCGCTGGGCGCGACCAGCGGTCCGGAAATTGATAAGATTTTCAAAAGCTCACGCTTTTTTGGCAAACGGAAGGCCAAAGTCTTGGTCCCTTTGTGAAGATAAGCGAACTTTTTATCCAAACAAGGCAAAACGACACTCACCTTTCCCGGCCAGACTTGTTTTATCCCACACATAATTTGCTTATGTGTGGGATTTAAAACTTTTTTCTGCCAAGCGTTTAAATCAATATTAAATTTTCGCAAATCATCCAGAGAGCCGATCAAAATAATCATCGGCTTTTTTGGGTCGCGTTTTTTTAATTTATAAACTTTCTCAATCGCTTTTTTATCCAGAGCCGGCGCGCAGATGCCGTATATCGTGTCAGTTGGGATCACGCCGATCGCCCCATCTTTCAAAAACAAAGCGGCTTTTTGCCAGCTTAATTTTTCCGGTTTTTTACGCGAGGCGATTTTTAAAACTCTTTCTTTGAAATCCATAGCTTAATTTTAGCTTATTTTTATCTTTTCAATAAAAAACACCGATGAAGGTGTTTTTTATTTCCGGCTATTTTTTCTTTCCTTTCTTTTTCTTGGCTTCCAGCATCAGCTTCTTTACTTCCAGCCGTTTTTTTGTTTTGTGAGAGTGAGATTTTCTACCCTTCACGATACCCGTTTTTCTTCCCATAAAATTTTATTAATTGATTATTCTATAAGTATACCATAAAAGACCGGCAAAGAGAANAGTTGAATTTTCCTCAGGAAAATTTATTTGAAGGAAATCCGATTTCCCTCACCATCTCTTTTCACCTATTTCTTTGACATGATAATGCGGGCGAGGCGCAGGTCGTTGTATGAATACTCGCCTCCGAGTTTTTCAAATACTGGCGAAAGCCGTTCCATGCCCAATTCCCGAAAAGCGGCGTCTATTTTCGTCAAACTCTCCAAAAGGCGCGGAGACGCCAGTTGCTGGAATTCATCCGACGATAGTTTACCCCGCATAAAGAGTTCCTCAAGATGAGAGAATATGGTGCTTTGGGCCAGTCCGCGGTCGCGCGCGATCTCTTCAACGCGCTTGCCTTCTCGCCACAAAGCAAAAGTTTTGTCGTATGTGCTCGTCCGGCGATCTTCTTTCCCAGCATCTTTATTAACCCCGTCTTTTGATTTTTTTAATTTTCCTCCGCATTTGGCTATAAAACTTTGTTCTTTCGCGAGACGCTCGTTAAGAGAAGTGTTTAAAAATTGTTTTTCATCGGCGCGCGATTGTTCCTGAAATTTGTTTTCAATTTCAATAATCCTCGGATCAACCTCTAGCGAGCGAGTGTTGTAGCCCAAAAGAAACAGTCCCTTAAGCGTTCGCACTCGCGATATCGCCACGTATCCTTGGCCGTAAGTGAAAGCGGCAGACAAATCCACCACCGCCGAATCAAGAGTCATCCCCTGGCTTTTGTGCACGGTGATCGCCCAGGCAAGCCGCAAAGGCAATTGAATGATAGTGGCGAGCGTGCTTGAGCCGTCGCTTAAAGTCCATTCCATCGGATCGACTCTGATCATCCTTCCGTTTTCCGCCCGCACGACCGGAGTCCGCTCTTCCGTAAAATGCTTGATTTCCCCGATGGTGCCGTTAGCAAACCCTTCTTTAAAATTATTTTTAGTAAACATTACTCTGGCTCCGACTTTCAAACAAAGCGTTTCCGGAGAAAGACATCCCCGCTTGAGCTGTTGGACAAATAATTCCGGACCGCGCGACTCCATTACGAACACATCTTCTTTCCCGCGCAAAGATTTTAATTTCTCGTTATTTATTCTGTCAACATCCGCGTTGTGCGTGTAAAGCCGCGTATGCTCTCTCTTTGTTTCCGGTGGTGTTTTTCTTGAAGAAAGAACCGTGTGTATTTTTTCGTTGATTACGCCGTCGCGGATAGAGCCGAGAACGGAAAGAAATTCCTTGTCTTCTTGGCGATGCTGTTCCGAAAGATAACAAATGACGGGCTTAGCTCTCGCCCAGGCTGACGCCAGATAAGCAAAAATCGGCGGCTTCTCCCCTTCTTTGGCTATCGGAGGCAGTTGAAAAAAATCGCCGATGAACACGATCTGCATTCCTCCCCATGGAAGCCGGTTATTTTTCACCTTTTCGCATACCGCTTCTATGGAATCAAGCGCCCGCCCGTCCAGCATTGATATTTCATCAATGATAAGAACATTGGTTTTAGAAACGCGCGAGGCAATCTTTTTCTTGTCGGCCAGCTCTTTCAGCTCTTCTTGGCTTAATGTTTTTCTGATGCCGATTCCGCTCCACGAGTGGATGGTCATTCCGCCGATATGCGTCGCCGCGATGCCGGTGGAGGCGGTGACAGCCGGCTTTACGTTATGCTCGCGCAGATACTCCGCGTAGCGGTTGATGGTATGCGTCTTTCCGGAGCCCGGTTCTCCGGTCAAAAAAACATTCGCTCCGGTTTTTAATATTGTCAGCGCGGTTTCTTGAGTCATTTCAATTTCCAAACCAGTTTCACTTCGCGGTCGTCATTAAAAAGCAAAAAACGATACTTCTCCGGCAATGGTTTGCCGGATTCCAGATACTTTATAACATCTCGCTTTTCGTTATCGGATAAATTCATAAATTTATACGATTTGTTTTTATTGTTTAATCACATCATAACGCCGATTATAATTCAACTCGCATATATTTCAACTATAATATATCACATTATCCTAAATTGCGCGAACACAAAAACACCCCATAAATGTGGCGTTTTTTGGTCTTGTGAGAAGTTTGGTGGGTCCTAAAGCGCTTTGTAGCCGGTGCCGGCGGGGATAAGTTTGCCGATGATGACGTTCTCTTTGAGGCCTTTGAGCCGGTCTTCTTTGCCCGCAATGGCCGCGTTGATGAGCACGCGGGTCGTTTCTTGGAAGGAAGCGGCTGACAGGAAGGATTCAGTGGAAAGGGCGACTCGGGTGATGCCCAAAAGAAGCTGGGAACCGGCGGCTTTTTTGCCGCCTTCCGGCACGGCTTTATTGGCCAGCTTGAATGTTTCTTTTTCTATTACGTCTCCCGGGATCAATTGAGTATCGCCGGCGTCTTTCACGCGTACGCGCGAAAACATTTTTTTCACGATCACTTCAATGTGTTTGTCGGAGATATTCACGCCTTCGGATATATATATCTTCTGGACTTCGGAAACGACATAGCGCTCCACATCGCGGATGCTCGTTACTTTCAGCAGTTCTTCCAGATCCAGATGCCCCTCGCACAACTGCATACCCTTTTTCACCTTGTCACCCACCGCGACGAAAAGCGAAGTAAACGAAGGCACCTGGTATTCTTTCGTCTCTATTTTATGTTTGTCGGATTTTTCTTTTTCTTTGGATTTATCCTTTTCCGGATCAGATGAAGACATAACCGGATCATTGGAAACTCCCACGGTGATCGTTTTTACTTTGCCGTCGTCGGAAATATCCGTCACCACGCCGTCCGTTTCGGAAACCGCCGCTTTGCGTTTGGGTGAGCGCGCTTCAAAAATTTCCTCCACGCGCGGAAGACCCATAGTGATGTCGCCGCCCGAAGCCACACCACCGACATGGAAGGTTCTCATAGTCAACTGGGTGCCCGGCTCGCCGATCGCCTGCGCCGCCACCACGCCCACCGGCGATCCCATCCGCACCGGCACGTTGGTGCCGAGATCGTATCCGTAACATTTCTGGCAAATGCCGACATCCGTCCTGCAAGTGAGCACCGAACGCACCTTCACCGATTCTACGCCCTTTTCGTCGATCAACCGGGAGATGTCTTTAGTAATGAGAGAACCGGCCTCCACGAGCGTCTTGCCTTCGTGGACGACATCTTCCAGCGCGTACCGGCCGAAAACTTTGGGAGTGAAGTTCTGCGCGATCGCCTTGGCATCTTCCCGTACGATCGTAATGCCTTTAGTGTCTTTGCAATCATCTTCGCGCACAATCACGTCCTGCGCCACATCCACCAGCTTTCTGGTCAGGTAACCGGCTGAGGCCGTGCGCAAAGCCGTGTCGGCCGTACCCTTTCTCGCGCCGTGCGTGGAAATGAAATATTCCAAAATGCCCAAACCCTCTTTGTATGATTTTTTAATCGGCAATTCTATAATTTCGCCGGACGGATTGACCACCGGGCCTTTCATACCGGACATCTGCACCAATTGCGATTCGGAACCTCTCGCCTTGGAGCGAACGATGGAATAAACCGAGCCGTGCTTGTCCATCGACTCGGGCACTTTCTTGGCCACTTCCTGCTTGGCGCGGTTCCAGATTTCCACCACTTTCGTATAGCGCTCTCTATTGGTCAAAAGTCCCTGCTGGTATTGCTCGTTAATCTTGGCCACTTCCTTTTCCGATTTCCCAATGATTTCATTTTTCTGGCCGGGCACGACCAAGTCATCCATGCCCCAGGAGATGCCGGATTTGGAAGCGTATTCAAAACCGAGCGTTTTCATCGTGTCCAACATCTTCGNCGCCGCGGCAAAGCCGAAGTGATCAATGACATCGTCAGTTAAAAGCGCGAGGTCTTTGTTGTTGAGTTCTTTATTGATATATTTAAGTCCGCCCAGCGCCCAGTTGAATATAATCCGGCCGACGGAAGTTTCCAGATATTTTTCATCCGAACCGGCTCTTTCTTCCGGTCTGATGTGCACTTTGATTTTCGCGTTGAGATCTATTTGCGACAGTTGATAAGTGAGCACCGCTTCGTTTTTGGAAGAGAAAACTCTGCCTTCGCCCAAAGCGTCTTCGCGAATCGCCGTGAGATAGTAACAGCCCAAAACGATGTCTTTGGTCGGGTTGACGATCGGCTCGCCGTTGGCCGGCTTGAGCAAATTCTTTGAAGACAAAATCAGCTCGGCCGCTTCTTTCTGCGCTTCTTCCGTCAAAGGCAAGTGCACCGCCATCTGGTCGCCGTCAAAGTCCGCGTTGAATGCGGCGCAAACTAGCGGATGAATACGGATCGCCATACCTTCAATCAATATCGGCTTGAACGCCTGGATACCCAAGCGGTGCAAAGTCGGCGCGCGATTCAAAAGCACGTACTTGTTTTCAATCACTTCTTCCAATATCGCCCAAACTTCGTCAGTCGCTTCTTCTATTAAATGCCCGGCGCCGCGGATATTGTGCGCGATCCCGCGTTCAATGATTTTATTGATCACGAACGGCTTGAAAAGTTCCAGGGCCATTTTTTTGGGCAAACCGCACTCGTCCAGATTTAGTTCCGGACCGGCCACGATCACCGAACGGCCGGAATAATCCACGCGCTTGCCGAGCAGATTCTGCCGGAAACGGCCGGTCTTGCCACGAAGCATATCGGCCAATGAACGCAGTTGGCGCTTCTGGCCGGTAGCGGCCATCACCGCCTGGCCTTTGCGCGCCGAGTTGTCAATCAATGCGTCCACCGATTCCTGCAACATTCTTTTTTCATTGCGCACGATTACTTCAGGCGCCTTCAATTCAATCAATTTCTTTAAGCGGTTGTTGCGGTTGATAATCCGGCGGTAAAGATCGTTGAGATCGCTGGAAGCAAACCGTCCGCTGTCCAACTGGACCATCGGGCGCAAATCGGGCGGCATCACCGGCAAAACGGTGATAAACATCCAGCTCGGATTGATTTTCGCCCGGATCAGTCCCTCCGCCAGTTTCAAGCGCTTTAATATTTTTACTTTGGCGGCCGCTTGGGCGTGTTCCGCCTCTTTCGTCAGTTCGTCTTTCAATTTATTCAAATCAAGCGAGTCAATGATGCTTTTGACGGCCTCGGCGCCGATGCCCGCCTTAAATATCTCGCCGTATTTCAAGCTCATATCGTAATACTCCGATTCCGAAAGCACCTGCATCACGTGTAAGCTCTTGAGCTCGTCTTTCGCTTTGGTGAAAGCGTTTTTCAAAGCCTCTTTCTTGTCCGCGTCTTTTTCCGCTTTAGCTTTGTTTTTGTAGTCGCGCTCCAGTTCTTCAAACGATTTCGCGCGCAAGTCTTCGTTGACGTAAGTAATGATATAAGCGGAAAAATAATTTACTTTTTCAAGTTGATTGAGCGGGATGTCAAGCAAGGTGCCGATCTTGGACGGCACGCCGCGTAAAAACCAGATATGCCCCACCGGCGCGACCAACTGGATATGCCCCATTCTTTCCCGGCGCACAATAGAGCGGGTCACCTCCACCCCGCACTTGTCGCAAACGATGCCTTTGTAGCGGATTCTTTTGTATTTTCCACAGTAGCACTCCCAGTCCTTTTCCGGACCGAATATTTTCTCGCAGAACAAACCGTCTTTCTCCGGCCGCTGGGTCCGATAATTGATCGTCTCCGACTTGGTCACTTCGCCGTGCGACCACG
>C687J35174_10012029_pt1 | contig 10599 bp, 10 predicted proteins | sample RifCSPhighO2_01_FD_35174 | JGI IMG/M metagenome (IMG submission 35174) | reverse complement strand
GGCATGCTGGGCCAGGCTCTGGCTCGGGTTTTTTCTGATGCCGATTTAAGCCTTTGGGATCTAAATCAACTCGATATCACTGACCAGCAGCAAGTGGAGCAAAAAATTCTTAGTCTTCAGCCCCAGATTATCATTAACGCCGCGGCTTACACTGACGTTGATGGCTGTGAAACCAATGAAGACCTGGCTGTTCGGGTTAACGGTTTAGCGGTTGGCTATTTAGCCAGTGTGGCTAAACATTTAGGTGCCATTTTAGTTCATTATAGTACGGACTATGTATTTGACGGCCAAAACTCGGCTGGCTACAAAGAAAGCGACCCGACTAATCCAGTTAACGCTTATGGCCGAACTAAACTTCGAGGCGAGCAGGAGCTAACCAAAAAAGGCGAGAAATATTATTTGATTCGCACTGCCTGGCTTTATGGCCCCGGCGGTAAGAATTTTGTTGACACTATTTTGACGAAAGCAAAAAGCTCTGATAAGCTCAAAGTAGTTAATGACCAGTTTGGCAAACCGACTTATACTTTAGACTTAGCCCAAGCCACGCGAAACATAGTCGAACAAAATCAGCCGTTTGGCATTTACCACATTACTAATCAAGCTCCTGCCAGCGGTATCACGTGGTATGAATTTGCTCAAGCCGCTGTTAAACTCAAAAATTTATCAGCCGAAATTGAGCCTTGCAGCACTGAAGAATTTCCTCGGCCAGCCCAGCGGCCAAAGTATTCCATGTTGATCAATACTAAAATTAAGCCAATGCGGGAGTGGCAAGAGGCGCTGAATGATTACTTAAAATACAATTATGAGTAAGGGAGATAAGCGTTTTTATATTACAATAATGGTGTCGGTTTTGATTGCGGTTATTGGATGGTGGTATTTTAATGAGAGTTCTATTGCTAACTCCTCAGTTGTTAGAGGTGACAACAATCAACAGATTACAAATAGTAATTTGAGTAATTCAAATAATCAACAAGAATTTAACATAACAAATAATTTCTACAAAGGTACTGTAAATGTACCCGAATCAGACACAACAAGAAATGACAAGGATTTCTTACAATCCCTAAAGGATAATTTCAATTGTTATCAAGATGAAGGTATCAAATGTACAATGAATTACATTTCAGTTGTCTCTCCTACTGGTGAAGAGATGGAGAATGCGGAGGTTTTCTTTAGAGATAAGGGGGGAAAAGAGCACATGGCATATATCAAGAAACTAGACGCTCAAGGAAAAGTTGTGGCTCAATGTTTCTCTGACTTTAAGAATTGCGAGGTATTCTCACCTTACAATAAAGAAAATAATGGTAATTTTTCTCCATGCTATATTATAACAATTTCTGATGATGGGAATTCAAGCTATAGTCATTATGTACTTAACGAATTCTCGTATTGCGACTAATCATAAAGTTATGAATCCCGTTAGAAGCCGCGATCGCGGCTAATTGGGAGGATAAATTACCATGAATATCTATACTACTAATCAATTAATCAAGACTCGACGATCCTTGATCGCGATCTGCTTCTAATGGGATGAAAGGTATTATTTTAGCCGGTGGCACTGGCTCACGTCTTGATCCGCTGACCCGAGTGACCAACAAACACTTACTGCCAGTTTACGACAAACCGATGATTTATTATCCGATTCAGACTTTGGTTGAAGCCGGGGTTACTGAAATTATGATTGTTTCCGGCAAAGACCATGCTGGCGATTTTTTGACGTTACTGCGATCCGGCAGTGATTGGGGCGCTCAATTTTCCTACGGCGTTCAAGAAGGGGCTGGCGGTATTGCCGAGGCCTTGGGTTTGTGCCAGGACTTTGCTGATAATGACAAAATTATCGTGATGCTGGGCGACAATATCCTGGAAGACAGCATTAAGGCTGCGGTTAAAGATTTTGAAAAACAGGCTAAAGGCGCTAAGATATTTCTCAAAACGGTTAATAATCCTCAATCATTTGGCATTGCTCAAGTGGCTGGCCAAAGTATCACCAGTATTGAAGAAAAACCCAAGCAGCCAAAAACTAACCTGGCTGTCATCGGTGTCTACATGTACGATAACCAGGTTTGGCAGGTCATTAAAAAATTAAAACCCTCCGGTCGCGGTGAGTTAGAAATTACCGATGTGAACAATTTTTACGTTAAGCAGGGGACAATGACTTTTGAAAAACTGGAAGGCTGGTGGGGCGATGGTGGCGAATCTTTTGACAGTCTGCTGGAAGCGGCCAATTTAGTCTCTAAAATGGCCAAAGGCTGAATTACTGCAGTTCCAGCTGGTAGATGCCTTGCTGGCTGCCGATTTTGCCCCGGCCGTAGAGGTTTTCCCCTTGGCGGTCAAGTGTTAATTCACTGACATTGTCTAATTCAGCCAAAGTTAAGTCGTTTTTAATGTCGGCCTGATCAACTCTGATGGCTTTGATGGCGTTATTGGATAGATACAAGACATAATTTTTTTTCGGGTGCCAGATTGCCTCTCTAATCACTTCGCTGTAACGATTCAACAATTGACCCTCGTTGGTTGTCAGGTCATAGACCCAAATTTCAAAATCGTTGTAGTAGAGGAATTTTTTGAAATCTGGGCTCCAGCTTAAATTTTTAGCCTGAGCCTGGACAACGATATTGTCCGACATATTTTTATCAAGGAAAACTTGACTTTTAATAATGAACAAATCATTATTTTTTTTATTAAGTAAAGCCAGGTAACCGTCTGGAGCCGCTGCAAGACTGAATTCAGAAAAGTCGGGTAATTTTATTTTTTTAATTTGGCCGGGAGTTTGATTCAAAATCACTTGGTTAATTAGGGATTCGTTAGCGACTTGAGTGATATAATAAATTTCGGAGTCCCGGCCCATGAAATCAGTGATGTGATCGGCAATCAATGACTCGGCCGAATTTTTTCCCAGGTCAATGCGGTATAAAACTGAGCCGCTGAGCCCGTAAAGATAGTCGTTATTTTTTTGATCCCAGCTGACGCGTTCGAAATTCAACCGGGTAATATTGAAAAGCTCCTTGATTTTTAAAGTTTCCGCGTCAATGATCAAATATTGGTTAAAATCGCCGATGATTTTTTTCAGCAAGGCTTTATTTTTTTTCGGCGACCAAGCCACAAACTCCATTGAATCGTAAGTTTTGTTAGGCAATTGCTCAACCGCTAAATCGGTGTCAGTTTCCAGATTCAAGAATCTGATTTCTTCCAGCCCGTTTTTTTTGAGCGAATAAATAATTTTGCCCTGGCCTGGCTCGGGGGCTAGGATATTTATTTCGCCGTTAACTTTGACGGTCGGCAGACTTTTTTTAAAAAGAAAAATGCCTTCGGCAAAAGTTGTTAAATTGCTGCTGATGGTTAATTTTTGTTGCCAGGGCCAGAAATTATCTTTTCTGACCTCAACATCGTACTGGTCGGGCAGTAATTTGGTTAAACGGCTTGGGGTTTTGTCCTGATACTGGCCATTCAGAAATATTTCTGCTTCAGTCGGGCTGGAATTAACAATCAAAATGCCCGTTTTTTCCAGCTTATTTCTTTTGAAATTATAACGATAGCCGGCGGTGTCAAAGAACAAAAAAGAGCCAAAGATAAAGAAAATCAAAAAGAATATTGTGTATAAAAGACGTCGGTATTTTATTTTCATAATTAATCTTTTAGGTAGGACTTGTCCCGTTAGGAGCTATGGTAGCAATGATTATAAGATTATCTTTTGCAAAGCGACAAAACGGGACTTGTAAATTAAGGTCAAAATATAGTAGAATGAATGANCCCGACCCAGCCGTTTCTGTGTATCCATGACATACAGAAACGGCTGGGTATCTGGGCGGGTTCTTTATGAGTAGTGTCCCGCTCCGCGGGACAGTATTATTTTCAGACTTCCCTCATTTCCCAGGCAAGCCTTGGAGTATTCGGGAAAAACATAATAAGCGTTAATATCTCAGAACTTATTATACTTTAGCAGAAATTTCATTTTTTGAGTAGAGAAATTTATGAGCAGTTTCATTATTTCCGGCGGGGCCAAATTGCACGGCACGATCACAACTAACGCCTCCAAGAATGCGGCGGTGGTTTTATTGAATGCCGCTTTGTTAAACCAGGGCACAACTAAGTTAATCCAGGTGCCTAAAATTGAAGAAGTCAACCGGATTATCGAAGTTCTGGAAAGCATTGGTGTGGAAATCCGCTGGTTTGGTAAAAGCAATTTACTAATCAAGCCGCCCAAGCAGTTAAATTTAGACAATATCAATTATCAGTCGGCGATTAAAACCCGGAGCATTTTGTTTTTATTGTCTGTTTTATTGAGTTTCAAGAAGTCTTTTAAAATTCCTCAGCCGGGCGGCTGCCGGCTGGGCAAAAGAACGGTTAAGCCGCATCTTTATGCTCTAGAAGAATTTGGCGTCAGAATTGAAACCTTACGCAAGCATTATTTGGTCAAAAGCTCTGGTTTACATCCGGTAAAAAACTTAGTTTTGTATGAGTCCGGTGATACCGTGACGGAAAACGCAATTATGGCCGCCGCCAAGATTTCCGGCAAAACCACGATTAAATTTGCCTCGGCTAACTACCAGGTCCAAGACCTTTGTTATTTTTTGAAAAAATTAGGCGTTAAAATCAGCGGCATCGGCAGCACGACTTTGGAAATTGAGGGCCGCCGGTCAATTAAAAAAGACGTGACTTACCAGCTGACCGAAGACCCGATCGAGTCAATGCTTTTTATCGCTTTAGCGGCAACGACCAATTCTTCCATCACGATTAAACGTTGTCCGATTGATTTTTTGGAGCTGGAATTGCTGAAATTAAAAAAAATGGGTTTTAAGTATAAGATTTTGAAAAGTTATAAAGCCAAAAATGGCCAGAGTAATCTAGCTGATCTTCAGACTTTCAGGAGTGAGCTAGTGGCTTTGGAAGAAAAAATTCATCCCCAGTCTTTCCCTGGACTTAATATCGACAATTTGCCGTTTTTTACGCCGATTGCGACCCAGGCCAAAGGCACGACGTTTATTTTCGATTGGGTTTATGAAGAAAGAGCGATTTATTTTACCGAGCTCAATAAACTGGGGGCAAAAATTAACCTGGTTGATCCTCATCGGGTTTATATCACCGGTCCGACGCCTTTGCGGGGTAATGAGATAATCTGCCCGCCGGCTCTGCGTCCGGCCACGATTATTCTGGTGGCAATGCTGGCGGCCGAAGGTGAGTCAATTTTAAGAAACGTTTATTCCATCGAAAGAGGTTACGAAGATCTGTGCGACCGACTGACTAAGCTTGGCGCCAAAATCAAGCGAATAGAATAAGATAATTTCTAATATCTAATATCTAATTTCTAATTAGAAATTAGGATTTAATATCAACTATGTTTAACAAATTTACCAAGTTATTTATTGTCGGCAATATTATTGCCATTTTAATATTCTTCGCTTTTTTGTCCGGTACGGTTTTTGGCAATAACCGGCTGGTGAATAAGTTCAATCCGGTGGCCGGTTCTGTCTCGAACACTCAAACAATGCCCGAATTTTTAAGCCAAGACGTTGATTTCCAGCAGTTCTGGACAGTTTGGAATTACGTTAAGGAAAATTACGTCAAAGACGATGTGCCGGAGACCCAGCTTTTCTACGGCGCTTTGGCCGGCATTGTCGCTTCTTTAGGCGATCCTTATTCAATATTTTTAGACCCGGAGATTGCCACCAAATTTTCTGATGAGCTGTCGGGTAATTTTGAAGGCATTGGCGCTGAGATCGGCATGAAAGATAACCAGCTGACAATTATTGCGCCTCTGCCCGGCACGCCGGCGGAACAGTCCGGCCTTTTGGCCGGCGACAAAGTTTACGCTATTGACGGTCTGGATACCAGTACTATTTCTTTAGACCACGCCGTTAATCTGATTCGCGGCCAAAAAGGCACGACTGTTATTTTAACGGTTCTGTCTAATGGCGACAGCGAGCCCAAAGAAATAAAAATCGTCCGTGATCAAATTGAGATTGACAGCGTTAGAATTGCCCGGCCGGATGGTACCCCAGTTGAAGAAAGCCAAGCGGACTTGTTGCTTGAAGGTCAAATTGCCTATATTGAGCTGCTTTATTTTAACGAGAATACTTTGGCCGACTGGAATAAAACCGTTCAGAAAATTTTAGCCGCCGGCGCCAAAGGCATTATTTTGGATTTACGCAACAATCCGGGCGGGTTTTTAAACACCGCCATTGAGATTTCCGGTGAATGGATCAATGGTCAAGTGGTGGTTAAAGAAAGATTAAGAGATGGTACTAGTCTGGAACATCGGGCTAATCGCCAGGCGCGTCTTAGTGGTATTCCCACCGTAGTCTTGGTGAATAAAGGCAGCGCGTCTGGTTCGGAAATTGTGGCCGGCGCTTTGCAGGATTATGGTGCCGCGACCATTGTGGGTGAAACTACTTTTGGCAAAGGTTCGGTTCAAGACCTGCGAGAGTTTAAAGACGGTTCTTCGGTTAAATTGACCATTGCTGAATGGCTGACGCCCAAAGATCGGCAGATTAACGAGAAGGGTATTGAGCCGGATATTAAAGTGGAAAGAACCCGGGAAGATTACGACCAAGACAAAGATCCGCAACTGGATAGGGCCTTGGAAATTTTGCGCGCTGAATAAAATAAAAAACAAGCCTAACGGCTTTTAATGAAAAAGGATATCTTGACTGTCTGGTCAACATCCTTGGTTTTAGCCTCAAGTCATTTTGAGGTTTTTTATTGGTTTTAACTAGCGATAAGCCACAATAGCGACTTACCGCTAATTAGAGCCAACCAAAGATAAAGTGGTATTTTATGGTTAATATTATATAATATCATAATTTATCAAAAAAGTCAATAGTTGAAGCCAAATTTTATCTTATTTTAGAGAAAAAATAATGTTATGGCTGTATTTTTATTTAAAAATTTACTATACTGTAATTGATTTAAGCAAACATTTTTATTCTAAAATTATGTCAAAATTTATTCTGCCTTTTGGCAAAATTTCTAAAAAAGACGTGGGCATTGCCGGTGGCAAGGGCGCCTCGCTGGGCGAGATGACCCAAGCCGGCATTCCAGTGCCGCCTGGTTTTGTGGTTTTAGCGGCTGCCTTTGATCGGTTTTTAGCCGAGACGGATCTAAACGTGGAATTATCCGCCGAGCTAAAAAAGGTCAATTACAAGGATTTGAACTCGGTTGATGGCGCCTCGAATATGATCCGGGACCTGATTCATGACGCCAAAATGCCCAAAGATTTGCAGCAGGATATTTTGATTGAATTTAAAAAATTAAAGACTCAGTTTGTCGCGGTCCGGTCGTCAGCCACGGCTGAGGATTCCTCGCAAGCTAGTTGGGCCGGAGAGCTGGAAACTTATTTGAACACGACGGAAAAGAATTTATTGGGTAAAGTCAAGTCTTGTTGGTCATCCCTTTTTACGTCCCGGGCAATTTTTTATCGTTTTGAAAAAGGGATGCGTAATTCGAAAGTTTCGGTGGCCGTGGTGATCCAGCAAATGGTTGCGTCTGAAATTTCGGGCATTTGTTTTACTGTTCATCCGGTGACTAAAGATAAAAACCAGTTAATCATTGAGGCCGGCTTTGGCCTAGGCGAAGCGATTGTCTCGGGGCAAATCACGCCGGACAGTTACGTCGTCAGTAAAAAAGATTTAAGCATTTTAGACATTAATATCGCCGAGCAGAAAAAAATGCTAGCCCGCAAGGGACAGTCAGGCAACAGTTGGCAGGCCGTGCCGAAAAATAAGCAGCAGTCACAGAAGTTGACCGGCCGGCAGATTATTGAGCTGGCTAATATCTGTCTGCAAATTGAAAAGCATTATAAAAAGCCGGAAGATATAGAATGGGCTTGGGCTAAGGGTAAATTTTATATTACCCAATCGCGACCAATTACTACTTTATAAATTCATAATGAAAAAAAGGCTGACTCTTAAAATCTATGGTTTGGTTCAGGGAGTTGGTTATCGCTACTTGGCGCAAAAGGAGGCGGTCAAGAGCGGCTTTAGCGGCTACGTAGCTAATGCCGAGGATGGCACGGTCGAATTGGTCGCTGAGGGATCTCAAAGCGATTTGGAAGATTTTGTTTTATGGTGCTATAATGGGGTAGGACTAGCTCAGGTCCAAAAGATTGAAAAAAACTGGTCTGAGGCGACTGGCGAATTTTCTGATTTTATGATAAAGTAGTTGAGAACAAGAATTTTAGCCATTTATGAAAGTAATTTTACTGAAAAATGTGCCCAATTTGGGAGAAAAAAATGATGTTAAAGAGGTGGCCACCGGCTATGCTCGTAATTTTTTAATGCCCAAGGGCTTAGTTAAAGAAGCCACGCCGGAAACGATTAAAGAAGCTGAGTTGGAAAAAGAGAAAGAATCTAATATGGCCGAGGCTGATTTAGCCAAAACGGAGAAATTAGCCCAGCAGTTGGAAGGTCAAGTGGTTGAAGTTACGGCTAAAGCCAGCGAATCCGGTACTTTATTCGCCTCGGTTTCGGCCTTAAAAATCGCCGGCGCTTTGAAGGACAAGGGTTTTTCAGTCCAAAAAGAGCAAATCCAAGCCCAACACATTAAAGAAATCGGTGAGCATGAAGTCGTGATTAATCTTGATCATGGTCTGGATTCCCGCATCACCTTAATCATTAATGCCGAATGATTGTGAATTGTCTTTTATTCAATTTTTCAATATTTATCAATTAAGGCCCACCGAGCTCGGTGGGCCTGTCGCTTTTTACTTAAGAAAAATTTAACAGAAAAATATGCCAAAATTTATTTTCGTCATGGGTGGAGTGATCTCCGGTGTGGGTAAAGGCGTTACAGTCGCCTCAATCGCCACTTTGCTTCAGGCCCGCGGTTTTAAAGTGACAGCGATTAAAATTGATCCATACGTCAACGTTGACGCCGGAACGATGAATCCGACCGAGCACGGCGAAGTGTTTGTGACCGAAGACGGGGATGAAACCGATCAGGATATCGGTAATTACGAAAGATTTTTAAATACGGACATTCACCGCGTCAATTATATGACCACCGGCCGGGTTTATCAGTCGGTGATAGAGCGGGAAAGAAATTTAGACTATGGCGGCAAGTGCGTGGAAGTGGTACCCCATATTCCGGAAGAAGTCATCAGACGGATCCGGTTGGCCACCAAAAAAACCGGTTCAGAAATCACCATTGTTGAAATCGGCGGGACGGTCGGTGAATATCAAAACATCTTATTTCTGGAAGCGGCCCGGTTAATGCACTATAAAGACCCCAACGATTGTCTATTCCTATTGGTGACTTATCTGCCAATCCCGGGTAACTTAGGGGAGATGAAAACTAAGCCAACTCAATACGTCGTCCGGCAGCTCAATGCCGCTGGTATTCAACCGGATTTTATCATTTGTCGTTCAGAAGAGCCGGTGGATGAACCGCGGCGCAAGAAAATCTCAACTTTTTGCAGTATTCCCAAAGACCATGTGATTTCCAATCCTGACGTTGAGTCAATCTATGAAGTGCCTTTAGTTCTGGATCGTGAGCGGTTCGCGGAAAAAATTATCAAAGAATTAAATTTAAAACCAAAAAAGAAAGACCTGGCCGCTTGGCAGAGAATGGTAAAAAAATTGAAGAATGGTAGTGGCACGGTAAAAATCGGCATGATTGGCAAGTATTTTGCCTCCGGCGATTTCATTTTGCCTGACGCTTATATTTCGGTCATTGAAGCGATTAAACACGCCGCCGCGGTTAATAACGTCAAGGCGGAAATTGACTGGCTGAATTCCGACTTGTACGAGAAACAGCCGTCGGCGGTCAAGGAATTAAAAAAATATGACGGCATAATTGTACCGGGTGGCTTTGGCAAGCGAGGAGTTGAGGGTAAAATTTTAGCCATTAAATACGCTCGGGAAAATAAAATTCCATTTTTAGGCCTTTGCTACGGTATGCAATTAGCCACAGTTGAGTTTGCCAGAAATGTGGCCAAGATGGCTGGTGCTAACACCACCGAAATTAATCCCAAAACTAAATTCCCAGTGATTCACATTATGGCTGACCAAAGTGAGAAACTGGCAAAAAAACAGTATGGTAATACAATGCGGCTGGGTGGCTACCCTTGCTTTTTAACCAAAGGTTCCAAGTCTTTTGCCGCCTACGGCCAGAAAAAAATTTCTGAACGCCATCGCCATCGCTATGAATTCAATAATGACTTTAGGAAGCGCTTAACGGCCAAAGGTTTGCTTTTGGCCGGCCTTTCGCCCGACGGCAATTTAGTGGAGATTGTCGAACTGCCTAATCATCCGTTTTTTGTCGGTACCCAGTTTCATCCTGAATTAAAATCCCGGCCGCTGTCGCCTCATCCGTTATTTAAGGAATTTATTGCCGCGGCCAAAAGATTAAAAAAATAATCCGAATAAACATATTCATAAAAAAGACGCCCTAATAGGGCGTCTTTACGTTACATTGATTTGGATTATTTTTTTGGGATAATACTGACAAACCGCGCCCATTCCAGCCGGCCATGGAATTTTTTGATTTTCTTTTTGGTAAACTTAACCATGCCGCTGGTCAAAGCGAATAAAGTGTCGCCGCCACCTTTTTTGACATTGCGGCCCGGCCGGACTCGGCTGCCTCTTTGGCGGACCAAAATATTGC
>C687J35174_10012022_pt1 | contig 10604 bp, 11 predicted proteins | sample RifCSPhighO2_01_FD_35174 | JGI IMG/M metagenome (IMG submission 35174) | reverse complement strand
AATATTGGCTGGCGCTTTGAAAGAATATGGTAAGGCTATACTGGTCGGGGAAAAGACTTTTGGTAAGGGCTCGGTCCAAGAACTAGTGTCGATCACAGGGGATACTTCGCTCAAGGTGACTGTAGCCCATTGGCTCACTCCACTCGGCAACTCTATTTCAAATGGTGGACTCCAACCAGACATTGAAGTGAAGCTGACAGCTGAAAATACTAAAGGGGGAGTTGATCCGCAGTTGAACGCGGCAGTTAAATATTTGACAAGATAACGCCCCCTAACCCCTCTTATAACAAGAGGGGGGATAAGACAAAAAATAAAAAACATGCGAGTAATATTAAAGCAAGACATAAAAGGTGTAGGTAGGAAATATGAAGTCAAGGACGTGGCGGATGGTTACGCTGTGAATTTATTGATACCAAAAAAAATGGCTGAATATGCTACACCAGAGGCTGTGAAAAAAGCTGAGATTTTGAAAGCTACGACATTGGCTGAAATAGAAATAAGGGAAGAGCTTACCAAAAAGCAGATTGAAATGCTAAAAGGAGTGAAGGTGACTTTGCTTAAAAAAGCAAATGAAAAAGGCAGTTTGTTTGAAAAAATACATCCAGAAGAAATAACAGTAGCTCTTAAAGATCAAGCAAAAATAGATGTTGATCCAGAGTTTCTAAAAATAGAACATCCGATCAAAGAAATCGGTGAACATCAAATAATAGTTGAAGTGGGCAAAAACAAAGGAGGGTTTACTTTGATAGTTTCAAAATAAGTTCTCTCGTTCGCACGGATATTTTTCTGCTGAAAAATTCCTCGTGCTCACTTCAATCAAGCCTCGCAAGGCTCACTCAAGAATTATTTTGAAACTAAATGACACTAGCAACCTTCTTGACCATAGTGGTGCCATCGAAGTGGACTTTGCGAGTTTGGCCCATTTTGACTTTGCCAGCTTTGAGAGAATAGAGAGTGTAGTCGCGGCCCATTTTGACACCATTTCCGGGGAGTATTTGAGAACCTCTTTGGCGCATGATAATAGAACCTATCTTTGCAAGGCTTCCATCAGAGAGCTTCACTCCCAAATATTTTGGGTTGGAATCTCTCCCGTTTTTAGTTGTACCGGCGGCTTTTTTATGGGCCATAACGGTGTTAGTATAAATCAATATGGAAGAAAGCGCAACCTGGAGCGAGAGGTTCCAAAGTTTCCTAGATAGCCGTTATTTTGTGGCAGTTTGCTTGGTCTTGGTAGCTGTGATTTCTTTCGCTCTGGGCAGGGTTTCAAAAATTCAAGAAAATAGAGAGCCGGTGAGAGTCTATACCTCACCCCCCAACCCCTCTCCTAATTTAGGAGAGGGGAGTTCCGCCACAATGGAGGTTGGCGAAGTTAGAGGTATGTCTACTTCTATACAAGTAGTTGCCTCTAAAAATGGCACCAAGTATCACTTACCGACTTGTGCGGGTGCCAAACAAATAAGCGATAAAAACAAAGTCACTTTTGGTTCCATTGAAGAAGCTCGAGCGAAGGGGTATACTCCGGCTTCAAATTGTAAGGGGTTGAAATAACTCACCCTCTCACTACCATGTGGTCCCTCTCTTATTTCAAGAGAGGGAAAAGACAAAAAACAAAAAATGCAAAGACTTACAAAAAAATTTAAGAAGTGGGGGACATCTATACGGGTGGGGTTTTTCTTGGCGCTAAGGCAATTGATGAGGACGAGCCGGTATACCAATGGGCTCATTATTTTTGTGATGGTTTTGACCTTTCTCAATCTGGTGGTCGTAAGAGGAATTCTGGTTGGGTTGTTGCAAGGATCGACTGAAGTGTATAGAAGCAAATTTGCGGGCGATGTACTTATAACCAACTTGCCCAAGAAAAACTTTATAGAAAATAGTCCAAGTATAATTTCCAAAGTGAAAAACTTGCCGTGGGTAGAAGCTTACTCCTACCGCTATGTAGATGGTGGGGAAGTGGAAGCTACTTATAAATCTAAAATTAGACAAGACGAAGATGCGAACTCGGCCAATGCTTCGATAGTCGGCATTGACCCTACACTCGAAGACTCTTTCTCAAATATGTCTGATGCTATCGTTGAAGGCAGATACTTAACCAAAGATGATGCAGAGGGGATTATGATCGGGACCAACCTTTTACGAAAATATTTGAATATAGAAGCGCCAGGGCTCTCGCTCCTAGAAAATGTAAATATTGGTGACCGGGTGCGGCTTACGATCGGTGGTAACCGCCGCGAGTTTATTATCGTAGGATTTTTGAAGAGCAAAGTAGACCAGATTGATTTCAGAGTTTTTGCCCTTGATACAACGCTCCGCAACATGATCGGTCGGAGCGACTACAACGTAGATGAGATTTCGATAAGACTTTTGCCGGGTACTGATCCATATATAGTGAAAGACGCTCTCCTTCGAGCGGGGGTGGGGGAGACGGCGAGGGTCCAGACTTGGGACGAATCTTTGCCGAAGTTCCTGCTCGACATCCAAAATACTTTTGGACTGCTGGGAAATGTGGTTGGCTCGATCGGACTTGCGGTCGCTTCGATCACTATCTTCATCGTCATATTTATAAACGCCATCACTCGTCGCAAGTTTATCGGTATTTTGAAGGGTATCGGTATTGAGTCGCGAGCCATCGAAGTGGCTTACATAATACAATCTGTTTTTTATGCTGGCATGGGTATAGCGATCGGCTTCCTCTTAATCTACGGATTCTTGGTGCCGTTTATCGATGCCCACCCGATCAAGTTCCCATTTAGCGACGGCATCTTAGTGGCTGAAGTTTACAACACTTCCATCCGCGCCCTCCTCCTCATGATTGCCACTCTCATCGCTGGATACATTCCGGCAAGGATTGTAGTTAATAAGAATACGTTGGATTCGATACTTGGAAGATAACTCACCCCCTCACTATCGTGTAGTCCCTCTCTTATTGCAAGAGAGGGGAAGGCAAAACAAAAATCAGAAAATTTCTGATAAAATAGATAAAGGTAGTGATTTTTCCTGTGGGCCTGCCAATGGTTTGGAACCCAGGCTTATCATCCAGGGTTTGCGGGTCCGATCCCCGTCAGGTCCACAGGAGAGATTGTTATCCACAAAAATAGTTGACAAAATTATTACAGGGAGTATAATACCACCAAGGATGATAAGCCTGGGGTTTGACCAAATCAAATGGTATTCCCAACAAAACTCCCAGCTTCGGCTGGGAGTTTTGTTTTGTGAAAAATTCAAAATCTAGCAATGAGAAAACCACTCGGACAAGTCGGAGGGTTTCTCCTGATCGTCTCAAGTGGTTGTTATCCTTGGGTAATTTGCGGGCCAAAGATAGCATGACGAAGGTCTATGAACTCAAACGCTTCTTCAAGGTTCTTGGGTTGAGGTGTGTTACAGAGTCTATTAAAAGGATTCTTGTTACTGGCTAAGATCCCTATAATCTCGTCAATAATTTCTCTTTCCAAGACACCAGGGACCATCTCCTCTTCAAGTATTTCCAGTAAAAACTGGAAACGTATACACTGACGTTTGTACTCATTAAAGGTCTCTTTGCTAGGTTCACTAATAAAGAATCCTTCAAATACTCCCTTGATCTCTGATAATTTTCTTGATGGGTAGTTTTTCATCGTACTTTCCTTCCTATCCAACAGAATCTCACAATAAGTATTGTTTGTCAAACTAAACTAAAAAATTTTTAATATCTTCCGCATTCTGATTTTTCATGTAGAATAGCGGAGTGAAAATAATACAAGTAAAAAATTTGGTCAAGAGCTTCAAGTCAGGCGAGGATGAACTAAAGGTGCTTAGGGGGATTTCGCTTGAAGTGGAGAAGGGCGAGTTTTTGTCTATTACAGGGCGAAGTGGATCGGGCAAATCAACGCTTCTTTATCAACTTGGGCTTTTGGACCATCCAAATTCCGGAGAGATTTTGATTGATGGGGTGGATGTGGCAAATATGGGCCACGATGAGCGGACCAAGTTTCGGCTGGAGGAGCTCGGTTATGTCTTCCAAGATTATGCGCTAGTGCCGGAGCTCACGGCGATTGAAAATACAGCCATACCTATAATGATGCAGGGTAAAAGTAAAAAAGAAGCATTTCAAATTGCAGAAGTATCTTTGGAAAGAGTGGGGCTTTTGGAAAGGATGGAAAACCTGCCGAGCAAACTTTCTGGCGGTGAACAGCAGAGAGTTTCGATCGCCCGAGCCATCGCTCACAATCCAAAAATTATTTTTGCTGATGAGCCGACTGCCAACCTCGACTCTGAAACAGCCGACGTAGTCCTAAAAACATTTTTGGATTTGCACAAACAGGGGCAGACTATCGTGATGGTCACTCATGAACCAGAATATGCAAGGCTTACCGACAGGGTCTTGAAGCTCTCTGATGGTAAGATAGAAATATGATACAATCCCGTCTGCAATTCATGATTATCTTCAAAAGAAAAATTTCAAAAAAAGTGTTGATTTTGGCTGCCGTTTTGCTTGTGGCCGTACTATTCTTCGTTTTTAGGAAAGGAGAGGAGGCCAAGACTGTCATGGTGATTAGGGGGGATGTAGTTCAAGAAGTGATATTGACTGGGACTTCCAAGCCTCGTGAGAGTGTTGATCTTGGGTTTGATACTAGTGGGCGAGTGGCTCGTTCATATGTCGAGGTGGGAGGCAAAGTAGCGAGAGGGGCAGTAATCGCAGAGCTTGATATTGGTGTAGAGCTGGCAAATTTGGCTAAAGAGCGAGCTAGCCTTGCCGAAGAAGAGGCGACAGTAGGGAACACTTCAGAGAAATTGGCCTCTGTTATAAGAGAAGCTTATCGAGCGGCTGATAATGCTATACGCAATAAGACTGACCAATTTTTCAAAACTCCACGAACCAATCCTACTTTTGAAGTGAAATTTAGTGATGGCAATTTTGAACACTTTTTCAATGTATCAAACGATGTGGTCTATGATCTCAACAGTACTAGAAAGCAGATGGAGACTCTACTTTCGGATTGGCAAAAGGAGCTCCTTCTTTTAAATGAAAATAATGCAAAACAATATTCAGCCAAGACGATCGAAAGACTTGACCAAGTGTCTGATTTTCTAAACAAGATAGCTTTTGCAGTGAACTCGTTTACACCAGACAATTTTGCTTATGAAAGTACGGTGGAGGGCTACAAGACTGCTGTGAATTCTGCGAGAGCAGAAGTATCGACTGCAGGTAAATCAGTCATAGATGCTTCATCTTATCCAGCCGGTAATGCAAAGATAAATCAGATCCAGTATTCTATAAATTCACTTCTCGCTTCTCTTGCCAAATCTAGAATAGTGGCTCCGTTTCTCGGCACCATAACTAGGCAAGAGGCAGAAGTGGGGGAGACTGTCCAGACTGGTGAAGCGCTAGTCTCTCTCATGTCTCTCGGCAATATGTATATAGAAGCCAATGTTTCTGAAATAAATATTGGTAAAGTGACCGAAGGCAATAAAGTAAAGATTGAATTCGATGCATTTCCGGGAGAATCGATGATTGGTACGGTTTCTTATGTTGAACCTGGAGAAAATATGGTAGATGGGGTGGTCAATTACAAAATCAGAGTGGAGTTAACAGGAGAGTTAAATAAAAAAATAAAAAGTGGTCTGACTGCAAATTTGAAATTAGAGACTGCTCGCCGAGAGGCGGTACTAATTATTCCTCAGTACGCTATTTTTGAGAAAGATGGCAATCTATATACAAAGGTAAGGGTAGGGGATGGTGAAATAAAAGAAGTACGAGTGGAAGCGGGCCTAATCGGCAGTGATGGCACTGTGGAAATAGTAGGTGGACTAAATGAAGGGGACAAGATAGAATATTAATTATGAATATTAATTCTAGTAAAGAAGATAGCGAGTTTTTTATAGCCGGCAGTATTTTAGTCGGTGCTATTTTGATTTCGGTAAGCATTTACTTGGCGGCCAACAAAATAGTGGGCGACACATCTTTGACTGGTACACCAAACCAAAATCCAATTGTTTTGGGTAAGGTAGAAGTAGAAAAACGTGTAGATGCTCCGAAGATAGGTAGTGGCAAAGTAGAGATAGTGGAATTTTCAGATTTTCAATGTCCTTTCTGTCAACAATTCTTCAATACTGCTTATAAAGAAATAAAGGCTAAATATATTGATACAGATAAAGTCACTCTAGTGTACAGACATTTTCCTTTGAGCTTACATGTGAATGCTCAAAAATCAGCTGAAGCAAGTGAGTGTGCCAACAAACAAGGTAAGTTTGAAGTTTACTACAATACATTGTTTATCAACGGTAAGGCAGATGGTACTGGTCTCGCTGTGCCTGATCTCAAAAAATATGCAGCTAATCTTGGACTAGATACAGTTAAATTTAATTCTTGTCTAGATAGTGGAGAGGCAGTCGAAGTAGTCAAAAAAGATTTTGAAGTGGGTCAAAGATCAGGAGTGACTGGTACACCAACATTCTTTATAAACGGAGAAAAGGTAATAGGGGCCGAAAAGTTTAGCGTCTTTGAACAAATGATAGAAAGGGCTCTAAAACAATAAGATCTGAATCAAAGTTTTCTCAAAATATAGCTATAAATAAGGATATAATGTCAAAATCTTAAATACAACACTTGACTTTTCTTGTCAAGTGCACTATACTGTATAGGAAGTCCAGTACATGTTAATGATACTGGATTTTGTGTTTTTCAGGACTATTTTGTGTCAAAGCATAGGCAAATACTTTTAAGGTTCGCGCTTATGATTCTTTCACAAGATGTCCCCCAGCACTTTTGCACTTAGTTTATATCTTAAGTGAAATAGAGTGCAAAAACTTTTGGATTGTGAGGTTACGAATCTCTTGACTAAAAGTGCTGGGATTAAAATTAAACAATTGGCTTATTTTCCAAACTACTGCTTTGGGGCTTATGATGATAGCCTCAAATATCGCCGGGTTCGGTGGTACATCGATCGCTCCTTCTCTCACTCCTGAAGTTATAGAAATTAAAAGAGCTATGACTGTGGAACAATATGTGAGAAATTATTTTTCTGACATACCCGTGATGATTGAAATTGCCCGATGTGAATCTCGTTTTCGTCAACATGACAAGAATGGAGATGTACTTCGTGGACAAGAGAACAATCTAGACAGGGGAGTGATGCAGATCAATGAATATTATCACAACAATGATTCAGAAAAGTTGGGGTATGACATCATGACTTTGGAAGGGAACACTGCTTATGCTAGACACTTATTTGAAAAGAAAGGTGTCAAACCATGGAAGTCTTCTTCTAAGTGTTGGTCTAAAACTCTAGCTTACTCTGAATACAAAGAGTTAGCGATGAAATAAATTAATCAAACGCCGAGCGTCTTATCAAACGCTCGGCGTTTGATATTGACAGATCTTTTAATATATGTATAATACGAGATAGTAGGGAAGAAAGGAGCTCTTTTATGCTCACAACTGTTCAGAGGAATAGTTTTAAGATTGGCCTCACTGGTTTGGCACTCGTGCCGAGGTACGTTTCCGGTCTGTCTCAAAAGGAACGTACTGACCTGATCATGAGCCGAGCAATAGGTCCATCGCGACCTACAGTCATGAGGGTTATAGATGTTGATGGAGCTGGTCACAAAGTCTACGAAATCAGGGTTTCAAATAAGTTGTTCATCCATGTGTGGGGGACTAGCGAAGGGGAATGTCCTGAATTGATCAGCTTCTCTACCCTCTCTGATCCAGAAGAGGAGGGGATTGAAGTCAAAGATCTTACGGTAAATGATTTGGAGACGATGATTGATCGTCTCATCATATCTCACACGGTATAAAAAACAGGGGAGAGATAAATTAGCGGGTTCTTGTTAGAGTCAGGAGCCCGCTATTCATTTAGGTATGAACGTCGCACAATATATCTTGCGGGTACTTATCTTTATATTAGCTTTTGATCAAATCTTTGAGATAATTCCAGACCTTCATTATTACACCGCTGTATCTCTCCCAACCCTCTGCTCCGAGCCTGTAGAATTGGTCTAGAAGCTCTTTGGGTCTCCCCTTGGTCAATAAGCCGACTATATCTATGTCATAGACGTATTTGAGGAGCACCAAGGCGGCTACTACTATCAAAATAATTTGGATGAATCCTGTATTTTTATAATTTTTCATATTATTCATATTAAAAGTATAACATAGGGTCTAAGTATGCTTTGCTGTTAGCGACCGGAATGCTTACATTTTTGCAATTTATGCTGGACGAATATTTTTGTATTTCTACACCTTGACTAGCATATAAAGTCAAATGAAGGTGAGGACCAGTGGCATAGCCAGTCTGGCCACTGTAGCCTATTACATCTCCAGCTTTAACTTCTTGGCCAGGAGCCACTTTTATAAGATCAAAATGGGCATACATGGAGGAGAGTCCGTTCTCGTGCTTTATAAGTACCCATTTGCCATAAGAATAGCAGCCTCTTTGTTCGTCTGTATTGCCTACCCCTTCTACCACCCCATCTCCGACCGACATCACTCGAGTGCCTCGGCTAGCTTTGAAGTCTACACCGTTATGGGTACCAGAAACGTAAAGCTTCTTTGAATCAACTGTTTTACCGAAAGGTTGAGTGATCAAAATATTATCAAGAGGCCAAGAGAGGATACCTTTTTTGCCAGTCGGAAAACTATTTGGGTCGATGGCTTTTTTGAGCTGAGATTCAAATAGGAAAAGCTCACGCTCGAATTTTTCTTTCTCTGCTTGCTTATTAGTCAATATCTTTTTATATTCTGTTTCTTTGTTTTTGGTGGCAGTAAGGAGAGTGCTCTTTTCTTTTTTATTTATGACTAGTATTTGGTTTTGGTCGCCTAGTTCTCCTTTCAAATTCAAAAGTTTTTTCTTCTCTTTCTCGGTAGTAGTCTTTTTGTCACTAAGCTCGTTTTTGTGAGCCTCTAACTCAATTGATTGAGTTCTAACTTTTGTCTGGAATTGGTTCCCAGTCTCATATTCATCGAGGACTTGGGAAATACTTTTGTTGGTCAGGAAGCTTTCGATCAGAGACTCTTCATCACTCTCGCGCATGTCGTTCAATATTTTGGATATGGCTTCTGTGTTTGTGTTGATTTTCTTTTCTATATCAGATATTTCGCTCCAGAGATTTGAAATTGTTAGGTTTGTTTTTTGGATATTAGTTTCGGTCTTCTTTATTTCAGTACCTATTTTTTTTTGGCTTATATCCAGTACTTGTATGGCACTTTGTAGGTTTTTGGCTTCTCCGCCTACCGCTTCTATTTGTTTTTCATAAGTTTTGATTTCTGCATCCAGTTGGCGGATTTTATCACTGTGATCTTCTATTTTATTCTGAATTTCAGATAAGGGAACACTTAAGGATTGGGAAAAAACTTTTGTACTCGACAAAAGCAAAATAATAATTAACAAAATCTGCAATTTTTTTAAAAGTTTAATCATAAAGCTTCTATGGCTTTCATGATCCTTTTTTTGCTCTCTTCAATACCTAATATTTTGACTAGAGACAAAGGATCTGGTGATTTTTCTCTTCCCGATAGGGAATAGCGTAGAGGCCAAAATATGTTGCCTTTACCTTCTTTTTCTGCTAGATCTTCTACTCCATCCCCTACCCCAACTTCCAGGATTTTCTGTAAACTTTTTTTCGCTTGTTCTGCAGTCTGACCTTTCCATGCAATCTTTTCTGCATCTAGTTTTGGCTCGTTAAAGAAGTAGTCCAAGTCCCCTGCCTGAATCAAATCATCTATGTCAGATAAGACTTCTATCCTATCAAACAATATCTCCACTAAACCTAGATGTACCTCTCTATCTCCAAAATGTTTTCCTACTCTCTCCCCTATCTTCTGCTTTGTATCTTCTGGCTTCAATTTCAGATGCTCTTTGTTTACCCATCGCAACTTTTTGATATCAAAGACGCCACCCTTCTTTTGGACCTTGGACAAATCAAAAACTTTGATTAACTCTTCTAGGTTAAAAATTTCTTGATCTGTGCCGGGGTTCCAGCCAATGAGGGCGACAAAGTTGAGGATGGCGTCTGGAGTAAAACCTTTATCCCTGTAGTATTTGAGAGAAACTGACTCACCATGTTTCCTCTTTGATAATTTTGATTTGTCTGCCGCTAGTACTAGCGGTAAATGGGCATATATTGGCCTAGTACCTCCTAGCGCTTCGAGGATGAGTATTTGGCGTGGGGTGTTTGAGATGCCATCTTCACCGCGGATGACATGAGTCACTCCGCTTTCTAAATCGTCGACAACTACGGTCAAATGATAAATTGGTTCGTTTATATTCCTAGCAATTATAAAATCATTTAGGTCTCCTACTTCCATCTCTACTTCGCCCCTGATCAGATCCTGAAATTTAATTTTGCCTCCCGGATTTTTGAACCTTACTACTTCCCTATTCTCACCTTCAGTTTCTTCTGAAATATAAGCGGCTCCCTTTTTGATAAGTTCTTGAATCTTTGCTTTATATATTTCGCTTCTTTCTGACTGTCGCCATTCACTACCTTCATTATCCCAATTTAGACCCAACCATTTCATAGAATCTTTTATCTCATCCTCATATTCTCTTCTGCTTCTTTCTTTGTCTGTATCTTCAATTCTCAATATAAATTTACCACCGTTCTGGCGTGTAAAAAGATAATTA
>C687J35174_10012020_pt1 | contig 10604 bp, 12 predicted proteins | sample RifCSPhighO2_01_FD_35174 | JGI IMG/M metagenome (IMG submission 35174) | reverse complement strand
AAAAATCGCCTCGGAGCAATCTCCGCAAGAGATTGCTCATTTTGCGCAAAAAATTGGAACGAACCGCCTCATTTCCGAAAAAATTGTTTCTTGGGATTTCGTTCCGCCGTTTGATTTTACCGCCCAATTCCTTGCGAGCCGCGCCGTTCGGCGCGGCGAGCATACTATCGTTTTGGCTTCCGAAAAATCGCGAAGTCCAATTTGGTGCCCCGCGTAGGACTCGAACCTACAACCAACGGCTTAAGAGGCCGCTGCTCTACCATTGAGCTAGCAGGGCAAGTTGACGTCTTGAGTATACCCAAAAGTGAGAACTTGTTCAAGATTATCGGGAGGGTACAGCAGAAATACAAATCGCGCCGTCGAGTAAATCCGTTTGCGGACGAAGCACGGCGTATTTAGTCATGTAAGTCTCTTTATTGTAGAGAATCAAGGAGGTTTTAATGATTCCTTCGTCATCCTTGTAAATTTCTTTTCCGCCGTAAGAAACGCGCAGAGTATTTTGGGTTGCGTTAGCTTTGATGGAACAAGGATCAAGAGGGCAATATTTCCAGCAAACATCATGGCAAGATTCAGAGCAGGATCCTTCTTCGTCGCAGGAGGACTCACTACAATGTTCTTCGCAATATTCTTCGGTTTCCAACTGGAAACAAGCTTCTTGGATGTGTGTTCTGCTTGCTTGTACGGTATGAATTCCGCTTGGGCAGTAGTCGTTTCCGGCAAATTCTGCATTTACATAAAGCCACCAGGATCCGGGTTCCAGCCCTCCTTTATCAACATGGGGATAGGGCGGAGGAATTTCTCTGCTTAAGATTGTCCCGAGGCCGGCATCCGACACAATATCTCCAATATGGGAATCTGACGCGCATAAATCTGGAGCTGTTGCGTAGGTTGCCGGCCCCACGCATGACTGCACGCGCGCGCCGGAAAGAAGAGAGCCAAAATCGTCTTGCACCAATCCGCTTTTGCACGCGATGATGGGCGGGCGTTCTTCGGGTGTCGGAGGTTCGGGGCCTGGCGGCAGAGGCGGAAGAGCGACAGGTTCTGGAATTCCTACAATTGGCGGTGGCGAGAAAAAGCTTGCTTCCACGTCGCATTTAATTTCCATCCATTTGCCTAGCCCGCTCCAAGATGCCACGCCCACAAACCCAAGCACGAGATTGATCGCAACCCACGAACCGTAAATAATCAAAAGGCCGATGAGGGTTGAGGTAAGAATCTGTTTGCCGCTTTGAAGTTTGGTCGGGTCTCCTGCGGAAAGAAATATCTTAAAACCGCCCCAAACAATCAAAAACGTTGCAAGTAAGAGAACAAATGCTACTCCGGAATTAAGGGATCCTGGAATTAAAAGAAATTCAATAATGTTGTGCAACAATTCAAATGCATGACATAAGTTGCATATAGGTTGTCCGGCTTCGATATTGCCGCAAGGAATAATTTGAGCATTTGCGCCTGCGGGAGCAAGCAAAAACGCAATCGCTATGATACTAAACGCTAAGAAGAATATTTTTTTACGCATTGTATTTAGTATAGCGTGAATGCGTATGGACGCAAATAAAGAGAAAGTAAAGAAAGCTTCGCTTTGCGTATGAATTTGGTTGTAAGAGGTTCAAAAACAAATTTTTTTGTAAAAAAGGCGCCGTACCCGAAGGTCGTGCGCCAACTAACTGGAAGGATTATCTATCCATGGGGTACCACGCTGCCTTTGTCCTCTTCCTGCTGGGAGCATTCGGCAGTCATTTGCTGAAGCAGGAGGCGAAAGGTCACCCTAGCTTCTTTAGGAGTGATCCCGTGTGCTTGCGCAAGGGCAATGCCCCTCCTGAATAAGCTGGGTGTGATATGAATAGGGCGGTTAGGTAGGCGGTTCCTGAAAAATAAAAGCGGGTCCTCCATAAGAGATTCCTCCTCTATCAATGTGCTTGCTACAAGATTGTTGTAGCTTCATATAATGTACCATGTCTGCGAGATTTACAGAAGAGAATGTGTCCCCGGAGGGATTCGAACCCCCACCGCTGGGTCCGAAGCCCAGAACTCTATCCATTAAGCTACGGGGACCCCACATAGAGCATACTCTTTTCCATTGAAAAATTCAACGGTTTCCCGTATGATAAAGGCGATAAAGACTTCTTCACTTCGTTCGCGCGAACAAGAGTTATGATGACTAGTCCAGCATCTCCTATTTCAGCCAAGCAAATCCCTCGTGAAGTCAGTGGTGTGCTTCAAGGGCTTCAGGATGCCGGATTTGAGGCGTTTATCGTTGGTGGGTGCGTGCGGGATTTGCTTTTGGGGAGAACTCCGGAGGATTGGGATGTAACCACAAACGCGCGACCAGAGGAAATTCAAAAGATTTTTTTGCAGAGCTTCTACGAAAACCGCTTTTTTACCGTAACAGTGCAGACAGGGAGCGAAGAAGAGAAGTTGAAGGAGATTGAAGTTACGACATATCGCGCGGACGTGAATTATCGAGATCGCAGGCGCCCAGAAGAGGTGAAATACGCAGAGACACTGGAGGAAGATTTAAGCCGGCGGGATTTTACGATGAACGCGATCGCATTGGCGCAAACTTCAGACGGGAAAGAGAAGATTGTGGATCCTTTTGAAGGGCAGAAGGATTTGGAGAAACGCTTGGTCTGTGCGGTTGGTATGCCAGCCGAACGATTTCAGGAGGATGCGTTGCGTATGATGAGAGCCGCGCGATTTGCAACAGCGCTGGATTTTGAGATTGAACCGGCAACAAAACTTGCTATTCAGGAACACGCGGGATTGCTTGGGGAAATTTCAGGCGAACGCATCCGAGATGAACTGGCAAAGATGATCATGGCAGAGCGCGCGGTGGAAGGAATAGAGTTACTGCGCGAACTCAAGCTCCTGCGATATATCATGCCGGAATTGGAGGAGGGATGCGGGGTGGGTCAGAACAAACACCATAAATATGACGTATGGGAGCATAATTTGTATTCGCTCAAGTATGCTGTCCAACAACAATGGAGCTTGCAGGTGCGCTTGGCTTCTTTATTGCACGACGCGGGAAAGCCGCGCGTGAAACAGGGCGAAGGGCAAAATTGCACGTTTTACAACCATGAAGTGGTGGGAGCGAATATGGCGCGAGACATCTTGAACCGGTTGAAATTTCCCAAAAAAGACGCGGAGAAGATTACGCGGCTTATCCGCTATCACATGTTTTATTACAACGTGGACGAAGTAACCGAATCTTCGGTTCGCCGTTTAATTCGCAATCTTGGACCAGAGCATATTGGCGACCTTCTGAAGGTGCGCATGGCAGACCGTATTGGTTCTGGTGTCCCGAAAGCCGTGCCCTACAAACTGCGCCATTGGCAATACCTAATTGAAAAGGTTTCGCAAGACCCGATTTCTGCTTCCATGCTGAAGATAAACGGGGAAGATGTGATGAAGGTAGGACAATTACAGCCAAGTCCCACGGTAGGACAAGTGTTGTCCGCGCTTTTGGGGGAGGTATTGGATGATCCCAAGAAAAATGCTAAAGAGTATTTGGAGAGCCGCGCAAAAGAGTTGGTTGTATTATCCGCAGAGGAATTGGAAAAGTTGGCGGCAAAAGGCAGAGAGGAAAAAGAAGAGGTGGAGCAGGAACGGGAAAAAGAGACAAAGGAAAAGTATTGGGTGAAATAATACGGGGCATAGTGTAACGGCAACATGCAGGATTCGGGTTCCTGTGACTCTGGGTTCGAATCCCAGTGCCCCGACAAGTTTATGAGAATCAATCAATATCTTGCGCAACAATTGCAAGGTGGCTCACGCCGCGGAGCCGACCGCTTAATCGAGGAAGGCCGCGTGAAAGTAAACGGCAAGCTCGCGGCGCTTGGACAAACCATTGATCCCGCCAAAGACAAAATCACCGTGGAGGGTCGTTCGGTTACAAAAGTAAAACCCCAGCAGGTTACCATTGCGCTCTACAAACCTGCGGGTGTGGTAAGTGCAAGAAAAGATGAATACAATCGTCCGACTATCATGGAGTATTTGCCCAAAGAGTTTCATCACTTAAAGCCGGTTGGTCGGCTCGATTTTGAGAGTGAAGGATTGATATTGATGACAAGCGATGGAGCATTGATCAACCAGATGACGCATCCAAAGTACGAAAAGGAGAAAGTATATCGCTTGCGGTTGGCGCAACCTGTAACCGAAAGGTTAATGAATAGATTTACGAAAGGTATTGAGTTGAAAGAGGGTTTGGCAAAAGCGGACCGCGTGGAAAAAGTTGGGCGAAATGATCTGGAAGTCGTTTTGCATCAGGGCTGGAATCGGCAGTTGCGAAGGATGGCGGAAGCGTGCAATAATACCGTCACGCGGCTTGTCCGTGTGCAGTTTGGTCCGGTTGTGTTGGGAGGGCTGGAGCCGGGAAAATGGAAGAAAGTGAACATCGAAAAATAGAATAGAGTTGGGCCGTTAGCTCAGTTGGTAGAGCGCTACATTCGCATTGTAGAGGCCGGGAGTTCGAATCTCCCACGGTCCACTGGTCTAATGGAAAAGACATTTTTGATTGGATTCAATTATTAGTTACATCAGCAACTTGTGTTGTGTTTTGGTTCGTATCGCTTGTGCTTCTTACGTCAACTGTTGGTTTTGGATAATGACATCTGATTTTAGTTCAAGTAGAATAACAATAGTGTGCAGGGAAAAACTGGAGGAAAAAGTATGATATCCAGACTGCGGTATGTGGTAGCTGGTATATGGTTTCTCGCCGTGACCGGGGTTGTGATCGCGACATTCCTCGTTGACACTTCAACGATGAATGGATGGCGGTTNGCTGCGGTTGCCCTATGGTTCGTGTTATTTTCTCCTTTTTTTCTTATTCTGTTTCTGATTACGCCGAAAGGCNGCAGAAGGTTATAGGAGAGAGAATCTTTATCGGAGGTTGAAGCCCAGAAATTCTCTGGGCTTATTTTAATCCTTGGGATACAATGTATTCAAGAGGGTTTGAGGCAAATGAAGCGTAGACGAATCCTATGAGAAGCGCAAATAAAAAAGTAAGGAGTGGAAGTTTCATTCAAAAAACGTCTTTGCGCAGCAGCCGGAAGAAAAAATGTATCAGTTTCATGAGAAGCACACAAACAACGTCTTTATTGTTTCAGAATATGGAAGTCCCGTCTAGCGCAATAGGGAACGATATTTCAGTATTTCTTGCGAAATCACCTATTTTTGCTAGCATTGACGTATGCTGGAAGGTTTAGATAGAGAGAAGGCAAGAGAGCTTGTGAAACAACGCGATCTCCTGCGGGAACAGCAAGCATTTGCGCAGGCAGACAAGATTCGGAAAGAATTGGAACAGATGGGGTATGAGGTGATTGATACCCCGCAAGGCACGAACATCGTACCGGCGAACGCGTATCAAAAACCAAAGAAAAACTTTCTGGCGCTTTTTGGTTCCGGAGAAAGCTCGGATTCGGGCGTAAAAATTCATAGCTATGTTATGGATCAGATGGGAAAAGATGAAATATCTGTTGCGCTGATTTCTACGCCGGCGGGTTTCCAGCCGAATGTGGAAGGGGTATATAGCGAAATTGTGGATTTCTTTGCGCAACATCTGGTAAATTATCACCCGAAGATTCAGGTAATCTGGGCGAATAATCTGAAAGACGCGAACAATCCGGAGCTATTAAAGCCATTAGAATCCGCAGACTATATCTTCACGGGCCCCGGCAGCCCTACTTATGCGTTGCGGCATTTGACAGGCACATTACTGCTGGAAAAGATGCGTGAACGTGTGAGAAACGGAGCTTCGCTGGCTCTGGCATCCGCCGCTACGATCGCGTTTTCCAGATTCGCTTTGCCAGTCTATGAAATTTACAAGGCGGGCTCGCCTTTGTATTGGGAGCATGGTTTGAATTTCTACAAAGAGTTTGCAGAATCTATGACGATTATCCCTCATTGGAACAATCGGGAGGGCGGGAAAAAGTTCGATACTTCACGAGCATGGATGGGGAAACAGCGATTCGAAAAACTCATGGCAAAACTTCCGGCGGATGAAAAAGTCTTTGGGATTGACGAGCATACAGCGATGATTGTTGATCTGCAGAGCAAGGAAGTAACTTCTATGGGCAAAGGGAAAGTAACACAAGTATTTTGACTTGCGAAACCAGCGCATATAATGCTTTGAGAACACGGATATTTTTCTGCTGAAAAATTCCTTGTGCTCGCGCCAGTCGCGCTCCCAACGTTCTCAAAGCATTATATACGCTGGTTTCGCAAGTCAAAGAATAATATGGCAGGAACAAAAACACTTGGAACGATTGGCGAAGAGCTTGCGATACGCTTTTTGAAAGGAAAGGGGTACGCGGTTTTAGACAAAAACTTTTCCTATAGGCCAGAAGGAAGTCCGCAAGCCGCGGAGATTGATATTATCGCGCAGAAGGATCACATCTTGCATTTTGTGGAAGTAAAGACAATTACGCAAAAAGCTGGAGAGGAAGATGCGTGGATGCCGGAAGAAAAAGTAAACTACGGGAAACAAAGAAAAATCGCGAAAGCAGCGGAAATCTGGATGAATAAGCGTAAAGTTTCGCTGGATCGGCCATATCAAATTGATGTAGTGGCGATTGTGATGAACAAACAGACTCAAAAGGCGAGTATTAGATTTTTGGAGAATGTGGGATGGAGTTGAAAAGCAATACGTTTTGAAAAATTGCATAGAGCACTCTCCCGCTTGACTCGCTTGCGAAAGAATGATACCGTAAAAATGGTGAAGGAAAGGTGATGAATGTCCGCTCTGCGGGCATTATTTTATAAACACACAATTTTATATGATTGATTTTAAGAATTTCGGGGTACTGCTCGACAGTATCGCAGAGGAAAAAGGACTCTCAAAAGAACAGGTATTGGAGACGCTTAACCAGGCATTGGCCGCCGCGTACAAAAAAGAATTTGGCAAGCGCGGGCAACATATCAAGGCGCAATTAAACACTCAAAAGGGAGGCGTGGATTTTTGGCAGGTGAAACTTGTGGTAACGCCAGATCAGTTATATACCGAAGAGGAATTGGAAGAGATGCGTGAACACCGGGAAGAAGGAGAAGAGGTTTCAGGCGAAGAAGGAGAAGAGGGATCGAAAAAAGTGCGATATAACCCTGAACGCCATCTGTTGTTCCAAGAAGCGCAGCAAATCAAAGCAGACGCGCAACCGGGAGACGAAATTGAAATTCCTTTGGAATCCAAAACAGAGTATGGACGCATTGCAGCCCAAACCGCCAAGCAGGTGATCTTGCAAAAGATCAGAGAGGCGGAGCGAGAGACCATTATGAAAGAATTCGCTTCCAAAGAAGAAACGCTTGTGTCGGGTGTGGTCCAGCGCATGGAGGGCAGGGCCGTGTTTGTGGATTTGGGGAAAACATTGGGAATTCTTCCTCCGGAAGAACAGGTTCCGGGAGAGTTTTACCGAATAGGACAGCGTTTGCGTTTTTATGTCCTACGGGTAGAAGATTCCGCAAAGGGTCCCGCGATTTTGCTTTCTCGTGCCTATCCCAAATTTATTTCCAAACTTTTCGAGCTGGAAGTTCCGGAAATCGCGAGTGGCACCGTGGAGATTAAAGGAATTACGAGAGAAGCAGGGTCTCGTTCGAAAGTCGGCGTGATGAGTCATGACGACGGGGTGGATCCAGTGGGGGCAATGGTAGGACAACGCGGAACGCGCGTTTCTGCTGTTATCAACGAACTTGGCGGAGAAAAGATTGATATTATCGAATGGTCGGATGATCCTCAAATATATGTCGGGAACGCATTGTCCCCCGCGAAATGTCTGGAAGTTGAGCTGTACCCCCGCAATAAAGCAGTAGCTATTGTAAGCGAGGATCAACTCTCTTTGGCAATCGGAAAGGAAGGACAAAATGTGCGTTTGGCCGCTAAATTAACGGGCTGGAAGATTGATGTGCGCACGCCCGAGCAGAAGAAATCCGCCGCGCAAGGGCAAGAAGAAGCAGACGTCCATGGAGATTCTGAAGCGCAGATGCAAGAAGCAGAGCAAGGAACGCGCCAAGAGGATGTCTCGACAGCACCAGGAGAAAAATCATGATAATTGATCCATTTTTATCCAATGACGTATTCTCACAACAAGTTGCCAAAATCCCTGGTGGAAATTAAAGCGGAGGTTCCTTGGGAAGAATTTGAATTGTATCACGGACAAGCGGTTGCCGATCTTGCCAAAGAAATTCGACTGGAAGGTTTTCGGCCAGGGCATGTTCCTCCGCGGGTGGCGGAAAAATATATATCCGAAGAAAAAGTTCTCGTGGAAATGGCAGAGCGCTCCATTCGAGACGTGTATATCAAGGCCGTGCAAGAGCACAATCTTCAGATTATCGGAGAACCAAAGGTGGAAATCTTGAAATTGGCGAAAGCAAATCCTTTTGAATTTCGCGTAGAGGTTTCCGTATTGCCTGAAATCGAGCTTCCTTCGTATCAAAAGATAGCCGAGAAAGTAGAACGCAAAATAGTTACGGTGGAAGATAAAGAAGTGGAGGATACCATCAATTGGTTGCGCGAGAGCAGAAAAACATCTGATGGCGCGATTCCCGAAGTTACGGATGAATTTGCCATGTCCCTTGGAGATTTTCAAAGTATGGATGAATTGCGCGCGAGTTTGAAAGAAGGATTGCAGAAAGAGAAGGAAACGAAAGAAAAAGAGCGTCTTCGGGAAGAAATTTTAGAGAAGATTGCCAAAGAAGCAAAAGCTGAAATCCCGCTTGCGCTTATTGAGCGGGAAAAGCAGTCAATGCTCGATCGCATGAGACAGGGAGTCTCGCAAACTTTGCGCATGCAATTCGACAAGTATTTAGAGCAGGCAAAGAAAACCGAGCAGGAACTTCTGTATTCTTTTGGAGAAGAAGCTGAAAAGCGAGTAAAAAAGTATCTGGTACTGCGCGATATTTCCGAAAAGGAGCAGGTTGTTGTGACGCCTGAAGAAGTGGAGGAAGAAATAACTCGCATATCGAGTTATTATAAAAGCATTGGAGCCGCGGAGCGCGATTTTGACCCCGAGCGCTTGAAGGAATATACCGAAGGACTCATGCGGAACGAAAAAACAATGGATATTTTGGAAGGTTTTGTAAAAAGTAATTCATAAAAATTCTATGAATCTTATTCCCACAGTTATTGAAAAGTCCCAATACGGCGAGCGGGCGTACGATATTTATTCCCGTTTACTCAAAGAACGCATTATTTTCTTGGGTTCCGCGATTAACGACATGGTGGCAAATTCCGTGATTGCGCAGATGCTGTTCTTGGCGTCCAAAGATTCCAAGGCGGACATTAAGCTGTATGTCAACAGTCCCGGAGGAATCGTAACTTCCGGTTTGGCGATCTATGACACCATGCAGTATATCAAGTGCCCGGTTTCCACGGTCTGCGTGGGAATGGCGGCTTCTATGGGAGCAGTGTTGCTGGCGGCTGGGGCCGCGGGAAAGCGCTTTGCCTTGCCCAATTCCCAGATTATGTTGCACCAGCCAATGGGAGGAGCCCAGGGGCAAGCAACGGAAGTAGAAATCGCGGCAAAACAAATCGTGCGAATTCGAGAACGATTGAATACTATTCTGGCACAGCATACCGGCCAAAAATATGACCGTGTGGAAAAAGATACGGATCGCGATTTCTATCTTTCTGCGAAAGAAGCGAAAGATTACGGAGTTGTTGATGAGGTGATTGAACCCAAGGAATAAAAACGGATAGCGATTTGCGTTGATCTGGCGCGAGATTTATCATCTATATATGCAACAAGCATTTTCTGAATTGATCCAATATCTTGACGAGAAGTTTCAAAAGTCCGCTTCAAAAGAGGATATTGTCAGCTTGCAGGCACGAGTAGATGAGAAATTTACAAGAGCTTTTGATGTATTTGCGACAAAGGATGAACTTCAGGAATTGATGGGTCGGGTGGAGCAACTCAACGACTCTGTGCATGCTTTAACAAATGCAATTGATCGGCTTGTAAAATCAGTGGATGATTTGCGGATTGAATATTCTGCCATGGCAATGCAACTTACTCGTCATGAGAAATGGATTCAACAACTCGCGGAAAAACTCGGTCTCAAATTGGAGCAATAATTTCTCTTGATTCGTGTGCGTGATATTGTGTGTTTGACAATATCATCTCCCCCAAAGTACAATAGAACCATGGAAAAGATAGTATCTCTTTTTGCTTCCAGGAACCACAGAATTATTGTCATCGGAGCGACAGCGCTTCTCCTATTGGGGGCGCTGTTTCTGATTGTGGCAATGTCAACAGGTAAAAAGCAGGCACAAGTCGAGCCGTCTCCTTCTGCTCGCGCCTTAACGCCCGAGGAGCGCAGACAGGAATTGCTCAATCGTCTCTCTGCTCCAGAGAACCAACCACAGATAACAGACGAAGAGAAAGAAGCAAATCGTCAGGAGTTATTGAATCGTCTCTCCTCTCCCGAAAACCAGCCCGATCTTTCCCCAGCAGAGAAAGAAGCAAAGAGAAACGAGCTATTGAACCGTCTTTCCGCGCCGGAGAATCAGTAAGAATACATCATTCAAAAGATAGAATCAACCCCATGAACTCTCTCAAGCCCCTTCTCTTTGGTCTGGTCATCGGCTTAACGCTCGCTCTAGGCCTCACCGCCTACGC
>C687J35174_10012011_pt1 | contig 10611 bp, 12 predicted proteins | sample RifCSPhighO2_01_FD_35174 | JGI IMG/M metagenome (IMG submission 35174) | reverse complement strand
GAGCACCTCTTCTACATTGAATATGTAGTAAAAGTAAGAATCATTTTTGACAGGGATGGTTTTGTCTTTTCCGAGTAAGGGGAGAAAATAAATAGCGCCAATTATTATAATAGTTGTCTCCACCAAAAGAGCTGTGGCCAGTATCTTAGTGTAAGTTTTGTTGTTAATCATTTTATTATTAAACTTTGTCTTAAATCTCTTTTACCACAACCGAATACACAGAGACTTTGGCACGACCAACTAATTCACTCCAAACATGAATACCTATACCGCCTCTTTCAAATTTTTCTGACATGGGAGACTCAAGTACTTGTTCTTGGTCAATAAAACAGGAAGCCCCATTTCCCTCAACTCTAATACCGATCACCATGTTCGAATTTAGGCTCACACTCCTATCGGCAACAGCTACAGTTTGAAGAACCCCGTCTATTCGTTGCTTTAGACTTATTCGCTTATCCGAAAAATCACAAGTAAGGTAGTTATCGTTATTTTTATATCTAGCCACCAGCGAAACATTTCCTTTAGAAAGCAGTACCACGTCTGCTTCAAAAATATAATCTTCCCACAAATAAGAACCGTCCAGAGCAACCGCTGCCCCAGTTGTATTTTCTGTCGCTTCAAGTTTCATTGATTGACCATGATTTACCTTACCCCAACTCTTGCGCCACTCTATTCCAAAACCATCACTTTCATATGGAAGATCTTTAGCTCTGCCAGATTCCATTATTTCCACCAATTTTGTAGCTGACAAATATGGAGCTGGTCCTATCCTTTTCATCATAAAAAATTCGTCATTGGGATAATTAAAACTATCCCCCTTAGATGTATCTGGTTGATAGAAAGCAAATTCATAATACAAATTGGTCAATTCTTTCACTATTGCAACCGAATCCTTAAAGTTTATAGACTGTTCACCAAAATCACTAAAAGGGAAGGCGATGGAATTTATTTTAATCCCAAGAGTGTGTTCAATATCTAGTTTAGAACCTTGAAGATCTGTACTGATTCTGTTTCTGTATTCATCTTCAGTTTCTTCTCTGTCTTCTTCAGTTACCCAAAGCTTGTTACTTAAGAAATGACCCTCTTCAAGCTCTCTATTGATAGGGTATAGGTTGTGACCCTTTCTGGTGTGAGAACCTAGTTCCCAACGTCCACTTTTAAGCATTTTCTTTAACTCGAAACTAGAGAGATAGTAGGTAGACCCTACGGTTTGATCAGGTCGCAATGATTGACCCGTAATAACAAACATAACAGCATTCAAACCAAGATTCTTAAGAACAGGATCTACTGGGTAATACGTATCTTTCCTGCCATCATCGAAGGTGAGTAAGAAAGATTTGTCTGGTATTTGCTCGTCCTCTCCTTTAATATAAGATTCAAATTGTTTGAGTGTTATTGTTTTCCAACCAGCTTCTTTAAGAGCCATCATCTGGCTCACAAAGCTGTCAAAATTTACACTTCCTTCCCCCTCTGAAGGAAGACCGTGGTACGTCAACACAGGGATTGATTGGGCTGTTTTGGTGCCGACTCCAGAGCTGGACTCATAATATTCTTGGCTAGAAAAAAAAGTGCTGGCGGCCAATTTGATACTAGACGGGCTAAAAACAAAAGATTGACCCTCTTCTCTTATCGCGATCTTAAATTTGTACCATATATATGAAATGCTGGACTTTGATTTTACCAACCCCATTTCTATATTTTTTGATATATAAAAATTCTTATCCAAAAACAAAGACCCTACTACCCCGAAGACCACAACGAGTATAGTCGCCATCATCATTAGTATCTTTTTTTTTGAGAATTTAAAAAACATCTTAAATTTTAATCAACAAATATTTTTAACGCGTTCCCCATTTAGTGTCGGCCATAGTAACAAACGCCCAAGGTAGTTGCCACATTAAAATCACCGAATGAAACCAGAAGCTCACCACTGCTAGCGCCCAAGGTTTTCTGCCAACATTGATTCGNTAGTAAAGACCATGCAATAAAAGCATTAGGAACAANCCTCCAAGATAGGCGATTGGCCAAGTATGTTGTGTGTATGGGTGCCAAATAAGAGCCCTGATAAACACGACCGGAGAGGCAAAGGCCAAAAAAACATAAAGATAGAAAAATATTGCCGCTAAAGGATTTTTCTTCCATATAAAACTACAGGCTATAAATGTTTCTCTGACCCATGACTTTTTCCACCTTTGCTGTTGCTTCATGTATGTTCTTAGATTATTTGGTACTACAGTTTGGGCCATGGCTTCTGGTGAATATACTGCTCGATACTTCTGTATCATGTAGTTAGTCAAACTCCGATCATCACCAAAGGTGCATTTTTTACCGAAGAATTTTTGATTTAACCAAGGATCAATAAATTCCATCAGATACGATCTTCTGTAGGCACTACAGCACCCAGGGCAACAGGTGACCATACCAAATACCGACTCGGCCGCTTTATAAACCTTGAAGGCAATGTAGTATCGTATGGTCTGCATTTGGGTCAATAAATTTTCATTCTGATTATAAACATCAGTGTGTCCAGACACTGCCCCAACATCTTTAATAGAAAAATATTTGACCAAATGTCTTACACAATCTTTTTCAATAAAACTATCGCTATCGATAAAGATGATGATTTCTCCTTTTGCTTTAACCACCCCCTCGGCCATACCTTCTCGTTTGCCTCGATTTATTTTCCAATCAATCACCTGAACTGTTTTTATTTTTTCCCCCAACAAATCTGCCGCCCTACGCATTTCAGACAAAGTGTTGTCGGTAGAACCATCATTGATAGCGATTATCTCAATCTTTTCCATAGGATAATCAACTTCACCAAACCGAAACATGGTTTTTGCTATATTGTCACCCTCATTTTTGGCGGGTACCACGAAAGAGATGGTTGGCTCATAGTTTTTGTCATAAGGAATATTGCGATGAAAATAGGAGAGTATAAACCTAGAAAAAATGTAGGTAGTGATCGTAACACTGTAAATTCCAAATATTATTTCATCTCCCACAGAATGTATAGTCGTTGTTTTAATGAGAAGAACTATATAGATCACAAGAATGAATAGGAATTGAAACCACACACCGGAAAAGGTTATTTTAGCGGTGTTGACTTGGGAGATACCTTGAATATTAAAAAACTCCTTCATGAATAGCATTATCCATATTCATGATGAATGGGGGATGAAGGTTTTATTTATCCTTATGAATGAAAGATACAGAAGTACCTTTTGGGGTACTCGCTGTTTTCACTTCTGCGTTTAATTGGTCTGCCAACGCCGTCACAATACTAGTGCCCAAACCACCCCGTCTCCTTCCTTGTTGCTCTAAACGACCAATACCATTGTCGGTCACCTTAAGGTACCAGCCAGTATCTATGGCTTTATAATTTACAACGATCTTACCCTTCTGATTATTAGGAAAAGCGTGCTTGATCGCATTGATAACAAGCTCTGTTGTAACCAAACCTAGACTTATAGCCACCTCTGAAGTCACCGTTTCTTTTCCAGCCCTTACATTAATTGTAATAGGCTTTCTCTACCACCTATCATGGACCTCGCGAGACTGGCGCACAAATCTTTTAAATATTTTACTACCACAATATTTTCACCCAAAGCACCTGGGTTTAACTGGCGTTGGACGTTAGCGATAGACATGATGCGCTCATGAGCGTCCTTTAAGTGAGAGCGCGTCTCTGCCGACTCTATCATTCCGACTTTTAAGATCAAAATACTAGCTATCAACTGGAGACTATTTGCGATCCGATGACGCATCTCTTTTAATAAAAGATCTTTTTGAGCCACCAGTCTATCTTTTTCAAGCTCCAAAGCTCGTTGTTCGGTCACATCAAGGATTGAAAGAAGTATTTTTCGTTGATCATTTTTGTAAGCTACCTCTCGAGCATTTATTATCATTATACGTTTGCCTAGACCAGGAAAAACGTTTTCTATTTCATACTCCTCGATGGTTGTGTTTTTAGTGATAATTTTCTCTAAAAGAGAGTTGAGTTTTGGAATATTCCAAACTCCGTTGTTAAGATTGTAGAACTTGAGACCATGAATTTTATCGCTAGAACCGAATTTGAGATGGAATGCTCGACTAGCAGCTATAACGTGTAAATCGGCGCCTAGTATCAAAAGGGGTTCCCGAATTGTGTCTATTATTGCCCTAGTTAGAATATGCCCATTTTGTGAATCACCTAGAGGATCAAGATTTTTGGTATACTTGTCCATGGTATCATAGAGTATACACCCACAGCATGAATGTTTCATGAAGCACTGCTAACCCCACAAATAAACACCAAGGAGCCTAAGTACGTGCGACTTAGACTCCTTGGTGTTTATACTAACCCACCCCACTCTAGCAGGTGAGTTATGAAAAAATCATGAAGTTTAAAACATAAGACCTTCTTATTTCAGACGATAACCAACTCCACGCACCGTTTCAAGTATATTATCGTCACCATTCCAATCTAGTTTTCTTCTCAAATTTTTAACATGCACATCAATCACATTACTAAAAGAAGAGAAGTTAAAATCCCATAGATGACTTAGAAGCTCCTCACGATTGACCACTCTATTTCGATTGCGCAAAAAATATTCTAGCAGTACAAACTCTTTTAAAGTAAGTGGGATTAGTTTGCCGTTTTTACTAACAACCCTTTCGGAAGAATTGAGCTCTATATCCCAGTAAGTAATGACTGCTGGTAAAGACACCGCTGGTCTGCGCAAAATTGCCTGTATCCTCGCATACAACTCATCAAAAGAGAACGGTTTGACCAAATAATCATCCGCTCCTGCAAATAACAAATCGACTTTGTCTTGTATTTCATCTTGCCCAGTCAGAACAAGTATTGGGGTAGTGATATTGATTTTACGAAGAGCCATGCAAATTGATTTACCATCCATATTTGGGAGAGAAAGGTCCAGAATTATTAGATCATAATCAGTGTGATTTAGAGAAATGCGACTAAAAGCTTTTTTACCATCACCAACAATATCTACAGCATAACCCCTATCGATAAGGCTGGCTGCCAACGAATCAGCCACAATTTTCTCGTCTTCAACAATAATGATTCTCATGCAACCATAATATACCATTACTGATGAATACTTCATGAAGAAGACTCTCGATCAGCCAGTTATCACTAGATATTTTTTAACCTAAAATTTTCAAAATCTACATCCATAAAATCAGTCCTGATACCACCATAACCAGTAGCAGAGATGACTGGACCATAACTAAGACCATCATCTATCGCTTCTGCTATAAGTTGCCAATTCCCAGACCAACCTTTGTCTAAATAGAGTTTTATTTTTACCGAACCATTAGATTGATTGACGATCTCGTTTCTAAGACCAATCCATTTATTTTTTGGAAGAAGATTTGGGTTAGTATCTTTATTATAAGAACCCTGATAAACACCTTTTTTTTCTGCCAGAGTATAGTAGATACCATTCAGCTTTTTCTTAATAATAGCGCTACCGTCTACCCTGACACCTGTATAGTAGAGAGAATTTGAGTTTTGATACCTACTAAACAAAAGTATCCCGTTTGATTGATTGCGGTTGACACTCTTGCTTAGATTGTCTTTTTTGATGACAAAATATGCTTCTTCTATTGCATTCTGCCATTTTGAAGCGGTGATTAATCGAAAAATATTTTGGGGATGATAGCCATTGTCTGTGTCTGTCGGATTGTTAGCCGCATAGAGTATTCGAAACGGATCAGTAGTAGGCAAATTTCCAGACAAAGTGCTTCCTCGACCATTTTTGATAATCAAACTACCACCAGAGTTGACCCACCAATAACGACTACTGCTTTCACTTAAATTACCCGCCTCCTTTAATACGCCTTCCGAATTAAAGTTATAAAGATAGGGCGAAGTTACCTCTGCGGGAATGGTTGCAAACAAAACTTTTGGTATCGCAAAAACAACTAATAAAAAAAATAATCTGACAACAACTTGTACACTTGTGTGCATTTCATTATGTTACTTTTAACATGTTTTAAATTGTTTAGAATTTAAAACATTGCACGTGTCCAAATCTTAATCGGAAATTCATTCAAAATCAAATTAATTTTTGCTTACCCTGAAAATTGCATGAAGAAAATCGCGTTGCAAAATAAGGATCAAATTTAAAAAAATAGACTTATTTTATATATCCTGAAAATATCTTGTCAATTAAGCGTTAATAGACAATAATGAAAATGAAGTTGACGCACAAACGTATTTTATTTTTACACCTTACCATAAACTCCTTCTAGGAGATCAAGATCCTTCTTAGTGCTCTTAAGAAGTTCTATGTTCTTTTTTTCAAGTGAATAAAAAATATCTTTAGATTTTATATCTCCAACGTGTTGGCCGAAAAAGTTACGAAGAGCCGCAAAGTCTTTTATAAAACAGTGCCCCCCAGCACCTCTACCAGATTTGTGTATCGGTTTTGAGTAAGTTTCTCCATTATCCGGGTCAGCCGAAATCGCCTCCTCAATCACTTTCCAATCTGCACCTATAGACCGAGATAAATCATACAAAATATTGGTAAATACAATACGAACAAATCCTAGAGTGTTGCGAGCATATTTTATGATTTCCGCTTCTTTAGCACTACAAATTTTGTTATATGGAGCAACAGGTAAAGTTTGTAATACTTTTTTGGCGGCACGATGATACTTAATAGTATCTTTTGGTATCCCTATAATGTTACGGTCAGGAAAAGCGGCATCGCGACCAGCTGTAGCCTCACTTAAAAATTCTGGGGAATGAAGTACGATCCTGTCTTTATATTCATTTTGGATTGACTGGGTAGTACCAGGAAGTATTGTTGATTTTAGAACTGCAATTTTACCAGGTGCCACCAAGGAAACCGCTTTCCTTACGATAGAATCATCAAAACCCCGTTCATTAGTAGGGGTAGGTACCGCAATGAAAACAATGTCACATTTTTTAATTTTATCCTTATTTTGAACAAATTGTGCCTCAAGTGAGTATCGAACAGTATTAAACCCTCTTCTTTCGTAATCATCTGCCTGATTTTTACCAACAAAACCTTGGCCAATAAATCCTATTTTTAATGTATTTACCTTCATGAACTAACAATACCACCCGAAGGTGAATATTCAAGGAAGTTCAATTTTATATTTAATAATCAGGGTCAAAATCAAAAATCCCTTTTCAGGGATTTTTGATAAGTGAGAACAAATTTATCTAGCTACTAACTGCTAGATACTGACTACTATTTAACGGCATCCTTCAAAGCCTTTGATGCTCTGAACTTAGGAACCTTCATAGCCGGCACATTTACAGTAGCGCCAGTCCTTGGGTTTCTAGCCGTTCGAGCGGCTCTGGTCTTGGTTGCAAAAATACCAAGCCCTGCAATAGATACTTCCTGGCCTTTTTTCAAAGAACCAACTATCTCGCTTATAATAGTTTCTACCACTTCTTCAGCTTGCACTTTGGTGCCACCAAGTTTTTCGTGAACTGCATTTGCTAAATCTGCTTTATTCATTGTTTTTTAGAAATTAAAAACCTTATAAATCTCTCGACCCGCCCGACTCGCCGTCATGGCGGGCGGGCCCCCACTTCTCAAACAGACAGTCTCGAGAGCCGCCTGTTTTATCCTCCCGTTTAGAAGTATATATTTAATGGGTTTTTCAAGCAATACCCTTGACTACATCTCTGTGGATACGTTAAATAACTTAAAAGTGGAGTTTGGGAAGTCAAAATTATGCGACTTTGGACAAAACGTTCTTGAAAGTGCCGGGATGAGAAGCGGCAAGNTCAGAGAGCATCTTACGATTTAGAGAAATNCTTTTCTTTTTTAGAGCACCCATAAATTTGCTGTAAGAAAGGCCATTTTCTCTTAGAGCAGAGTTTAGACGAACATTCCACATCCTTCTAAAATCTCCTTTTTTATCCTTTCTGTGAGCAAANGCGTAGTTGCCGGCGTGGACAATCGCTTCATACGCCTGTCTTTCTTTTGTTGAACGGCCAAAACGATACCCTTTGACCTGTTTAAGTACGTTGCGCCTAGTCTTTAATGCATTCTTTCCTTTTTTTACTCTTGCCATNTTTTTGTTCTAACCCCATCCCTAACCCTTCCCCTTAATTTAAGGGGAAGGGAAGGGGAAGGGGTTATTTTGAATTTATAAATTATTAAGAAAACGTCCGCGATCCTTGTTTTTCATCTCAATTAAAACAGTAGCTCTCTTTCGAAGAGTTGTTCTGGTCCTGTTTTTGGCGTTAAAGTGGTTTTGACCTATTTTCCTCGTCACCAATTTACCGTTTTTGGTAACTTTAATGCGTTTCAAGTAAGATTTGTTTGTTTTCATAAAGCCACTCTATTTTGCACGTTCTATCAATGTTGTCAAGCCTTTGGCGCTTTTTTTGGCCTCATCCACAACCTTGAAATCTTCCGGTATCAACTTAAAAACTCGATTTAGACGTTCTTTCAAGAAAGCTTCGTTCATATACTTGGTTCTGCCGGGAAGAAAGAGGTCTATCTTCACTCTATTACCCTCCTTTAGCCACTCTGATATTTTTTTGGCTTTGAGCCCCAAATCATGGTCCCCAGTACCCACCTTTATCTGGAGACTTTTAACTTCAGTGACATGCGCTTTGGCTTTTGCTGATTTTTGCTTTTTGTTTTCAGAATACAGAAATTTGCCATAATCCACTATTTTGACTATGGGCGGATTTGCATTTGGTGATATCTCAACCAGATCAAGATTAAACTCTTGTGCCTTAAGCAAGGCTTCTCTTGTCGGCACCACCCCAAAATTCTCGCCGAGAGGTCCTATCAACCTAACGTCTTTGGAGTTAATGGCGTTATTTATTCTATGTTTGTTCGTTGCCAAAAATATTTTATTTCTTTTCTAATAGGGAAGTATTGTAGCATCTTTACTATCTATTTACTAATCTTCCCCCAGCCCCTTCTTTATCTTAAAGAAGGGGTGACTCATATTCGAGTTTAGTGGTTTGATCCCCCCTTTAAAGTAAAGGGGGTAGGGGGATTAGAACGGGTTTTTAGCGCCACGAATCTCAAAATGGAGATGCGAGCCAGTGGCCTTGCCTGTAGCGCCAACAAGACCGATGACATCACCCTGTTTGACCGAATCTCCGGCCACAACCTTGTTTTGACTGTTGTGAGCATACAATGTTTGAGTGCCATTAGAGTGTTTTATAACAACATAATTTCCATAACCACCATTCCAACCACCGCTCCTGCTGATGATAACTTCGCCGTCGGCTGAAGCCATGACCGGAGTTCCGACCGGAGCCGCAATGTCGACTGCGTTGTACCCATGAACGCCCTGGGTTCTTCTTCCGCCAGAGATAGGTCTAGCGTAATATCCTACATATTCTTTCGTGCTTGAAACACCTCCAGAGAAAGTCGAGCTTTTAGTAGAAACGCTTGACGTGAGTATTTCTCCGTCTGGTATTATAACGACACTCCCCACAACAAGAGAATCTTCCTGCTTTAGAGAGTTGTAAGCCAAAATTTCCTCCATGTCTCCTTTGTATTTTTTGGCGATAGAAACCACGGTGTCACCCTTTGATACAGTGTGNCGAACTCCCGAAATCGGCAAAATAACTAAAACTTGTCCTTCCCTCAAAACATTGGAATCCAGGTCGTTACCCCATTTGATGGTATTGACTGTGACATTAAACATCTCCGCTATCTGCGAAAGGGTATCTCCCTTGTGCACCACATAAACACTTATTTGATCGCTTGTCGGTTTATGGATAAGGGCTTCAATTCCATTCCCGAGAGGACCATCCGATGGAACTAATGCATTGTTTTCGACAACAGGCGCGCTATAGGCCAGAGCTTCACGTCCAATAGGACTTTCGATCGCCGTCAAAAGCGCCATGTTTTGAAGATTGTTTTTCCAAGACAAAACNTCCTCGCCAGAATTTTTAAAAATTGTGCTGAAGAAACCTATTGCACCAGCATAAACCGAAATTGGCAATAGCAAAATAGCGACNANAAGAAAAACTCTCTTCCNCAGCAGAGCTCTTAGTAATAAGTTTTGAAACCCGATTTTCTTTGAAAAATAACGATTTTTATCGCCGGGATTGGTCGAGGTTGGTAAAATAGCTTTTGGGTTAATGATAATTCCGGAAATTCTACTGAAATGGCTTGGTTAAGCCATTTTTAGACACGCAGGAAAAATCAAGCACAGGATAGATTCTATCAAAATAGCCCCTCTAGTCAATCNTTCATGTTAATTACATTAAGATTAAAAAATCTAGAGCAAGTCTGGTAAGATAGACGGNTGATCAATTTCTTTGAAGAATTAAANGAGGCGCAAAGAAAAGCCGTTGAAGCTATGGAAGGGCCTGTTTTGGTTATCGCCGGTGCCGGAGCAGGCAAAACCAAAACCGTCACTTATCGCATTTTAAATCTTATAAAAAACGGAGTAGCTCCAGAAAAAATCCTTGCCGTAACTTTTACCAACAAAGCGGCTAGAGAAATGCAAGAGAGAATTTTGTCTCTGCTCGAAAAAAATAAAGGCGCCTTTGGCATATCGGGGAAGCCCTTTATTTCAACTTTTCACAGCTTAGGCGCGCTCATAATAAAAGAGAACGCAAATTTGGTCGGGCTAAAAAGGCAT
>C687J35174_10012009_pt1 | contig 10612 bp, 9 predicted proteins | sample RifCSPhighO2_01_FD_35174 | JGI IMG/M metagenome (IMG submission 35174) | reverse complement strand
AGTCTCTTGATCTGCAATATTAGTTCTGCTAGTTTTATTCCACCATTTATCGGCATTGTTATTCTCGCTACTGATTGTCCCTGCGTTGGATTTGCAGGATGAACGTATCCGAATTCAATCGTTAAGACATCATCGCTAACCGTAACTCTAGCCATTTGAGAGTATGTGCTTCCGATTACAGTACCCGTATTGACAACTGTTTCAACCTGTTGTGGTTTTTTTGTTTCGTTTATCATTAAGTGGATTATATCACATAATTTATATCATTAAATGATTTGTATGAGATGAGGACATCGGTGACACTCCGATAGGATGAAGATTAATATACTCTAATGGGGTGAGGTAATCAAGGGCTTGATTTGGACGGACATTGTTGTATTCAATTAACCAGTCAAGAAGTCGCAGATTAAACTCGTTAACATCCTCAAGGCCAATGTCAATCATCTCGACAAATTCTTCTTGTATCGTTCTGTTGAAGCGCTCCAGTACAGGATTGTCTTTCGGCGTTCTCGGTCGTGAGTACCACTGAGGGAGCTTGAGCTCTGTACATGCTTTTTTGAAATCTTTTTCAAATTCCGAACCGTTGTCATGATGTAGATTCATAATTCCTCCCTCAGTTAAGTATGTTAATCTTTTAAGAAAGTCTGCTGCTTGTTTTGAAGAATGCGTTGAGTAGAGTCTTGCATATGCAAGTTTTGTAATCTCATCAATCGCAGTTAGGAGGTAGCGGTATCCACCCTCTGTTAGAGTAAAGACAACAGTATCGGCATGCCATAGATGGTTTTGCATGTTTTCCTTCTTAAGCTCGGTGATTCTCTTCTTGGGGTGTTTTTGAGCCTGTTTTCGTCTTCTTTTTCCTCTTTTAATCTGTGTCATATCGAAATACAGCTTCTTTTTCTCAATTACTCTTTGTATCTTCCAGGAGGAGATATATTCATGGTAGGTTTTAATATACAGCCTTTGTATTTTCATCTTTCCCCACCTAAGATGCTTAAGTCTTAAATCCGTAATTTTTCTTTCTTGAATAAAGGAGATCTCTCGTTGCCGGGTGTTTTTGGGCGCACGGGATTCTTCTTCCAGAGTTGTTAAGTCCTCTTCACGAAACCGTGATAGCCATTTATGAACTGTTTTACGAGTAATTCCAAAGTACGATGCCGTATCCGTAGAGCTTCTGCCTCCCGCAGTGTAATAAAAGATAATCCATTCAAGCTTTAATTGCGCTTTTTCCGACAGAGAATCTTTCCCAACAGATCGGATTAATTCCCATTTAGAAGGAATATTAATAGTTTTTGCTCTTATGTAGAATGCATGCTTCTGATTTGTATACATCGGTTTTTCACCTCCTCTTGAACTGTTATTCTAGTTCAAAAGTGTAACCGATGTATCTCATCTTCTGCATATGAGGATTATCCTTCGACTTCGCTCAGGATGACTGCGGTCATGCGCGGGCGGTGTAGGAACCGTCTCTTGTGTCGACAATTATTTCGTCTCCGATATTTATAAATAATGGCACTTTTGTTTTAAGGCCTGTTTCCGTAACCGCATCTTTAAAAACATTTGTCGCGGAATTTCCTTTAACTCCAGGATTTGTATCAGTAACCTTTAACTTTACTTTTGGAGGAAGTGTAATGCTTAGAGCCTCTTTGTTATGAAATTTAACTACGACTAATTCTCCTTCTTTCAAATATATATGTCCTTCTAAATTCTTAAGCAAAATACTTACCTGCTCAAAGGTAATTGGATTCATAAAATATCCGCATTCAGGGTCTTTATATAAAAATTGAAGTTCTTGCCGTTCTATTTTCACAGGCCTTACTTCCCCGTTGCTTCCAAAGGTTTTTTCAAGTGTTGCGCCGCTTTTCAAACTTCTGATTTTTACCTGAACAACAGAGCTTGTTTTTCGAAGATGCATGTTGTTGTAAGTAAGCACTTCAAAAATATCTCCGTGTTCTTCGAAAGTTACTCCCGGTCTTAACGCTGTTACAGGAATCATAAGTGATCCGCTTAGTGTCTTAAACAGAATTCAAAATTTCTGCGAAGCTTTTCTGTCTATGAGTATTTTACCAGATTTAATTTGGTGGCTGCAACCTGAATTAGCTTCAAAAACTCCTGAGATAGAAAAATAAACCACTTTTCCTTATTATTTATCTCTTTTTAATTATGGTTACATACCGCTTTTTTCTGTATAATAAAGTACAATAACAATTTTTAACTAATATGGCAGAAAATAAAATAAGATTGGCAAGACTTTTAAATATTAATCAAGTAGCAAAAATATTGGGTGTTGTGCCTACAACATTAAGAAGATGGGATAAATCCGGTAAATTAAAAGCTATTAGGATTGGCAATAGGCGTGGGGTCGGAGAAAGGCGATATCGAAGAGAAGATATTATTGAGCTGATAACTCGGATAGAGCAGAATAATGCTTAGGAATTTTTAAGTATTTCTTCAGGTAGCCCCATTGTTCGAGCAACCTCAACTGCATGTGATGTCTGATGCCCTTCTTGTAAACGATAATGATATTTTATCTGATGATCCTTTACATCGAAAACAAAATGGGATGATTTTATAAGTGGTATTCCATCACTTGTTAAACTAGATACTGCATCATGATTATGAGTTGAAAGCATCAAGAAATGTGGGCTATTTAATACTTCTGCGACAACCGCTGAAGAAAAGGCAGCTTGATATCCAGGTGATGTTGTGGAGAATGCTTCATCAACTACAGCAAAGGCAGCTTTTCGGGAAGATAAAACCCCAAGTAGTTCTTTCCAATATTCAAGCTCTTGAGAAAATGCACTGTAATTACTATCTTGTTTTTCAACAACTCTATCTAAATAGGTGACCGTATCGAAAACCGGCATTGTTGCCTCATCTGCAGGAGCATATCCAGTGGCAAGAGCCATAAGTACCCCAGCAACTGCCCCTTTTTCATAAAAGGTTTTACCGCTGCCATTTGGACCAGTTAATAATTGCACTCTCGTAGTGTTAGGAGAGAAATCAATGTCATTTGCAACCTGCTCACTTTTGCCTTTGAATACACTAAATGCGTTTCTAAAATGGACTTCACCGGTATCATTAAATTTAACTTTTGCAAGACCCTGTTTATCAATAATCTCTGCAAACATCGCAAGAGCTTCAACCTGTTCTAATGCTGCTTTAAAAGGCGTAGCTTTTGCTTCTCGTCTTCCAAAAAATAGGGAACCAGAACTCCTACTAAGATGATTAAATGATGAAACTGCATCACCAGGAATTGTGCTTCGTATCTCCTCTTTTACTGCTGCTTCTGCTTCGCCTGCGAGAATTGCCTCATGTTTAACCAGTTGTCCTTCAATAAGATTTGCCGCTTGATGTAAATAAACTGAATCTGTTGATTTTAGGGTTTGAACTAAAGCTCGAGCATGATCCATCATTACAGGTAATCTTCCTACTGCCATAGGTAAGCCGCCTTGCATAAGGTCTAAAAATTCCATGATTTTCCACATCATCCCTGATCTGTTATTTCGTCTTTCTTCCTTTTCTTCTCCTCCACGATGATATGTTTCAAGAACACCTAATTCTTCTGCGATATCTGCTAATGGAAGATCTCTTACGCCAACCGCTGGTAGCTGGTTGGAAATTTCTCTTAAAGAAGCAACCATTTGAATAGCTGCTACTTGTAAATCTTTTGCGGTTAATCTTTTTGCTGAATTTTCTGTGTTGTTACCAATTACAACTTTTACCCTTTCTTGCTCCTCATCAGTTAATGGATTTTCTCTATAAGATTGCCATCTTTGTATTAGAGCACTATTTACTTCTCCGAGTATTGCATAACGATTTTTTAAATCGCTTACCGCAGGTAAATCACCAAATAATTTAACTTGGATACCTAAATAAGCATCAATGGCTTTTGTCAGCTTATCAAGTTGAGTTGGGCCAAGATGGTATTCGATATCTTTTACAATTTTAGAAATCTCATCATTTGAAAATTGAGCAGGATTTAATCCCTTGTTTACTCCCTCTCTTGCATATTTACCAACTAGAGCTACTGTTTCCTCAAGGAGTCCGATTTGTCCTACCATCGGTGGAAGTTTCCCATAGATATTGTCTCTGGTTAGTTCCTCAAAGATTTTTTGTCTCTCTAAAATTTCTTCAGGGGTATGTGAAGGTTGCCACAAAATCATTTGTCCAATTAAACTTCTTAATTCTTGTGGTTCGTGCATACCGCCAGTTTCTTCTCGCATACTCCGCGCTACATGCCATAATAAACCATGAGGTTTCATTTCATAATCAAGACTAAATAGGTGAAACAACGGATCTCTTGGTTCATTAGGAAATAATTGCGCGAGGGTTGATGCTATTTGTTTTTCTTGTTCTCTGTGCTCAGGAGTTTTTGCAGCAAGTTTAGGATAATCAACGCCAAAAAATACACTTGGCTCGATTCTTCCTCTTTGTAAGTAGTCACTTACAGCTGCAAGCGCTGTTTGAGGAAATTGTTTAGCTCTCGCGACTGCATAAGAAAGTGACTCACTTCTTCCCGGTTGTAATTTAAAGTGGCGCACTAATTCTCCATTAGCTCCTACTTCAGTTTGCAAGTTATAAACTCGCATGTGTGGGCTTTGCTCCGCAATATCTAAAAGTAAATCATTGTGAGTAGCAAGCATGACGCTACCTCCTCGCTCCTGAATATAACCTGCTGTTGCTAAAAGAAGACTTGCCTGGTCGTGAGGAGAGGTGGTTGAATAACCCTCATCAACATATAACCTAGTTTTGGAATTTACATCTTGAAGGGCAAGTTTCCAGTTTTCTACTTCTCTCATAAAAGCGCTTAAATCGTTTTGTGGATTAGTTGCTGCTCGGTCAAGAAAGATAAACCTATCAAAGTGTGGTAAGTTACCTGAACGCGCAGGAGCGAATCCTAAAGATTGGGCTGCAACTCGAATAAGAAAATCTGATTTCATAGTAAACGATTTACCGGAGGTGTTAGCTCCTGAAAGTATAGTTATTGGCGCATCAACGGGTCCATCATTATGTATTTGCCCATATTTAGATTCTTCTAAATTCCACCCGCCTGCATATTCATAAGGCTTTGAAGCATCAAATGATACAGGTTGCCATCCCTCATCACGGATTTTTTTAGCAAACTCTAAGACTGCACTAAAGCTAAAGAAATAAGGCTCTACACTTTTAAAAAGTTCTTCAAGCTCATCACGTTTATCTTCTGGGTAATACTTTCCTTTTTCAGCAGGTTTTTTATCGAAAGGAATCAGTGTTGCCATTTCTTGTTGTAGCTTTGCAATATCGCCTGGGATTCCGCTAAATGCTTGTCTTATAAAGGGATCTTTTAAAACAGCAAAAGCATCACCTAATTTTGCAAAACCTGCCAACCCTCCATTGATCCTATCTACGGCTTCTCCGACAATTTCCATAACATCTTCTTTTTCAAGCACTTCTGAACCGCGGTCATATTCATTTGCTAATATTGGTACAAACTCTGTTCCTGCGTAATAATGCTCAATTAGTGTAGTGTCTTCCCACCTGTAATTTCCAAGCATTTGTCTAAAATTCCACAAACCCTCAAATACTTGCCAAGTTTGGTCTTTTAAATCAATTAAATCATCGAGCTGGTCTGAAGAAGCTAATCTTCCAATCAATTCTTGTCGCTGTCTAACTTGCTCTGGATCTTTAGAAGGGGAAAGTAAAACCTTAGCCATAAAATTTGCTTCTCTTTTACGTACTGTCTCCATGATATAGGAATCGCCTGGTTTCGCATGATCGCTTAATTCTTTTTCATAATCTCTTTGGAAATCATCTAAGCTAAAGTCGTGGGATTTTCTTTTACGGGGTGCACCTGTTTTGCCAAATACTCCTGCGTATCTATCAGCAAGAGTATCAATACTTATTCTTGGGTCTCGATATCCATTACTGGCTGACTCAAGAATTATAATTCGCGCTGCATCATTTGTGCTAAATAATTTCTCTAATGTTGGGTAAGGACTGCCTGTTTCTCCTTGATCCGGTTTTTTTATATCTCGCTCTCGTGTCATAAGATTGGATTATAGCAAATTTGAGCCAACATTACAGTTATAGGGTATTGATTTTATCCAACTAACCTCACTGCAGAATCTTTAGCTCGTTACATCCAAAACTATTGAACGTCTTTAAACTTACATTTAGGAGGTGATGAGTTGAGATGTTACCATTGGACGTTATTAGAAAGTATTATCCTGATTTGTCCGATGACGAATTAAAGAAAATACAAACGTTTCTTTATGAATTGTGTTGTGGGTTGATGCAACACTTTTACGGAGATGATTGGGATGAGGATATTAAAAAGACAGATTCGGAAAATGAATAATGCTGATATAGCAACCTAAACATGAGTTCGAATCCCAAGAGGGTTTTACAAATATTTATATCCTAATTCTTTTAGTATTTCTTTGAGTTGGATCTTTAGTTCACCTCTTCCGTTACCGCCTTTTAAATACTTTTCCCTTTTCCTTGCGTCTAATTCCTCTAAGTAAGCCTCGTAGTAAATGAGTTTAAGCGGTCGTCTATGTTTGGTCGCTTTAACAAATCCGTTACTATGTGCCTTAAAACGAGATTTCAAGTCTGGAGAAAAACCGGTATATAACTCTTTGTCTTTTTCTGAAAAAAGAATATAGACGTAATACATCTATATCTAGTGTAACAAAAATAAATTAATGGTGATCGAGCTGAGCTCGATAATCACCAAGCTGAGCTTGGTGACGCCAGAGGGATTCGAACCCTCGATTAATGGGCTGAAAACCCACTGTCCTAGGCCACTAGACGATGGCGCCAAGCACTTTAATTATATCAACTTTTAATAAAAAACCCAAGGCTCAGTCTTGTCAAGAGAATACGATCCTTGATATAATGCTTGTCAAGGGTCGGTAGCTCAGTGGTAGAGCAGGAGCCTTTTAAGCTCTTGGTCCTGGGTTCGAATCCCAGCCGGCTCACCCAATAATATTTGTGACCTTAAAGGCTTTTAGCCTCGATATTGTCTGAAAAATTGGTTAAAAATAGTCTTAAAACATACAACCCCAGCGGGATTCGAACTTATATTTAGGTTGCTATATCAACCTTCTTCATTTTCTAAGTCCGAATCGCCCATATCCTCTTCCCAGTTGTCTCCATAAAAATATTGCATCACCCTACAACACAAAAGATAAACCGACTCCTGTATTTGTTTTAATTCTTCTTCTGAAGCATTGGGATAGTATTTTTTGATTACATCTAAAGGCAACATTTGTCATCACCACCTTCCTTGTTTAAAGATCAAAATATTTTAGAGTGGCGATGAATTAAGAGGTAGAAGGATAAATTTACTCTAGTTAATTTTGGAATTAAAATAACTTTACAACGAGAATAATTAAAAACCTTTTATTGCCAACAATTGACCAAATAGATATCCTCAAGTAACTATTTGCCCTGTTCTAATTACTTGCCGTAAAACCTAAAAGAAATAAGCTCTCTTGTTTTCTGCGGATCTTTTAATGTGTTCATAACTACACCCAAATCGCCATTTATTAACACTTTGAATGATTGAATCCTTTGGTTTAATTCTTGTTCCGCGCTTTGCAAACTCGCCCTCTCTTGTTCTGGTACATTTTGTTGAGCTGATTTAATAACATCTAGCTCGTGTTCAAAATACTTCTGATAAGGATTTACTAAAGCGTAATCAAAACTACTAAAGTAAGAAATCGCTTTATAGATAGAGGATTGTTCGTCTTCGCTTAAGTCTTTGATATTTCTATAAGCATTAAAAACATCGTTTAACCTCGATAGTGCGTCATATAAGTTTCNTTCCTGAAGTAAGCCCATCCATTCATCAACGACTTTTTTATCTGCATCGTCTGCACTCCTAGCTTTGATTAGGTCTATAGCTGTTTGTATATCTGTCTTACCTTTGTTGAATCTTTCTCTAAATGATTCCGGAGTATCAAATGAAATATCTTTTATTGCAAAGCTGTCTATTACTAAATCCTGCGCCTCCTTCAAAATTCCTTCTGCTACGTATCCATTTTGTCTCCTTGCATTAAACACTTGATAAGCCATCGCTCTTTCCCAAATCTTTTGGATTACTTGTTCTGGATCGTCAGTAATTTCAACACCCAAAGCAACTCCCTTATCTTGAAAAGCTCTATTTAAAGTATCGTAAAAAGAGACTCTGTCTCTATCTGCTACATAACCAGGTACCTCTCTAACCATTTCAACATAATATTTCAACATTTGCTTAGGGGTCATATAACCACCATGATTTTCTTCATGAGGAAAATACTTATCGGCAAATGCAACGTGATCGGAAAAATCAGTAAAAGAAAATTCTCCATTTCCCCAAATAAGCAAGTTCTCTGTATGAGAAGACCTATCTAAAACTTTTGGTGTACTAGAATAAATATGGTCGACCAACAGTTGAGAATACATTGGCAATATTCTTTCAACCATATCAGGTGACTCTATTTGAGGGTAACATTCATTATCGGAATAAGCAGCTCTAATTGTTGAGGGGGTCAACCGAATAATATACCCTTGTTCGTAACCATTATTGCTGAATAAAATACTACCAACAGCTTTGGGGGCATCATCTCTTTTATCATCCTGTAGTCTATAAAACTCATTTTCTGCCTGTTCTTTTTCTGCTCCTCCAGTAATGATGTCCCTGCCTGTCCTAAAGTGCATTTTTCCAAACCCACCAGATTTCATTCCGCACCCTTTTACTTCGACTACGAATTGTTTATCATCAACCAGAACTGTTAATGGTTTTATACCTCCATTTTCACCAATCATTACAACGCCTGTTCTTCCTGTCTCATCACTTCTGTAATCGCTATAGTAAAGTAAGAAATATTTTTTAGGACCTGCGGCGGCTTGCCTAGTTTTTGATTCAACATGATTTACGATCGCTTTTGGATCATCAGATTTTGCAAGTGCGTCTACATCAGAATCATTTAATCTATAAGTATCATCTCTACCGGTTACCAATAATTCACCTTTATTAAAACGGGCTCTCAAATCATCGGGAAGTAAATCCCAATTTTCTCCTCTTAAAATTTCAGCATTAGGAGTTGGATAAAACTGCGTATCCAATAAATTGACTTCCTTGACTTCTGTCCTACCAGCAAAAATTGTATTTTCTATTTGTCTTTGAGACCTAAAATATCTTTGTCCGTATACAGGTTTAATTTGTCCCGTTTCATCTTGAAAAAATCCAACTACATAAGGGTTTCTAATTCCATGCTCGTTGTGATGAACACGAGCCAACCATGGAGATACGCCATTACTAACTTCGGCGGATATTTCTTGCTCTCTTTGAGCTGCTTTTTGAGCTTCTTCGCTCAAAACAGAAATTTCTTGTGGAGAATAAGCAAGATCATAAAGTGTCTCTCTTATAAATTTTGCTCCTCTCGCCCAAGGAACAGATACGTTCATTATTTTTTTAAGAACAGGTCTAACTTTAGCTCTATCTGACTCACCAACTTGATAAGCCCTTGAGGAAATTTCTCTTAAATCGTACTCATCTACATAAACTAAGTCCTCTGTTCTTCTATCATTTATCCTTTGCAACCTGTCTTGCAATTCAAGACTGGCGGTTAAATCAGGTTTTGGTTGAGGTTCTTCTGGCATATTGTTTTTATTATATAGCAAAAATTAACAGAAAGTTTGTGTTATAACTTTAAGTTTGCCAATTTAAATTTTCTCCAACAAAACATTTTTCACCAAAGCCTTCTCATCGCCAAAGTTCCTAAATCCAGCTGAACCATACTCTAGATTTATTGGAAAGGGTATAGTGATTGGTTTAGTGTCTTCCTCGTTTTCTTTAAAAGCGAAGGCTAGAGACCCTTGGGGTAACGGCCATTCTCTATCTAAAATTTTTTCTTTTTTATGAGCTATTTTTATGCTTATTGTATTCTTATCGCACACAAGCTGACATTTATACCATTCTTCAAAAGATAGCTCTTCAGAGAATTCCATGTTTACAGCATTAGCTTCCCAAGCCATCCAACCACCATTAACAAGCACATGTGGTCTTATACCTCTTGGAGTTATCTGCATCATAACGTAGTTAGATAAATTTACTGCTCGAAGCACAGCGCCAAGGCATGTTTTCCTCAACTTAAACTCAAATTCGTATTTATAGTCACTCCAGTTTAGGCATTTAGCGTAAATACAGCCAGGACTTGCCTGAGTAATTTGAAAGCATTTACTAACCCTTGAATACTCAAATTTTCCATCTCCAATCCAATCTTCTTTGTCCTCTCTTCTTGTTAATGAAATAAAGTAAAAATCTTTCTCTTTTACTTTTAAATAGATAACGATCACAAAAAAAATTGTAGCCATAAGAACCGACGCAAGCATTAGTGTTAACTGGTTTTGCCAAAGCAGGAAAGCAAGATACAACAAGCCAATAGTCGAGAGCGTGGTTAAAATATCAAATTTAAAATGCTTAAATAAATACAAGATACTTTTCATATAATTACTTCTCCTCTCATGAATTTTGATAAAAAACAAAGGGTCTAGATTACTTTAGCAACTAATAATTGCTAAAATAGATTGTCTAGACAATGAAAAATAAGTATTTGTTTAAGTCGCATATTTCAGAGCGTAAATT